>PJEL010002343.1_pt1 | contig 17609 bp, 15 predicted proteins | sample 1853271 | NCBI WGS metagenome assembly PJEL01 (sample SAMN08108733, study PRJNA415343) | Invertebrate metagenome, whole genome shotgun sequencing project. | host: Globobulimina | place: Sweden: Gullmar Fjord | collected 2015-08
ACAGTATTATAAAAACCTTCAGGAAGATTATCTCTACTTACATAAATTTGTAAAAGACCACTTTCATCTTCTATTTTAAGAAAACTTGCTTTTCCCATAAGTCTGAAAAATTTAATTCTTCCAGCTACTGTGTAAATTCTGTGTTCATCTCTTTTATCTTCTTTTGATTCGATATCACTATTTACATTTACAAATTTTTCTATTGTTGTATTTCTTTTTGATTCATTTGAATAAGGATTAAATCCTGCTTCTCGTAATGCATCTGCTTTTTCTATTCTTTGTTGTATATATTTATTTTCAAACAATTGTATCTATCCTTAATTTATTTTATTTCTATTTAGTTTGACAATCACTACAAATACCAAATATCTGCATTGTATGATCAGTAATTTTGAAACCATTTTCTAAAGCAATCTTCTCTTGTTTTTGCTCTATAGTTTCATCTAAAAACTCTACTATTTTACCACATGATGTACAGATAATATGATCATGATGATGAGAGTTATTACCCTCATACTTTTTACCATCTTTTCCAAATGAAATAGATGATATAAGATTTACCTCTTCTAGAAAATTAAGAGTTCTGTAAATAGTTGCAATTCCTATTTTTTGATCAGGATACTTTACTTTAACAATATCCAAAACCTCTTCTGCGTTTAAGTGGTCATCAATATTTAAAAGTATTTGAAGGATAATAGCTCGTTGCTCAGTATACTTCATACCTTTTGTTTTTAGAACAGTTTTTAAATCATTTAAAACAGTTTCATTATTTTTCACTGGTTTGTCCCTCTAATTGTTTTTTTAATTCTAATGCACGTTTTTTCAATTCTTCTTTTGAAATTTCTTCGATACCATCTTTTGTAGCATCAACTACGACATCTAATTGTTTTGTAACCTCTTGTTGAAACCCACTAGTATCTAACTGAATAATGTAATTACCTGTTTCTTGTAAAATTGGGAACACTATACTTGTTTCCAATTTAGGTGCTAAATTATCATTTATCATTTTTACTTGTGATACAGCATACGATATGATTGAAAACAGTAAAAAAATTTTACCCGCTCCAAATACAAAACCTAATATTCTATCAAAAATCCCTAAACCACTCATTTTAAAAACTTTTGCTAAAGCACTACCTATAATAAATGCAATAATCCAAAATACTACCAATGATAAAACAAATCCAGCAAGTAAAATTGTATTATCATTTTGCATTGGAATTATACTATTTATTATTTCTCCAGTATCTTTAGACAGCCTAGATGCAACAAACACACCTCCAACTATTCCTACTAAACCAAAAAACTCTTTTGTAAACCCTCTAAATAGACCCTTAAGTCCTAAGATAGTTATCAATGCCACTACTATTAAATCAAAAATATTAATATCTTCCAAAATTACCTACTATTATTTATATCTGTTATATACGCCATTATATCTTTTTTTTGGTATAAATTATCTAAAGCAATAAATTAAATGTAATTTATCTTTAAAAATTCAACTAAATTTAATAAAACATCTTCTATCTTTTCATAGCTTTGATGACAATTATAATTAAATCTTTTTATTATATTGGCATTAAAATATAATTTATATATTAAATTTGGTAGAATACCAAATGATAAATAGATACAAAACAAAAAAAATATATGTAGGTGATGTTGCTATTGGTGGAGATGCTCCAATTTCAGTTCAATCTATGACTTATAGTAATACTCATGATATACAAGCCACAGTTGAACAAATCAATAGACTTCATTTTGCAGGTGCGGATATAGTACGAGTAGCTGTTCCACATATGGAAGATGCGCTTGCATTAAAACAGATAAAAGAACAAACTAGTTTACCAATAGTTGCAGATATACATTTTCATTATAAACTTGCACTTGAAGCTGCAAAATGGGTTGATTGTATACGGTTCAATCCAGGTAATATTAATGATAAAAATAAAATTTCAGAGATTATAAAAGCTTGTAAAGATAGAGACTTACCTGTTCGTATCGGTGTAAACTGTGGTAGTTTAGAATCACAGTTTGAAGATAAATACGGGCAAACTGCAAAAGGTATGGTTGAATCTGCAATGTACAACATCAAATACCTTGAAGACCTAGACTTTACAAATATTAAGATATCTCTAAAAGCTAGTGATGTACAAAGAACAGTAGAGGCATATAGAATGCTTCGTCCTATGAATGAATACCCTTTTCATTTAGGTGTTACAGAAGCTGGAACACAATTTCATAGTACAATTAAATCTTCAATTGCATTAGGAAGTTTACTTCTTGATGGTATCGGAGATACTATGAGAATCTCGATGACAGGTGAATTAGAAAAAGAGATCGAAGTTGGTCGTGCTATTTTAAAAGATTCTGGAATTATTAAAGAGGGACTAAATATCATATCTTGTCCCACATGTGGTAGAATTGAAGCTGATTTAGTAAGTGCAGTTGCTGAAGTAGAAAAAGCAACTAAACATATAAAAACACCACTAAATGTTTCTGTTATGGGATGTGTAGTAAATGCCATCGGTGAAGCAAAAAGTGCAGATGTTGCGATTGCTTATGGAAAAGGAAGTGGACTTATCATCAAAAAAGGTGAAATCATAGAAAAACTTCCTACAGACAAATTACTAGGAAGATTTTTAGAAGAAGTAGAAAAAGAAGCTGAGTTACAAAAAGATTAAAATCTTTTTGTAACTAATCTTATATATTTAAAAACTATCCCAATCTTCATTTTTATTTACTGATTTCATTTGATTCTCAATTTTTTTTACTTGATAATTATTTTTACTCTGTAAATTTGCTTTAATTAAACTCTCTTTTTTTCTTTTTTCTTCACCTTCATAATCTAAATCTATTATCTTTTTTCTTTTTACTTGATCTTTACCAATAAATTCTTTTGCATTCGCATTTGATACAACAAGTTTAGATATAGTATCTGTTTGTACTGCAACATCATGTGTTTGAGATGCTATCATAGCATTTTGCTGTGTTTGTTGATCTAAAGATGCCACTGCATCATTTATCTGTTCAATTCCTTGAAGTTGCTCTTTACTTGCCCCTTCTACATCTGTTATGAGTTCTATAGTTTTGGAAATATTCTCATTTAGACCATTATAACCATCAATCATTTTATCAGCAATCCGTTTACCATCATTTGCTTTATTTGTAGCATTTTGAACCAACGATTTAATTTCATTTGCAGCATCTGCACTTCTTGATGCAAGATTTCTAACCTCTTGAGCAACAACAGCAAAACCTTTTCCTGCTTCTCCAGCAGTTGCTGCTTCAACAGCGGCATTTAAACTTAAAATATTTGTTTGAAATGCAATTTGATCAATTACAGTTATTGCTTCATTAATTGCATTTACTTCTGTATTTATTTGATCCATTGATGTTGTAGTTTGAGTAGCTAAATTTTCACCCTCATTTGCAGAATTTGTTAATGCTATAGCAAATTCTGACATCTGTACAATCTTTTGAGTATTAGAAGATATATTACATGTTATCTCTTCTAAAGCTGCAGCAGTTTGTTCTAAGGCAACTGCTGCTTCATTTGAATTTGTATTTAAAATATCTACATTATTTAAAAGTATATCACTGCTATCATCTAAAATAAGCCCATTTGATTTATTTTCAACTAGCATAACAGTTATAGCGTCACCTAATGTATTTACACCATTTGCCAATAATAATAAATGTTCTTTTATATCTATAGTTTTCACTTTATTCATATAGTTACTATTTGAATATTGTTCAAGAACATCTAATACTGAATCAATATTATGTTCTAGATTATCTCCCATTTGATTTAATAATGTAGTTAATTTTTGCAGTGCGGGATTATCTGTAGTGGTACTTACTCTTTGACATAAATCACCTTGTTCAAATTCACTTAAAACTTTAATTGTATCATCAATTACAAGCCTATCTTCTTCAACGGTTTTTTGAGTCTTCAATATATTTTCATTTATAACTTTTGACATTTCTCCAAACTCATCTTTATTATTATCATTTAATAACTTTACATCTGAATTTATTCTATTAAGATAAGCAAAAAAACCTAGCAATCCTAATTGAAATTTATCTATATTTTCTCTAATATTTTTTACTAAACCAAAACCCAGAATAACTGAAAATAGTACTACTATTAGTGAAACTATTTCAATAGTTCTCAATGCAACATGTTCATCCTTTTCAGCTTGAAGAATTGATTCTTCTAATAGGTCAGTAATTTGATGTGCCAATTTAACAGCGTGTTTATCCATACTTGATAATTCTTTATGTAATAAGTTCTGTTCATATTCAATATTTGCTAAGTTTCCATTTTTTAAATCATGTTCAAACTCTTTTAAAGTATCACTAAATTGATACTGTTCTTCTTCTAATACTTTACACGAATCTAAAAATAATTTATATTTTTCCTGAATAGTAATTTTGTCTGCATGTGAAATAGCTTTTTGTGCTAATTCTTCACATTTTTTAATTTTTTTCTCTGTTTCACTTTGTAGTTTGTCTATTGCTTGTTCCATCTCTACGTACTTATTACCATGTACATTTTTCGATGCTAAAATTAACTCATAAGTGAGTATTTCCTCTTTTAAAATATCTTTCTCTAATTCTGTAATAACTTTACTTAATGGTATTTGGTATTCTGCAATCTCTTCAATCTCTGAACCTACTTTTGCAAACCCAATATATGAAGAAGTAGAAATCACCAACATTCCTATAATTATAAAAGAGATTACCCCTATTATTTTAGTAACTAATTTTAAATTTTTAAACATTTATTCCCTTTGAAAATTTAAGTATTATAAAATATAAAAGTTACTAGAAAGTAAACATATACTTAAATTTTAATTGGGAGTATAAGAGATAGAGCCTTAGGGGATACTTAAATTGATAATGATTATTAAAATTAAATAAAAGGTTAAGAATACAAGTAAATTAGTTTTACTAATTTACTTACATTTGGAAGAAGATATATCTTTAATATTATAGTTTATTTTATTTTTGTAAATTGTAGCAACTTGGATACATGAACTTGATAATTCACGAGATAAATTTACAGATTTGTCTAGTTTTCCGTTTGCATAAAAAGAGAGATTAACACTACTATCAATATCTCCATCGTGAGAATACTTTGAAACATATACTTTATATTTCTTTTCTTTATCTAATTTCTTAATTGTGATAGTTTCTGGTCCAAAACCATTTAACGAATCTCTATCTAAACTTACTTTATACTGAGCACCCTCTTTATTTCTATACGAGATATGAAAGTCTTCACTTCTAATATGTAAATCTAAATCCGAAGGTTTATCACTCCAAGATAAAATAACTCTTGCTTGATCAAGTGGAATATCTTTTGTTACTAAAAACTTTTTATTTAAGAAAGTTCCTACAGATGCAGATACATTTTGTTCTAATGTTATATATCCTTTTTTCTTTGCAACTAAAATATCTGTTATATCTAATTCACTAGGAGGAAGAGGAAAACTAATTTCACCATTTTCATTTGTATGAAATATTTGTCCAAAAAATGTCACCTTTAGATTATCTATTTTACTACAATCTACAGCATCTCTAAATGAAAACTTTATGTTCGAATCTAACTCGCTATGCGCCATATCTACTTCATCATTCAGATCCCAACATGATTGTGCAAATAATGTAGATGCAAACAATAAACTACCTAAAAACAATTGTAATTTTTTCACAATATTTTCCTTAATAACTTTTAAAATATAATAACATAAATATAATTATTACTAAATCATTTGTAACTTATATCTTACTTTTTACTATCTCTTGTGTTATTTCATATAATTTTAAAGCAGAACTAATTTCACATTTTTCTCTAAAAGAATGTGGAAAATATATATTTGGTCCAATTGAACAAATTTGCATTTTTGGATATCTTTCTTTAAAAATAGCACATTCTAACCCTGCATGAATAGCATGTAAAGTAGCATTAGGAACAAAGTTTTTATATATTTCCAATACTTCATTATTAAACTCAGAATGTGATGGTTTCCAAGCTGGATATTTTCCATCTGTATGTACCTCAAAACCTAACATTTCTAAAAAACTTACTGTTTCATTTTTTATGATTTGTAACTCACTATTATCCATACTTCTAGCACTTAAACTTATCTCAAAGTTATCAACATCATTTTTTACAATTGCTACATTTATAGAACTAAGCACTACATCTATCTCTTTATCATAACCTCTTACTCCATTTGCAAATGTATATAAAAAGTCTATAATATTTTTATCTAATTTCTTGTAATGTTGTGTTTCACTATTAACTTTTGTAATTGTCATATTTTCATGAGTACTTAGTGGTGTATTATTTAGAGGAACAGCAATAATCGCTTTTGCTTTTTTAGGAATAGAGTTAATTCTCTCTCCTCCATTTAAATCTAAGAGATCTGCATCACACTCTTTAATAGTTTTAGCTATCAGTTTTAAAGCATTTGGTATATTTTTATCTATATCAACTCCACTGTGCCCACCATCTAAATTTTCAATAAGTATCTCATATAATACTTTCTTTTCATCATTCGATACATATTCACTTTTCGTCGTAGTTGCAAATATATCAACTCCACCAGCACATCCGATACATATCTCACCCTCAGCTTCGCTATCAAGATTTAGCATATATGAAGATTGTAAATCAAATTCAATATTATTTGCACCTATTAAACCTATCTCTTCATCACACGTAAAAAGATATTCACAATTTTGTCCCTCTTCCATTAGTGCCAACATATATGCGCAACCTACTCCGTTATCAGCCCCTAGTGTTGAATCTTTGGCACTTAGATAACCATCAATTTCAATGATTTCAGGTACTTTTCCATCAGTTAAACATACGATATCATAATGAGATTGTAAACAAATATTTACTTTTTCATTTTCTTTAAAACATAAAATATTATTTGCATTATCTATTTTACATATATAGTTATTTTGTTTTGCAAAGTCTTTTACATAATTTATAAAAGGTTGATGAGTTCCACTACATCGTGGTATTTTTGTGATCTCTTTGAATAGTTCGATTACTCGCATAATTACTCCAAATAACTAATTTAATAGTTAAAAAATTTAGAGCAATTATATCTAAAGTAATATTATAATGAAAATTTATTTTTCAATTTAAAAAATACAATTATTGTCTTATATTGTATATACATAAATGGAAGCATTAATAAGAAATAAGCTATTGAATATTTATCAATAATACCATTTAATACTAGTCCCATATTAATGAAAAACATTCCAAAAACCATAAAAGCAACCCCTGGGCAAATAAGTGCAAAAGATACAGCAGACTTTTCTTTTCCTTCAACATAAGTATCGAAATATTTTACTTTTTTCATTACGTTATATCCCAATAATCCAAAAATAATTTGCAAGGAAATAACCATACTTGTGATTGTAAAAAAAGATGTTGCTTCTAACGGTTGGTTAAAATGGTGATCAAAACCAAAACTTACTCGAACAAAAGTGATACCCAATAATGTCAAGATAGGAATAATTATCCATAATGTGGGGGCTGTTTCAACATTTATTCCATATTTAAACATCCCTTTGAAACCTAAAAAAAGTTTCAAGAGTAATAGTAATATAGCAATAGAGGTAAAAAATATAGCTCCAAATATACCAATTGCATTTATTTCAATATACGCACTCATGGCTCCTGGTGCTGCAAAACCAACTGCTATCATGGAAAAAGCAAATATAGAAATCATTTGAGAAAGATTATTATTCTTTTCAAAGTCAAATTTACCACTAGTTAATATTCTTGAAAAATATCTCATAAAAATTCGAATTGCATAATAACCAACTATAGCAAAAGACAATAAAGCTAAAGGAAATAAATACTCAACTACATCCCATAATCCAGGAACAAATAATGCCCCTAAAACAAAACATACATTAATAGTCATTGCTAATGTTAATGGAATAGTCATCAAACTTACTTCTGCATTACTATTCAATAATACTTCAAATGCCTTTGTTTCTTTAAAAGCAGTGTATTGTTTAATATTCCAAATAAGTAATTTGAAATGTAAAAAAGCAAATCCTATTATAAATATAATTGAAAACGAACTTACAAATGAAAGCCAAGTACCCTCTAGTAATACTGGATATACAAAATCAAATGTTGCCATTGGTGAGTTGATATGTGGTACCAAAAACATAAGATACATAAAAAATGATACAGACAAGCCACCTGCACCTAATGAAGCGAGGAAGTATACCGGAGTATATTTTTCTTTCAACATAAACATCCTTTTTTTAAAATTCAGGGATTATATATTAAGTAATATTAATTATAAGTAAAATTTAACTAGTTATAATTAATATTACTTTTTGTATCATATTTTCCATAGATTAAATATCCATATATTAATCATAAACTTAATATACTTCCACATGAGATTAGATAAATATATAACCCAAAATTACGATATACAAAGTAGAAATAAAGCTGCAGAATTAATTAAAGCAGGTAAAGTCTTAGTAGATGCAAAAATTATTAAAAAAACATCTTTTAATATTGAAGGTGATGAATCAATTACTATAAATGAAGATGATTTTTATGTTAGCCGTTCAGCATACAAACTCAAATATTTTTTAGAAGATAATAATATTGATGTAAACGATAAAATTGCTATTGATATAGGTTCTTCAACTGGTGGATTTACTCAAATACTTTTAAATAATAATATAAAATCAGTTACCTGTGTTGATGTTGGAACCAATCAATTACACTCATCTATTAAAAGTGATAAGAGAATTATCATCGAAGAAAATACAGATATACGAAAATTTGAATCAAATACTACTTATGAGCTAGTTACTTGTGATGTATCGTTTATAAGTATTCACAATATTTTAGATGATATAAATAGACTCAGTTCAAAGGAAATAGTGATTTTATATAAACCACAATTTGAAGTTGGGAAAGATGTCAAAAGAGATAATAATGGTGTTGTTTTAGATAGTATTGCTATGCAAAAAGAACGAGTAAGGTTTTTAGAAGTAACAGAAAAACTACACTGGAAACTTGAAATTGCAAATGAAAGTAAACTTGCAGGGAAAAGTGGAAATATTGAGGAACTATTTTATTTTAAAAAATAGTCCCTTAAAAAAGTAATTTAGACTAAATACCTTCAGCAATCATAGCATCAGCAACTTTTTTAAATCCTGCAATATTTGCACCATCAACATAATTACCTGCCACGCCATATTCTTCAGCTGTCATATGTACTCTTTTACAAATAGCTCTCATATTTTTTTCTAACATACTATCAACTTTTTCATATGACCATTTAGTCATCGAAGCATTTTGAGACATCTCAAATTCACTTACTACAACTCCACCTGCATTTGCAGCTTTTGCTGGGGCAAATAAAATATCATTGTCTTGAAAAAGATTAATTGCTTCTGGAGTTGAAGGCATATTTGCCCCTTCACTTACTGAAATACAACCATTTTCTATCAAGTTTTTAGCATCAACTTCTGTAAGCTCATTTTGTGTAGCACATGGGAAAGCACAATCACAAGGTATATTCCAAACCTCATGTCCCCCTTCTGGATAATCTTCAACTTTTGTATAAATAGCATCACTATGTTCTAAACAATATTCTTCTAAAGATACACGTTTTTTTAATTTTAATTCTTTTAAAAGTTTAAGATCAATTCCTCGAGGGTCATAAATAGTTCCCCTACTATCCGTACAGGTAACAGGAATAGCGCCTAAATCATATAATTTTTCAATTGTATGAATAGCAACATTACCAGCACCACTTACAGTACAAATTCTTCCTTTAAAATCATCTTTTCCACCATGTTTTAACATCTCATCGGTAAAATAAACACACCCATACCCAGTAGCTTCTGGTCGCATCAAACTTCCTCCAAACATAAATGGTTTTCCCGTTAAAATTCCATCATAAGAAGAAGTGATTTTTTTGTATTCTCCAAATAAATATCCAATCTCACGAGCCCCTACACCAATATCTCCAGCAGGTACATCAATACGAGGTCCAATATATTTATGCAGTTCTGTCATAAAAGCACTACAGAACTTCATTATTTCAAAGTCAGATTTTCCTTTAGGATCAAAATCACTTCCACCTTTTCCTCCACCAATAGGAAGACCAGTAAGTGAGTTTTTCAATATTTGTTCAAACCCTAAAAACTTTAATATTCCACTATTTACACTTGGATGAAATCGCAAGCCACCCTTATATGGTCCTAAAGCATTATTAAATTGGACTCTATATCCAGTATTTACTTTTATATTTTGATTATCATCCATCCAAACTACTTTAAATTTAAATTCTCTATCTGGATTTGTTAATCTATCTATGATCGAATTTCTACTATAAATAGGATCACTATCTAGTACTGGTTGGATACTATCAAGAACCTCTTCAACTGCTTGAAAAAATGTTTCATCTGTTGAACAATTGCTTTTTCTAATTTTGTTAATTATATCGTTTGATATACTCATTTTACAGAGTCCTTATTATTGTTATATCTTTGAATTATATCTGAAAGTAAATTATTTTATCTTTGTTAGCTAAAAAAGTGTTATAATAGATTTATGGAAACACATGACTTTTTTTTAACTCTATTTCTCATTTTAATTGTTGCAAGATTTCTAGGTGAATTATTTGCACGATTTGGAATACCTTCTGTATTGGGAGAGCTTTTTGCTGGTATATTACTAGGCTCATCTATTTTAGGTATTGTTGAACCAAATGAAATTTTAAGAATACTTGCAGAGATTGGTATCATTCTACTTTTATTTGAGGTAGGATTAGAAACTGATTTTGATAGATTAAAAGATGCAGGACTAAAGTCATTAGTAGTTGCGTTATTAGGTGTAATATTACCATTTGGGGCAGGTTTAGCAGTCTCATATTATCTATTTGATTTATCTTTTAATATATCATTATTCATTGGTGGAACTTTAACTGCTACTAGTATTGGTATTACGTTAAGAGTACTACAAGATATACATATGGAAAAAACAAATATAGCTCAAATAGTTATAGGTGCTGCTGTTATCGATGATATAATTGGTATCATTTTATTGGTATTTATATACGATTTTTCTATATCACAAGAAGCAAACTTTTCTCATACTTTATCAGTTGCGGGAATGATTGCATTATTTTTGGTTTTAGCTCCTGCTTTAGCAAAAACATTATCATTTATGATTCATAAGTTTCATGGGAAACATTTAGTTCCAGGTTATATACCTACAATTATAATATCACTTATTTTACTTTTTGCTTATCTTTCTCATCTTGTAGGTGCTCCTGCAATTTTAGGTTCATTTGCAGCTGGTGTCGCATTATCGAGAAGATTCTTTTTACCTTTTGGAGCTTTTTTAAGTACAAATAAAAAACTACTCAAACATGTAAAATCAAATATGACTCCTATAATTCAAATCTTTACTCCAATATTTTTTGTGATGGTTGGATTATCTATGGATTTAACTATTATAGATTTTTCTTCATCAGAGTTTTGGGTTATGGGATTGACCTTTGTATCATTGGCATTTATCACAAAATTTATAGGTGCATTTTTTATATTTCAAAAATCATTACGTAATAATGCTGTTATAGGTATCTCAATGATCCCTAGAGGTGAAGTAGGACTTATTTTTGCAGAGATGGGAAGAGTAAGTGGAATACTACCAAATGATATCTATGCAATGCTTATTTTTGTAATCATTATGACTACAGTTATACCACCATTTTTACTAAAAAAATATTTTAAAGCGGAGTGTGTATAATTAAATATTAGTTTTTACTTATAATTCTTAAGTAATTATATTTATGTCATTTTTCTACAATCTTTTTTTATTATACTTCCGCCATGAAAATTACAAGAAAAAACAATAGACTATACTTCAATAGAAAAGATATCGCATTTGGCAATCTCACAATACATAATGATACAATTAAACTCGAACTTATAAAAGTTCTTCCAGAGTATAGAGGACATCATCTAGCATCTAGACTTCTAATAGAAATAATAGACTATATCAAAAACCACTGTGAACAAACGAAGATAATACTTTCACCTTTACCTATAGCATCATCAGGAATGACTGATAAACATTTAACATTACAACAACTTATAGATTTTTATAAACGATATGATTTTAAAGAGTCAAATGAGAAAACAAGAGAAGAACCATATCTAATGGTTAGATATTTATAAAATTTAGATTTTATTTCTTGTGTATAAATAGAATGCCATATAAGGGAATGTTTTACTAATATCATTTAGTACTTGCATCATTATTTTCATTCGTTTTCTTTCTTCTTCCATTTTTTTAGAAAGATATTTTTCTACTTTTTCACGCATTTTTTCTCTTCTTTTTATACTACGTACTGCTTTTAAACATCTTTCTTCTTGCACTTTTAATGTTTTAATTCGAGAGCTATTTCCTACTGATAATATATTTTCTTCATTTTTTAGTAAGTTCTCTTCAAAATTATGTTCAAGATTAAAAGTTTGTTTATTTTGAGATGAATGAGTAGAATGTTCTGTTGTTTTTGAGTGAGAATTTATATGCATTTTTTACCCTTCGATAATATTTTATAATCTAATGGAAAAAAGAGAAGACAAAGTATCTTCTCTTTAATAATATTTAGGCTTTATCTTTATTGAAAAAGATATTGTCTAAACTAAATTTACCTGCACCTTGAGATACAAATATCATTAAAAATATCATGTAGTATAAAGGTATTTCAAAACCGTTTGTACCTGCACTAAAACCATTATCTAAATGAACTGTAAATATAGCAACAAGCATAATAACAATTAATGGTAATGAAATCAATCTAGTAAATAATCCTAAAACTAATAATCCTACACCTAATATCTCTGTACTAGCTGCCATATAGGCATTAACTGTAGGAAATGGTATTCCCATAGAACCAAACCATTGTGCAACTGAATCGATGTCGTTCCATTTTGACATTGCTGGTTCATAAAAACCATAAGCAATAATAAGCCTTGCTATAAATAAAACTATTGATTGAAAATATTCTGTAACTCGTGTAAATGACATATATAATGAATGAAAATACATTTTAAACTCCTTTTTGTTGTATTATTATATTCTATTAACGTGTAAACTATGTGTAATTTTAATAGTTATTTTAAACTTTTTAATTTTATGATATAAAATAAAGAAGGAATCACTAAAAGTGTTAACACAGCAGATGTCACCATTCCACCTATCATAGGCGTTGCAATTGCCCTCATCACTTCACTTCCCACACCATCTATATATAAAATAGGTATAAGTCCACCAAGTATCGCAAATACTGTCATAAGTTTTGGACGAAGTCGTAATGCCGCTCCATCTATAACTGTTTCTTTTATTTGCTCTTTAGTAAATGACTTTGTTTTTTTCTTTAACTCAACAAATGCTTCATCTAGATATACCATCATCACAATAGAAGTCTCAGCAGCAATTCCAAGTAATGCGATAAATCCAACAATTACAGCAACACTAATATTTATATGGGCAAAATATACACCCCATACTCCACCAGCTAATGCTATTGGTAAAGTAAAAAATATAATTGTTGTATATAACATATTTTTTAAAGCAAAATATATAAGAATAAATACTATCACTAAAGTAAAAGGTATGATATAAATCAGTGTTTGCATAGCACTTTCTAAATACTCACTCTGCCCTGCCCACTCATAATAATATCCAGCAGGTAATTTTACTGATTTTAAAAGTTTATCAGCTTCATCTTTATACTCTTTTGGAGAGATTCCACTTTTAGGTGTTATGTATGTAAAGTTTACATTCATCCCTTTTTCAGACTTAATAACAGATGCACCCAACTCATATTTTAAACTTGCAAATGTTTCTAAAGGAAAATATCCTACTTTTGTTTTAATAAGAAGCTGATTTAAATCATTTATATCTCCTCTTTTATCAGTATCATATCGCACTGTTATTGGGTAACGCTCAAGTCCTTCATACATAGTAGAAACTTTTGCCCCACCTACTCCATATGAAATAGTATTTAAGATATCTTGTTTTGTGATACCGTATCTGCTTAAATTTTCATCTATTAATTGTATATTTAAATAGTAACCATTACTAGTTTTATCAGATGATACAGATAATGTTTTGTTGAACTTTTGTAATGTTTGTTCAATTTCTAAAGAGTGTATTGATAATTGTTCATTATTATTTCCATAGAGTTTTATACCCAATGGAGTTCTGATACCTGTAAGAAGCATATCGATTCTTCCTCTAATAGGATATGTCCACGAGTTGATCAAACCTTCAACTTGAAGAGCTTTATCCATCTCGGTCATTAGTTTTTTATATGTCATACCTTCTCGCCATTGATCTTCTGGTTTGAAATTTATAATTGTTTCTATCATAGCTAATGGTGCAGGATCTGTTGCAGTATCTGCTCGACCAGCTTTTCCAAATACAGTATCAACTTCAGGAAAACTTTTGATAATCTGATCTGTTTTTTGTGTTAATTCTTTTGCTTTATCAATTCCTAAACCATAAGGAGTAACTGGCATATACATAAATGTTTGCTCATTCATCATCGGCATAAATTCCCAATTTTGTTTCTCATACAATTTATAAGATACTACTAAAAATACTAAAGAAGCTAATACAATTACATATCTCAATTTCAATGATAATTTAATCAGTGGCATATATATAATTTGAAAAAACTTATTAATAGGATTTTTCTCTTCAGGTATAATTTTTCCTTTGATGAAAAAAATCATCAAAATAGGAATAAGAGTGATAGATAAAACAGCACCTACTAACATAGCAAATGTTTTAGTAAATGCAAGAGGTGTAAATAATGCTCCCTCTTGACCTTCAAGTGCAAAAATAGGCATAAATGATGCAACAACCAATAAAAGTGCAAAAAAGATAGGAGGTCCTACTTGTTTTGCTGATTTAATAATCGTGGTAACACGTAGTTTTTCTGTTACTTCAATACCCTCTAACTCTAATTTATGTAGATGTTTATGAGCATTTTCCACCATAACAATACTTGCATCAACCATCGCTCCAATTGCAATAGCAATACCACCTAAAGACATAATATTTGAACCAATATCAAACATATTCATCAATAAAAAAGTAATGAGTACTGTAATAGGTAATGAGATAATTATAATCAAAGAACTTCTTAGGTGAAATAAAAATAACGCTGTAACTATTAATACAATTAAAGACTCTTCAAACAGTGTATTTTTTAATGTATCAATCGCTTTGTCAATTAACGATGTTCTATCATATGTTTCAATAATCTCTACACCATCAATTTTCAAAGTTTCTAGTTTTGCTTTCACTGCTTCTATTACTTTATAAGGGTTCTCTTTAAAACGAACAATTACAATACCACCAACAGTTTCTCCCTCACCATTTAAATCAGCCATACCACGTCTATTTTTACTAGTAAGATTTACTTGGGCAATATCACTAATTTTTAAAGGAATTGTTCCATTTGTTTTGATAATAATATCTTCAATACCTTTGATATTTTTAAGATACCCTTGTACAGTAATAAGATGTTCAAACCCATTTTCTAAAATAAGTCGTCCACCTTTATCTGAATTAAATAAACTTATCTTTTTTCTTACATCATCAACGCTAAGTTTGTATTGCACTAATTTATCTTGGTCTAAAGTAATTTCATAACTTTTTACAAATCCACCAATAGGAGCAACTTCACTAACTCCATCAACACCAAGCAATGCATATTTAAAATAATAATCTTGAAGCGTTCGTAACTCATCTAAACTTTTAGTTTTTGAAGTTAATGCATATTCATATGCCCAACCAACACCAGTAGCATCGGGACCAATTGTTACACTAGCCCCTTTAGGAAAAGTTGGATTTAGTTCTGATAGTTTTTCTAAAATTCTATCTCGTGATTTATATAAATCTGTTCCATCTTTAAAAATTACATAGATTAAACTATTTGAAAAACTACTCATAGCTCGAACGGTACTAATATTTGGTAACGATAAAAGTGCAGAAGTTAAAGGATAACTCACCTGCTCTTCAATAAGCTTTGGAGCTTGCCCATCCCATTTAACTTGAACAATTACTTGGGGAGGTGATAAATCTGGTAATGCATCTAAAGAAGTATTTTTCAGAGCATAAAAAGATCCACCAACTAAAAGGATGATAGAAATAAGTACTAAAAATAAATTCTTAACACTATAATCAATTATTTTTTCAACCATAATTTATACCCTACCAATCGTCATCATCATCTGATGATTCATATAAACCATTTGTGATTGCGTCACTATCAAGTAAAAAGGCTGCTTTATCTATAACAACTTCATTTTCAGTTAATCCTACTACTTCAAATTGATTAGAATTAATTCGTACTGCTGTTATCTCTTTTGGTTCAAAATATTTTCCGTTAGGAATAAAAACAAAATGTTTATCAGCTTTTGTTAAAACTGCTGTTTTAGGTAAAACAAGCATACTCTTTTGAACTGTATTTATGTGAATTTTAGCAAACATATTTGGGTATATATTTAAATCTTTATTTTGTATTTCTAGTCTAACATTCACTGTTTTATCTTTTAGATTTACATTAGGATAGATAAAATCAACTTTTGAAGATACCATCCCTACACCATCAATATTTACCTTAGCTCTCATATTCTTTTTAATACTTGAGATATCTTTTTGATAAATTTTTGCGATAACCCAAAGCTTATTAAGATTTGCTATTTGAAATAAAGTTTTCCCTTTTTTTGCAAAACTACCATCATTTATATTTTTAGAGATGATAAAACCATCATAAGGCGAATATATATTTATATACTCTTTTACTTTTCGATTTTTTTCTAAAGTATTTAAAACTTTTTGATCTATAGCAAAACTTCTAAATTTTTGTAAATAATTGTGACGTAAATTTTTATTACTCATAAGATATTCATGCATAGCAAGATTTATATCAGATGAATAAATATCAAAAAGTTTATCACCTTTTTTTACTGAGGTATATATTTTATCAGTTCTTACATCTCCAATAAATCCATCAAATCTTATATTGATATCTTTAATTGCCCCATCAGGTATCACAACATCACCATAAAAAGTTTTTACTAGATTGATATTTTGTTTTGTAACTTGTACAGTTTTTTTGTTAAAAACTTGCGCTACTTCTAATGGTTTTGCATTTGTAATCGCAAGAACCAACATTACATATATAAATATTCTCATAAATTTCCTTTAAAGTACAATAGTTTTGACAGAGCATCAAAATAATTTATTTTTTCATCAATACCCAATAATATTAGATCATATTTACTATTTGTACTCTCATAAACACTTATACTATTCATCATATTTGTACTAAGATGTATTGTATGAGATTCTTCTAATGTATCATTTAACGGTATCATTGTATTTTCTATTAAATCAAAGTTTTGTTGACTTATTTTTCTTTTTTCTTCTAAATCTTTAACTGTAGTTTTTATTTGTTGTTGTAAACTCGCTAAACTGTTTTGTATTACTTGTTCATTTACTT
>PJEL010002344.1_pt1 | contig 17608 bp, 18 predicted proteins | sample 1853271 | NCBI WGS metagenome assembly PJEL01 (sample SAMN08108733, study PRJNA415343) | Invertebrate metagenome, whole genome shotgun sequencing project. | host: Globobulimina | place: Sweden: Gullmar Fjord | collected 2015-08
CAGGGCCGCCGGATCGAAGGCCGTGGCCCCCGGACGCACCATGATGAGCACGCCGATGAAGCCCGCCGCCGTGGCCAGCCAGCGCCGCCAGCGCACCACCTCGCCCAGAATCACCACCGCCAGCAGCACCACGAAGAGCGGCTGGGTGAAGCTCAACGCCGTAAAGTCGGCCAGGGGCAGATGCCCCACCGCATAGAACCCGCAGACCATGGCGGCGGCGCCGGAAAAGGCGCGGATGCCGTGAATGCCGGGATGGCGGGTACGCAGCATGCCGCTGCCGGCGCGCAGGATGAAGGGCGCCAGCAGCGCGAAGGAGAACAGCGCCCGGGCGAAACCGATCTGGAAGGCTTCGAGGCCGCCGGCGGTCAGGGTTTTCACCATCGCCGAATTCACCGTGAAGCCGAGGCTGGCGCCGACCATCCACAGGGCGCCGCGATGGTTGGGGGAGAGCCTCTCCCAGCCGCCGGAGAGGCGGGCAGCGAGGGCGCCCCGTATCACGGCCGGCCCTGCACCGATTCGGCGCCGGCGCGCAGAGTCGGCCTTTCGCGCGCCACCCTGGCCTCGCGCTGGGCAATGTAGATGGCAGCGGCGGCGATCACCGCGGCGCCGATCCAGGTCCAGATGTCCGGCAACTCGCTGAAGAGGACGAAACCGACGACGGCGACGAAAGGCAGGCGGGCATAGTCGAAGGGCATGAGCGCGGAGGCGTCGGCGCGGGCGAAGGCCCGGGTGAAGGCAATGTGCGCCAGCACGGCGCAGAGGCCGATGAAGGCGCCGAGGCCCAGCTCCGCCAAGTTGGGCCAGCGCCACACGAAGAAGGCCGGCACCAGCGACAGCGGCGTCAGCAGCAGGTTCATGTAGAGCACCACCAAGGCCGGCGACTCGGTACGCGACAGCGACTTCACGATCAGGATCGACGCGGCCATGAAACAGGCGGCGATCACCGGCAGGGCCATCTCCGGGGTGATCTCGGTGTAGCCCGGCCGCAAAATAATCAGCACCCCGAGAAAGCCGATCGCCGTCGCGGTCCAGCGCCGGGCGCGCACCACCTCGCCCAGGAAGATCGCCGCCCCGGCGGTGGCAAAGAGCGGCACGGTGAAATTCAACGCCACGGCATCGGCCATCGGCAGGTAGGCGACGGCGGAAAACCAGCAGAGCATGGCAATGAGGGCGACCCCGGAGCGCCAGAAGTACAGCCTCAGGCGTTCGGTGCGCAGCCCGCCCAAGCCGCGGTGCGCCAGCCAGGGCAGCATGAAGCTGAGGGCAAAGACGTTGCGCAGGAAGGCAATCTGGAAAGGATGCATCCCCTCGCCGCTCTCGGTCTGAGCCCCATCGGCCAGGAGACGGATGGCCCCGTTCATCATGGCAAAGAGGAAGGCCGCCCCGATCATATAGAGGGCGCCCTGCAGCGGTGCGGAAAGCGCGGCGCCGCGCGTGGGAAGGGGGCGTGGGGAGGACATTCGGCAGACATCCTATGACTTGGCCCGGAGGTTCACCAGCCTCCCCTCTGCAAGGCAGCCATGCGATCCCGCGCGATTCGAGGCCGCGCGGCAGCTCGAACGATCCCGGGCTTGCAATCCCGCGCCGTCGAGGCATAACCAAGGGTGTAGCATCTGGGCAGGAGACTTGCCCTGGAGACGATCGGGACGCCTGGACCTACTGGCGCCCTTCAACGACTGGCCTCCTGCGTAAAACCGGCGCAGGACAAGAAGGCCGAAAGGGGAGCGCAGCATGACCGGACCGCTATGGCAGCCTTCGAAAGAGCGGATCGCCAAAGCCAATCTCACCGCCTTCCTGCGCCAGCTTCGCGAAGACAAAGGCCTGGCCTTCGAGGACTATGACGACCTCTACGACTGGTCGGTCAGCGATATCGCCGGCTTCTGGACGGCGGTCTGGGACTTCTGCGGGGTCATCGCCGACCCCGAGCCCGGACCCGTGGTTGTGGACGAAGACAAGATGCCCGGCGCCGCTTTCTTCCCGCAGGCACGGCTGAACTTCGCCGAGAACCTGCTGCGCCGCCGCGACGCGGCCGACGCCATCGTCTTCTGGGGCGAAGACAAGGTGAAGCGCCGGCTGACCCACAAGCAGCTCTACGACCAGGTCTCCCGCGTCGCCCAGGCGCTGGCGGCCGAGGGCGTCGGCCCCGGCGACCGGGTCGCCGGTTTCCTGCCGAACATGCCCGAAGCGGTCATCGCCATGCTGGCGGCGACCTCGCTGGGCGCGGTCTGGTCGTCCTCCTCGCCGGACTTCGGCGTGCAGGGCGTGCTCGACCGCTTCGGCCAGATCGAGCCCAAGGTGCTGTTCTGCGCCGACGGCTACTACTACAACGGCAAGGCCCTCGACTCGCGTCCGCGCGTGGCGGAGTTCACCGCCCAGCTGCCGAGCCTCAAGAAGATCGTCGTGGTCTCCTACCTCGAGGATCAGCCCGACGTCTCCGGCATCGACCGCGCCCTGCGCTTCGACGACTTCATCGCGCCTTACCCTGCCGGCGACATCGCCTTCGCGCGCCAGCCCTTCAATGCGCCGCTCTACATCATGTTCTCCAGCGGCACCACGGGTAAGCCCAAGTGCATCATCCACGGCATCGGCGGCACCCTGCTGCAGCACCTGAAGGAACACCAGCTGCTCTGCGACGTGAAACCCGACGATCCGGTTTTCTACTTCACCACCTGCGGCTGGATGATGTGGAACTGGCTGGTCTCGGGACTGGCTTCCAAGGCGACGCTGCTGCTCTACGACGGCTCGCCCTTCGCGCCCGACGGCAACATTCTCTTCGACTTCGCCGACGCCGAGAAAGCCACGCTGTTCGGCACTTCCGCCAAGTATATCGATGCGCTCAACAAGGCCGGGCTCGACCCCAAGTCGACCCACGACCTCGGCAGCGTCGAGATCATCGCCTCGACCGGCTCGCCGCTGGTGCCCGAGGGTTTCGACTACGTCTACGACCACATCAAGCAGGACGTCTGCCTGGCCTCCATCGCCGGCGGCACCGACATCATCTCCTGCTTCGTCGGCGGCAACCCCATCGGCCCGGTGTGGCGCGGCGAGATCCAGCGCCGCGGCCTCGGCATGGCGGTGGAAGTCTTCAACGACGAGGGCAAGCCGGTCACCGGCGAGAAGGGCGAGCTGGTCTGCGTGAAGCCTTTCCCCTGCATGCCGATCGGTTTCTGGGACGACCCGGACGGCGCCCGTTACCGCGCCGCCTACTTCGAGACCTATCCCAACATCTGGCATCATGGCGACTTCATCGAGCTGTCCGAGCACAACGGCATCATCGTCTACGGCCGCTCCGACGCGACGCTCAATCCCGGCGGCGTGCGCATCGGCACGGCGGAGATCTACCGCCAGGTCGAAAAGCTGGACGAGGTCGAAGAGTCCATCGTCATCGGCCAGGACTGGGAAGGCGACGTGCGGGTCGTGCTCTTCGTGAAGCTGCGCCCGGGCCTGGTACTGGACGACGACCTGAGCCAGCGCATCAAGGGTCAGATCCGCAGCGGCTGCACGCCGCGCCATGTCCCGGCCAAGGTGGTCCAGGTCGCCGACATCCCGCGCACCAAGAGCGGCAAGATCGTCGAGCTGGCGGTGCGCGACCTGGTGCACGGCCGCAACGTGAAGAACAAGGAAGCCCTGGCCAACCCGGAAGCCCTCGATCTCTACAAGGAGCTCCCGGAACTCGGGACCTAAGACGCGCCATGGCCGCCATCGAAGAGGACAAACTGCCGCTGCCACCGCTCAATCCGGCGGCCGCCGCCCTGGAGCCTTCGAAGATCGTCGATCTCTGGCAGCTGGGTGCCGGTCGGGAAGACCTCATCGCGCTCTATGTCGGCGAGGGCGACGAAGCGACGCCCGACTTCATCACCCGGGCGGCCACCCGGGCGCTGGCCGAGGGACATACCTTCTACACCCCAAAGCGCGGCCTGCCCGAACTGCGTCTGGCCATCGCCGATTACATGGCCCGCCACTTCGGCGCCGACCTAAAGGAGGAGCGGGTTACCGTCACCTCCTCCGGCATGAACGCCATCATGCTGACCCTGCAGGCGATCCTCACGCCGGGCGCCAACCTGGTGGTGCCGACGCCGGTCTGGCCGAACATCATTTCCGCAGCGCAGATCGTCGGCGGCCAGGTGAAGACCCTGCCCCAGACGGCGCTGCCGGAAGGCGGCTTCCATCTCGACCTCGACCGCCTCTTCGCGACCTGCGACGACAACACCGCGGCGATCTTCCTGGTCTCGCCCTCCAACCCGACGGGCTGGGTGATCAGCGAAGCCGAGCAGCACGCGGTGCTGGACTTCTGCCGCAGCCGCGGCATCTGGCTGATCGCCGACGAGGTCTACCACCGCTTCGTCTACGACCCCGCCCGCTTCCCCGCGGGCGTCGCCCCCTCCTTCCTGCAGATCGCCGATCCGGACGATCCCCTGGTGGTAGTGAACTCCTTCTCCAAGGCCTGGTGCATGACCGGCTGGCGCCAGGGCTGGTTGATCCACCCGGCCGCCCTTGGGCCCGTCATCGGCAACCTCATCGAGTTCAATACCTCCGGCGGTCAGTCTTTCCTGCAGTACGGCTGCCTGGCCGCCCTGACCGAAGGCGAGTCCTTCGTCGCGGCCCAGGTGGAACGCTGCGGCCAGGCGGCCGAGCTGGTCTACCAGGGCCTCTCCGCCCTGCCCCGGGTCAGGCTGGCCCGCCCGGCCGGCGCCTTCTACAGCTTCTTCCGGGTCGACGGGGTCGACGACAGCCTGGCCTTCGCCAAGCGGATTCTTGCCGACACCGGCGTCGGCCTGGCGCCGGGTTCGGCCTTCGGCCCCGGCGGCGAGGGTCACTTGAGGCTCTGTTTCGCCGGCACGCCGGGGCGTTTGAGCACCGCTTTGGAGCGCATCGGACAGCATCTGTCTTAAACGCGACAACCCTTTGACATTATTAAGTAAAAGTGAATTTGAGCTATGCTGTGATTGCATAGAGCTCCTGCTAATCCGGCATTTGTCTCCAGCCCAATAAGAGCTTATCTCCCGACTCAAGAGATTGGAATCAATCGGCGGCCTGCAGGGGCCGCCAGAGACTTAAGGAGACAGGACCATGGCTAACATGATTTACACGGCACGTCCCTACATGCCCGGCCAGGCGGCCGTGGGCCTGATGGGTCGCACTTTCATGGCTGCATACGACCTCGCCCTCGACCTGCGGGATGCCTATCTCGCCGAACGGCAGGATCAGAAGCTGGCCCAGGCGACCCGCCATCTGGATCGCCGCCTGATGCGCGACATCGGTCTCGATCACAGCGCCAGCTGAAAGTCGCACTGCCGCTTTTCCGGGAAGGCTCCCACGGGAATGCAGCACAAGCCAACGAAGTAGAGGACGGTCCCTGGCGGGCCGTCCTTTGCGTTTGAGGGCCCGGGCTCTACAGCGGGTAGCGGATCAGCATGTGGTTGAGTCCGCCCAGCACCTGATAGAGCTGATCGAACTGAGCCTTGAAGTGATCCCAGTCCTGGCGCGAGTCGAGCGCCAGCAGGGTCGACTGAATATCCCCCAGACTGGTGCGGCCGTCGATCCAGGGCAGCATCGCCGGCGCGAGACGCGGCAGCGGAAACTTCAGCGCCAGACCGTCGAACTCCCCCTTCAACATCAGGTCGCGCTGCACCGCCTTGGCGAGCTGCGCCCCGTCGAGCACCCGCAGACAGGGAATGGCCTCCGGCCCGTCCGGCCAGGCCAGGGTGTCGGTCGCCGGCCGCTTCGAAACATAGAAGACATGGGTTTTGAGGTTGCCCGCCAGCTTTTCGGCGACGGCGGCGCGATCCTCCGGCGACAGCGACCCGAGCTGGCGCAGCAGGACCGGGTCCTTCAGATAGGTCGCGGGGTCATAGCGCAGCGGCTCGACGAAGCTGATCAGATTGAGGCCGCCGCCGCCGACCAGGGCGGCGATCTCCTCCACGTTGTAGGAACGGTCCTGGCTGTGCAGCAGCAGGTCGATCAGCTCCGCGTCGCTGCCGGTATGGTCGCGCAGGATCGGGTTGCGGGCAAAGAGGTTGGTGGGCGGCAGGCCCGGCAGCAGGCGCCGGGCATAGCTGACCTGTTCGCTCAAGGAGCGGTCGCCGACCAGTTTGCGCAGCGCCGCTTGCAGAGGGTAGACCCCGCTGCGCCCGTAGGTGCCGTAGACCATCAGGCCCATGCCGCCGTCCTCGGCCAGCACCTCGCTTAGCGCCGCCAGCCCGGCGGCCGGATCGGCCAGGTGGTGCAGCACCCCGCAGCAGTCGATGTAGTCGAAGACCCCCAGGCCCAGGCTTCCAACCTCGAGCAGCGAGCCGGTGACGAAGCGGATGTTGCTCAGCCCGCGCGCCTCGGCGCGCGCCTCGGCGATGGCGCGCGAAGCCGCGGAAAGATCGAGATAGACCACCTCGCCGGCGGTTCCGGCATCGGCCAGCTGCTGGGCCAGCATGATGGTCGCATCGCCGGTGCCGCCGCCGGCCACCAGGGCGCGGAACGGCTTGGCGAAGTCGCGCCGCCCGGCGAAGAGGTAGTGATTGATCTCCAGCAGGTTGCTCGGCGAGCCGACGACGAGACGCTTGGCTTCGTCGGCGGGGTCGCGCGACGGGTAGGGATAGGCTTCGTACTGGTCGCGAACGTTGTCGCTCATGTCTCGATCGCTAACAGGGCCCGTCCGGCCGGCGCGGCGGGGAGGCTGTGGGTGTCTGTGACGCTGGCCGCGAAAATCGCTCGTCTTGAAATACTAAGCTGCACCGGTGGTCAGGACCACCTTGCCGGTGGAACGCCGTTCGAGCAGCAATGCCATGGCCTCGGCGGCTTGGGTAAGGTCAAGCTTGTGCGAAACATGTGGCTTAAGCAGGCCCGCCTCAACCCAGCCGAACAGTTCCTGAAACTGCTCCACCAGGCGCTCCGGCGCGTGGCGGCGGTAGGAGCCCCAATAGACGCCCATGACCGCGATGTTCTTCACCAGCAGGATATTGGCCGGGATCTGCGGCACCCGGCCGGCGGCAAAGCCGATGACCAGCAGGCGCCCCGACCAGGCGATGCAGCGCAGGGAGGCGTCGAAGACATCGCCGCCGACGGGGTCGAAGACCACGTCCGCGCCCTTGCCGCCGGTGATCTCCTTCACCTTGTCGCGAATATCCTCGTGGCGGTAGTCGATCAGATGGTCGGCGCCGTGCGCCTTGGCCACCGCCAGCTTTTCCGGACCACCGGCGGTCGCGATGACCGTGGCGCCGAGGGCCTTGCCGATCTCCACCGCCGCCAGGCCGACGCCGCCCGCCGCGCCGTGCACCAGCAGCACCTCGCCCGGCTGCAGGTCGGCATGCCAGCGCAGCGCGCCGTGGGCGGTGCCGTAGGTGATCGGGAAGCCGGCCGCCTCGGGCCAGCCAAGTGAATCAGGAATGCCGTAGACGTCGGCGGCGCGGGCCAGCGCCGCTTCGCCGTAGCCGCCCCAGTCGGTCAGGGCCATGACCCGCTGGCCCGGCGTCAGGCCGCTGACCCCGGCACCGAGTTCGCGCACCCTGCCGGCGATCTCGAGCCCGGGTGAAAAAGGGAAAGCGGGTTTTTCCTGGTACTTGCCGGCGATCATCAGGGTGTCGGCGAAGTTGACGCCGACGGCGGCGACATCGATCAGGACCTCCCCGGGGCCCGGCTCCGGCGAGGGCACATCTTCGACGTTCAGGTTTTCAGGGCCGCCCCAGGCCCGGCAGATTACGGCACGCATAGAAAGTCAGCCTCAGAAGGGAATTTGCGCGGCGGGGCGAACCTCGCCCACGCCAAGACCGGCACGATTGTGCAGCGGCGCGGCGAGCAGGCCGCCGATCTCGTCGGCTTGCGCCGCGCTCAGAATATCGAAGCGGCGCAGCAGGCGGGCCATGAGCATCTCCGCCGCACGGCCGGCACCGTCGTCGACCTTGATGGCGACGCCGAGGCCGAGTTCGGGAAAGGCCGCGCAGTAGACCCCCTCGGCGCCGGTCTTGGTCAGGGCCTTCTCGCCGGTCACTTCCATCACCCGGGTGTCGAAGCGCCCGGTGCCGGCGACCATGAAGGGGTGCGCCGCCACCGCCTTGCGGATGCGCGCGCAAGCGGCCTGGCGGGCCTCCGGCTGGTCGTCGGGATTGCCGAGCCGGGCCATGGCCAGCGCCATGTTGCCGAGCGGAATGCCGATCACCGGAATGCCGCAGCCGTCGATACCGCGCGGCGCGGCGCCGAGATCGAGGCCGGTCATGCCCTCCAGCACCCCGAGGATGCGCTGCTGCACCGGGTGCGCGTAGTCGATGTAGCCCTTGGTCGGCCCGCCCAAATGCCGGGCCAGGGCGAGGAAGCCGCTGTGCTTGCCCGAGCAGTTGTTGTGCGCCGGCGTCGCCGTGCCGCCGCCGGCCAGCAGCGCGATCAGCGCCGGTTCGTAGCCGGGCAGCTGCGGCCCGCATTCCAGGTCCTCGACCCCAAGACCGAGGCGCGTCAGCAGGCCCGTCGCGGTATCGACATGGCGCGCTTCGCCGCTGTGGCTGGCGCAGGCCAGGGCCAGCTCGGGCTCGGAAACCTCGAAGGCGTCGGCCGCGCCGCTTTCGACCAGGGCAATGGCCTGCAGCGATTTGATGGCCGAGCGCGCATAGACCGGCCGCTCGTGGTCGCCGGCCGAGAGCACCATCTTGCCGTCGGTATCGACCACGGCGACGGCGGCACGGTGCCAGCTTTCGACCTGGCTGCCGCGGGTCACCTCGACCAGCAGCGGGTTGGCGGCGACGGCGCCTTGTTCGTTTGCCTGAACGTCTGAGAGCATGGGTTGAATTCGCAAGAAAGTGTGGGGGATGGCGCGAGGCGCGCCTGCCAAGCAGCTTGCCTCCGCCGCCCGGGCCATGCAAGTTCTGCCGCCATGCGCGGATACTTTGCCATCGGAGCCGAAGGCATCAGCAAGCCCATGAACCTGGGCAGCCTGATGCGCTCGGCCCATGCCTTCGGGGCCAGCTTCTTCTTTGCCGTCCAGCCGGCCTTCAACGCCCAGAAGGTCAAGCAGTCGGACACCTCCGACGCGGCCAAGCACCTGCCGCTCTACACCTACAACTCGGTGGCGGAGCTGCAGCTGCCGCGCGGCTGCGCCCTGGTCGGCGTCGAGCTGACCGAGGACGCGGTGGAGCTGCCGTCCTTCTTCCACCCGCAGGCGGCCGCCTATGTGCTGGGGCCGGAGCGCGGCAGCCTGTCGCCGGAAATGCAGGCGCGTTGCGACCACCTGGTGAAGATTCCCACCAAGTTCTGCGTCAACGTCGGCACCGCCGGTGCCATCGTCATGTACGACCGGCTGATCAGCCAGGGGCGCTTCGCCCGCCGGCCGCTCAACCCGCGCGCCGAACCGGAAGCTCTGCCCGAGCACGTCTCCGGCGCCCAGGTGGTGCGCACCAAGGGATAATTCGCCTCAAATGCCGGAGGAATCCACCGGACCTGTGTCAACTCGGTGCTTCGCGGAGGATTTTCCGCGGAGAACCCGGCGCGGCGCGGCAGCCGGGCGGGAATTTCGCTGGCAAATCAATGGAGGGGTAGCGGCGCGGCCCGCGATTCCTATATTATTCGGCATGCGCAAATTTAACATCCCAGTTGCAGAGACCATGCTGTCAAAATCCGCTTCTCTCCTGCTTGCCCCGCTGCTCGTCGCCGGCACGCTGATCTGGTGCCTGCCCGCCTCCGAGGCCCAGGCCCAATCGATCGAGCGAATCGGTAATTTCTCGAACTGGAGCGCCTTTAAGTATCTGGATGACGGCAATCCGATCTGCTTCATGGCGAGCGAGCCGACCAAGGCCGAAGGCAAGTACAGCAAGCGTGGCGAGATTCACGCCATGGTGACCCACCGTCCCGCCGAAAACCGGGTCGACGAGGTCAGCATCCAGGCCGGCTACGAGTACAAGGAAGAGCAGCCGGTCGAAATTCAGGTCGGCAAGCTGAAGGTCCTCCTCTTCACCGAAGGCGAGTCCGCCTGGACGGTGGACAAGGACGCCGACCGCAAGCTGGTCGCCGCGATGATCAAGGGCAACACCATGGTGGTCCAGGGCACCTCCGCGCGGGGCAACAACACCAAGGACACCTACTCGCTGTCCGGCTTCACCCGGGCCTACGAGGCCATCAAGCAGGCCTGCGGGATCTAATCCGCCGCTCAAATCGCTGGTTTTAACCCTCTGGAGGTCCTATTTAGACCCCATGAGCCAGCACGCCGAAGCCTTCGCCCCGCCCAAGGGGGGCCACGACGAGAAACCAAATCTCGCCGGGCTTTCGCGCGCCCAGCTGGCCGAGGAGTTGGCGAAGCTCGGCGAAAAGCCGTTCCGGGCCAAGCAGCTCTGGCATTGGATCTATCACCGCGGGGTCACCGACTTCGCGGAGATGACCACTCTCTCCAAGGATTTCCGCGCCCGCCTGGCCGAAACCCACGATGTGCGCCGGCCCGAGGTCGCCGTGGCCCAGGTCTCCAAGGACGGCACCCGCAAGTGGCTGCTGCGCCTGGAAGACGGCCAGGAAGTCGAGACGGTCTACATCCCCGAAGCCGACCGCGGCACGCTCTGCGTTTCCAGCCAGGTCGGCTGCACCCTGACCTGCAAGTTCTGCCACACCGGCACCCAGCGCCTGGTGCGCAATCTCTCGCCAGCGGAGATCGTCGGCCAGATCATGGTGGCGCGCGACGGCCTGGGCGAGTGGCCCTCCCCGCTCGAGGGCCGGCTGATCACCAACATCGTGCTCATGGGCATGGGCGAGCCGCTCTATAACTACGACAACGTGGCCACCGCCATGCGCATCGCCATGGACCACGAAGGCCTCTCGGTCTCCAAGCGCAAGATCACCCTCTCGACCTCCGGCGTGGTGCCGGAGATGGAGCGTTGCGGGCGCGAGCTCGACGTGAACCTCGCGGTGTCGCTGCACGCGACCGACGACAAGACCCGCGACCACATCATGCCGATCAACAAGAAGTATCCGCTGAAGATGCTGCTGGACGCCTGCCGCAACTATCCGGGCACCCACAACGCGCGGCGCATCACCTTCGAATACGTCATGCTGAAGGGCGTGAACGACAGCGACCAGGACGCCAAGCGCCTCATCAGGCTGTTGAAGGACATCCCCGCCAAGGTGAACCTGATCCCCTTCAACCCCTGGCCCGGCTCCTTCTTCGAATGCTCCGACGCGGCCCACATCAAGCGCTTCGCCGACATCCTCTCGGCGGCGCATATCTCCAGCCCCGTGCGCGCCACCCGCGGCGACGACATCCTGGCCGCCTGCGGCCAGCTCAAGTCCGCCTCCGAGCGCAAGAAGAAGACCGAACGCGACGGCGACGCGGCGACGGCCTAGAAGTCCCCCTGCCTCCTGTCGCCCTGGCGATGTTTCGCGACTGAACTTGGCTTCCTTCAACTTACGGTTTACGCTTGGCTGTCAAAGCAACAAGCGGCAGGCAGGCATGACGGAAATCCTCACCAGCGCCATCATCTCGGCTCTTCTTCTTCTCATTCCACTCTGGCGGATCTTTTCGCGGGCGGGACATAGCCCCCTCTGGTCCCTGTTGATCGTTGTTCCACTTGGCGCAATCATCGTGCCTTTACTTCTGGCTTTCAGGCGCTGGCCCAATACAGCGCAGCATCGCTGATCGAGGAGATCGACCATGGGTACCTTCTCGTCTATGCACTGGCTCATCATTCTCCTCATCCCGGCCATCGTCGGCTTTTTCATCTGGGTCTACGCGCGCATCTGCCGAAAGGCCGGTTTCTCAGGCTGGTGGTCGCTGATTCTCTTCGTGCCCATCGTCAATCTGGTGATGGTCTGGGTTTTCGCTTTTGTGAAGTGGCCGGCAGAAGCCAGCACGGAGAAGGTCGCCGAGGTTTTCGAGTAGTCGGCAACGCTCCTTCCGTAGGGCTGTAAATCCGGCCGCTCTCCTCTTGTTCCTTGGGGCGCTTTGCCTATACTCCGCGCGGATTTTCCGTTAGAGGCGTTCTTCCATCATGTCCGAGATCAAGAAAGTCGTGCTCGCCTATTCCGGCGGCCTCGATACCTCCGTCATCCTGAAATGGCTGCAGAGCACCTACGACTGCGAGGTGGTGACCTTCACCGCCGACCTGGGTCAGGGCGAGGAACTGGAGCCGGCCCGCAAGAAGGCCGAGATGTTCGGCATCAAGCCGGAGAACATCTACATCGAAGACCTGCGCGAGACTTTCGTGCGCGACTACGTCTTCCCGATGTTCCGCGCCAACGCGGTTTATGAAGGGGTCTACCTGCTGGGGACCTCGATCGCCCGGCCGCTGATCTCCAAGCGCCAGATCGAGATCGCCCGCGCGACCGGCGCCGACGCGGTCTGTCACGGCGCCACCGGCAAGGGCAACGACCAGGTGCGCTTCGAGCTCGGCTACTACGCGCTGAACCCGGACATCCACGTCATCGCCCCCTGGCGCGAGTGGGAGCTGAACAGCCGCACCAAGCTGATCGAGTTCGCCGAGCAGCACCAGATCCCCATCGCCAAGGACAAGCGCGGCGAGGCGCCCTTCTCGGTCGACGCCAACCTGCTGCACATCTCCGCCGAGGGGAAGGTGCTGGAAGATCCCTGGGACGCGCCGCCGGAGTACATCTTCACGCGCAGCGTCTCGCCGGAAGACGCGCCCGACAAACCGACGGTCATCACCGTCGATTTCGAAAGGGGCGATCCCGTCGCCGTCGACGGCGAGGCGCTGTCGCCCGCCACGCTGCTGACCCGGCTCAACAAGCTGGCCGGCGACAACGGCATCGGCCGGCTCGACCTGGTGGAAAACCGCTTCGTCGGCATGAAGAGCCGCGGCATCTACGAGACGCCGGGCGGCACCATCCTGCTGGCCGCCCACCGGGCGATGGAGTCCCTCACCCTCGACCGCGGCGCCGCGCACCTGAAAGACGAGCTGATGCCGCGCTATGCCGAGCTGATCTACAACGGCTATTGGTGGTCGCCCGAGCGCGAGATGCTGCAGGCCCTGATCGACCATAGTCAGGAGAAGGTCAACGGCTCGGTGCGCTTGAAGCTCTACAAGGGCAACGTCATCGTCGAAGGCCGCAAGTCCGCCGACTCGCTCTATTCGATGGAGCACGTCACCTTCGAAGAGGACTCGGTCTACGACCAGCGCGACGCCGAGGGCTTCATCAAGCTGCACGCCCTGCGCCTGCGTCTGCTGAATCGCCAGAAAGGCTGAGGCCGGGCGGCGGCGCGACGCCGCCTCTTCCCAAGGGCCGCCGAGAACGGCCCTGGCGTTACTCTTTTGGCGTCTCGTCTTCGCCTTCCGGCGCAGGCTGCCCGAAGGAAGCCTCTCCGGTCGGATCGGTTTCGACCCGTTCGGCCATGACCTCGAAGGCCTGGGCGTTGTTGTCCATGTGCTCCTTCAGGGGCGCGTTCTGCTCCCCCACGGACCGGAAGAAGCCTGCGGCGTCGCGCAGAAGACGCGCAGCAATTTCAGCATTGGTTGCCATGGTTGCCCCCAAATCAAATCAGTAGCGATGGAAAGGGAATATCTTCAGTGGCGCAAAACCTAGCATGCCCCCGGCGCCACTGTCGCCCCAAACCTGAAGCTTTGAGCCGGTTCTTGTCCGGCTAACCGAGCAGCAGCCGCAGGCCGACCACCGCCAGACAGCCGCCGGCAACCGCTACGATCAGGGGCAGGCGCAGCGCCAGCAGGACGGTCAGCAAGGCTGCTGCGCTTTCTGCTGCGCCGGTGGCGAAGGCCATGGGGGCGATGATCGCAGTCAGCACGGCGCCGGGCACCGCCTCCAGCGCGCCGGCGAGACGCCCGCCGACGGCGCGGCGGCGCACCAGCCAATAGCCGAAGATCCGCGTCGCGTAGGTGGCGACGGCCATCGCCACGATCGCGGCCAGGACCAGAGGATCAAGCTGCATCGGGCGCCTCCTGAACTTTTGGCGGGCCCTGGAAGGCGCCGACGACGGTGCCGGCCAGACCGCCGAGGGCGATGTACCAGACCCCCGGCAGCAGCTCGTGGGCGGCCACCGCGACCAAGGCGCTGGCGAGCCAGGGCGAGAGGCTGCGCTTGCCCTTCCACAGGCTGGCCAGCAGCGTCAGGAAGACTGCGGTGAAAGCGAAATCGAGGCCGTAGCGCGCCGGGTCCTGCAGGAAGCTGCCGAAGACAGCGCCAAGGGTGGTGCAGGCGATCCAGCCGAGGTAGAGCGGCAGCGCGAGCCCCAGGTAGTAGGCCGGGGTCAGCGGCGCCTTGGCGGTATGCCGCAGGGCGAGGGCCCAGTTCTCGTCGGTCATGAAGAACAGCCCGCCGTATATCTGGCGGCGCGACCAGCCCTTGAGGAAGGGTGCCAGGGCCGCCCCCATCAGCACGTGGCGCAGGTTGACCATCAGGGCGGTGGCCGCCAGCAGGACAATGGCCGGCGGCGAGGTCCAGATCTCCACCGCCACGAACTGCGCGGCGCCGGCGAAGACGAGGGCGCTCATCAGCGCGGTTTCCAGCGGCGACAGACCCTTCTGCGCCGCCAGGGCGCCGAACAGCAGGCCGTAGGTCACCACCGCCACCAACAGCGGCAGGATCGTCAGGGCGCCGGCGGCAAAACCGGAACCGGCCGGCGCGTGTACCTGCTTCATAGATCTCCTCGAGATTCCCTGCGGGCTGATCTCGGCAGCTTGCCCGCGACAGGGCCCCGCCGTCTTGGACAGAATTGCTTCCGCCGTGATAAGAAGCAGCACCTGAATTTCGCGCATGAGAAGAACAAGACGGACGTTAAATCACCTGTGAACTTCGCGTTTAACGATTTAGGCTGGGATTCTGGGTCACAGCGCCGGGTGCCGGAAAGGGGGCGCCGAGGAATGTGGAGCCTGCCCAATTCCTGGATAGGGTTTTCTCGGTCACGCTTGCCGCAATGGGAAGTTGGCCCACAGCCCCGCCCATGGCCGGGGCGAAGGGCGCGCCTGCCATGGTGATGTCGGAAACCTCCCTCGAACAGGTCAGCGAGACCATCGCGCACTACCTGACGTCCGGGCAGGGCGAGGCGGCGATCGACGAAGCCTTGAACTTCGAGATCAAGGGGATGAAGTTTCTGCGCGAGCCGGCGGAAGCGCAGCTGCCCCTGGAACAGCTGCGCTGCGCCCTGCGCTATTGGCAGGCCCTACCCAAGATCGACGGCGTCGCCAACGTGATGAAGATCGAGCCGGAAAAATTATGGGAGGCGATCGGCTATTTGATGCTGGTCGACGTCGGCGCCGGCGCGAACGAGTTTCGCTATGCCCTCTACGGCACCCGGATCGCGGCGGTGGCCGGCTTCGACATGACCGGCAGAACCGTTTGGGAGGTCGAGACCTCCTCCGCCGTTCAGACCTTCTTTGCGGCCTGCTATAGAACGGTCTGCAAGCTTCGCTGTCCCCTCTACACGGTGCACAAGGCGCCGCCCCATATTACCGCCAGTCATTGGCACCGGCTGATCCTGCCTTTCGGCGAGAACGGCGAGGTCAAACGCTTCCTGGTCTGCAATACGCCGATCCAGGACGGCAAGCTGATCTAGGCCGGGATTTCCCAGCGCTCTCCAACGCCGCTGCCGCCGCGTCGATAGCTGTTGCCAGTCCCGCTCCTCTCGATAACCTGCGGCAAGGAACCGGGGGAGGATAAGATGGACGAAACGAAGGGCGTGCAGGCACTGCACGATGTTCTGGCGGCGCGCTTCAGCGATGCAGGGGAGCTCGACGCAGGTCTCGGCGAAGGGGCAGCCGACAAGCTGGCCCGCCTCGCCGGACGCGGCTCCGCCCGCCGCTTCAAGCCCGACCCCGTTACACCCGGCCTGCTGCGGCTGTTGAGCGCCGTGGCGCTTGCCGCGCCGACCAAGAGCGATCTCCAGCAGCGCGATATCGTTCTCGTCACCGATCCTGCTCTGCGCTGCGCGGTCGACGCCCTGATCACGGAGCAGACCTGGACCGCCGAGGCTCCCGCCCTGCTGGTCTTCTGCGGCAACAACCGGCGCCAGCGCCAGATCCACGCTTGGCGGGACCGGCCCTTCGCCAACGACCACCTCGACGTCTTCTTCAATGCCGCGGTCGATGCCGGGATCGCCCTGGCCGCCTTCGTCGCCGCGGCGGAAGCCATGGGTCTGGGCTGCTGCCCGATCAGCGCCCTGCGCAACCGGGCCGAGGATGTCAGCCGGTTGCTCGGGTTGCCCGACCATGTCTTTCCGGTCGCCGGCCTGGCCGTCGGCTGGCCGGCCGCAACGCCGACGATCAGCCCCCGCCTGCCGCTCGCGGCCACCGTCCATGAGAACCGCTTCGACGAGACCGGCTTAGAAGACGCCATCGACCTCTACGATCGCCGGCGCCGCTATGCGCGTCAGCGCCGGGTCGAGGACTACGGCGAAGATCCGGACTACGGCTGGTCGGAAGACAAGGCCCGGCAGTACGCCAAGCCGGAAAGGGCGGACTTCGGCGCCTTCATCCGCCGCAAGGGCTTTTGCCTCGACTGAAGCCCCCGCGGGGGCCGGAATGGAAAGGGCTCAGGCGGCGGCGCGGCTGCCGCGGCGGTACTGGCCGGGGGTGACGCCGGTGCAGCCCTTGAAGTTGCGCGAGAAATGGCTCTGGTCGTAGAAGCCGCAGCTCAGCGCCACCTCGCTGAGCGGCTGCTCGCCCGCCAGCAGGCCCTTGGCCGCAGCGATGCGCCGCCCGGTGAGATAGGCATGCGGCGTGATCCCGACCTCGCGGCGAAAGGCGCGCAGGAAGTGATAGCGGCTGAGCCCCGCCGCCGCCGCAAGGTCATTGAGGGTCAGGTCTTGCACATATAGATCGTCGATCAGGCTTCTGGCCCGGCGGATCGGCCCGGCCTCCCGCCCCAGGCGCCGTCCCTGCGGTTCCCGGTGACTGTGGCGCCGCAGCATGACGCTCAGCGCCGCGACGAAGGCCTGGTCGATGGCCAGCTTCCCGGCCCGGTTTTCCATCAGCGCATGGGCCGCGCCGAGTTGCCCGGCCAGCTCGGGGTCGTCGATGACGGCCTGGCCGAAGGCGGGAAAGCCCGCCGGTCCCTCGGCCAGGTCGTCGGCGATCTGCTGGATCAGCGCCACCGAGGGGTAGAGCATGCGATAGGCAAAGCCGTCGCCTTCCGGCGCCCCGTCGTGCAGTTCGTCGGGATTGACGGCCACCAGGCTGCCGGCCGGGGCGATGTGGCGCGCGCCGCGATAGCGAAAGGCCTCCGCCCCCGCCAGGATCACGCCGACGGCGAAGGTGTCGTGCACGTGGGGCGTATAGCTGTGGCGGGAAAAGCGCGCCTTCAGGCACTCCAGGTCGTCGAAACGCCGCTCCCGCCAGAAACGCACGAAATCCGGGCCCGCGCCGGCGCCGCTATCCTGCGCCAGGGGGGCCGGGGTTTTCGCCGTCGAGCGGGCGTAAGCCGTCTCTTGGTCGATTGCCATGGCGTCAGTCTAGCCGATCCTGCCGGGCGGCCCTTGTAAGATATTGCTCTCTTGCGAGGGCCCTTACTGGGGCAGCGGCGACACGCCGATCAAGCCGCTGTGGAGGTGCAGCAGGACGGCATAGGCCGCCAGCCCGAGCAGCGGACGCCACCAGCCGATCCCGCGCCAGTCGATGCTGCTGCGCCCGGTGATGACCGCGCCGAAGGGCAGCAGGCTGGTGGTGAGCTTCATCGGACCCCAGGC
>PJEL010002345.1_pt1 | contig 17587 bp, 14 predicted proteins | sample 1853271 | NCBI WGS metagenome assembly PJEL01 (sample SAMN08108733, study PRJNA415343) | Invertebrate metagenome, whole genome shotgun sequencing project. | host: Globobulimina | place: Sweden: Gullmar Fjord | collected 2015-08
CAACCAGCTGATTCAAGATCCTAGGAATGGACAGGTTCCAGTTGATCTCTGTTCTGATGATGACATTCGATCATTACTGATGAAGATGACATCGTCATAATGTAGTAGTACATGTGAATGATGCAACAGATATCTGTTGCAGATCGATCTTTGAGACTATACTAGTATATGAGAGTCAGTTGCAAACACTTGATGTCATGTAACCAAAACATACACTCACATATATATAATACTAGTAGTATATTACATGCCAGTATACTACTAGTAGTATGTTTGATATTGAAGAAGCATTTCAATCGTAGAAAAACAGAAACAAGCAATACATAAACAACCAACGAATCATCGCACCTACGGGAACCTTGAGGAATTCTTTTGCAATCATCTCATTCGTACATCAATGATATATATCTGTATTTAATCGCACCTACGTATTATGGGATCACTGGAACGACAATCCAATGGGAGTGGGAAGTTGCTTGGGGGATACAGGCTCTTGGAAGTCGTGGGGGAGGGAAGCTTTGGGAAAGTGTGGAAGGCTCGCAAGGTTGGGGCGTTGCGGACTGTGGCTATAAAGTTGATACCTAAAGCAGGGAAAAAGGAAAAGGATGTCAAGGGTCTGAGACAGGAGATTGATATTCTGAGGACTCTGCGGCATGCAAATATCATACAGATGCTGGATGCTTTTGAGACTGGGAGTGATTTCTGTGTTGTCACGGAATTTGCTCAGGGTGAGCTCTTTGAAATCGTAGAATCGGATACAAATTTATCTGAAGATGTTGTGCAAACTATTGCAAAGCAGTTGGTTGATGCTCTGCACTATCTCCACTCCAATAGAATTATTCACAGGGATATGAAGCCTCAAAACATACTCTTGGCTGCAGATGGTACTGTCAAGCTCTGTGATTTTGGTTTTGCACGAGCAATGTCTCATAATACGTTTGTTCTGACGTCTATCAAAGGGACTCCGCTGTATATGGCTCCGGAATTAGTGCAAGAGCGTCCATATACGCATGCTGTGGATGTGTGGTCTCTGGGGGTTATTCTCTACGAGTTGTTTGTTGGCAAGCCCCCCTTTTACACAACGTCGATATATTCGTTGATTAAGAAAATTGTGAATCATCCACCGACGTATCCTTCAAATATGTCGTCGTCATTCAAGAGTTTTCTCAAGGGTGTCTTGGAAAAGGATCCAAACAAGAGATTAGACTGGCCAGCGTTGCTAGAGCATCCATTCATACGAGGGCCAGGGGAACGAGCGAATAATCATAGCGTAGACACTGCACAGAAGGATAAAAAAGTAGAGGAGATACCTGCCTCGAGATCTAGAACTCCTCCACAAAGGATACAGCCGAATGATGAGCCAGTGTTTGTGGATCCACCACAGTTTTCTCCTCAAGGATCTCCTGGGGATGGACCCATGGGGTCGGCTCTATCTGAGCGACTTCCATCAGGATCATTACCGCAGCAACGCACACCGATTCTTCCAATTTTGGTTGATGCTGATAGGAAAGTGAACAAGGGGATGGGGACCCATGAGCTTGCAAGTATTCTGACAAACCCCTCCACCTTGGAGGCAATTCGGGGAGCTCTGGATCCTCCATCGGGTGGCCTGGGACTGACAAAATGGTCAAAACTGCAAGAGAGTCAATATGTTGTCAAACTACTTGACAATGTACTTTCTAAATTACCACACGATATGTTGTTGCAAGAGATGGATCCTTCTGGGCAGCTTACATCCATGCTTGTGTTGTTGGCAAAGTCTGCACACGTGTGTGTTGGGGCAAATCCTCAATTCGCTGCCAAAGCTTCAGCAGCTCTGACGAGATGCACAGATTGGATAATATCTCTTGAAACTGTATCGTTATGCTGTGAATTAGTGAGTACACGGGGGTCCTGGTCAGTGGTTATAGATGGTTGTCTAGGTATTCAGTCTTGGGCACTCAAAGCTCAATGTACACTCTTGGACAGGTCGTCAAAGTTCAAGGTGATGGCCGAAAAAGTGATTGATCGATTGCTGAAGAAGAAAATTCCTGGAAGGATCTGTAGATCTATAGAAGATTATGCGAGGAATCCACATACTATAGATGATGGAACACTTGTACTTGTTGCTTTGAAGGCTCTGGCTGCTCTCTTGCCTGCGGCACATCATACAAGCACATGTACGAAAGATTCGCATACGTTTGTATCGAATTGGATGGAATCGTTACGTGATGAAGAATCTTCACACGAGTCAAAATCAAGTATGAATGGGTCTGTGAGCAATTTGATGTTGTGGTGCATGACAGCTCAGTATATATATGAATCAGCAGAAACACAAAAGGCGTTGATACGATGCATCAGGGAATCTGAAGACGCACCGATGGATGTATTACTCCCTATGATTGTTCGTTTGATCCGCTTGGAGCCACGTATAGCTAGGACTATGATGCTTAACAAAATACCAGAGACTGTGATTCATCATTCATCATGTATCAGGCCAGAAAGCGCAAGCCTGGTCGTGACAGAGATACTACAAGGTATATCTTCCAGCTCGAGTGCCACTGATGTAGCATTTTTGGAAAAGAAATGCTCTGCTATTGTGTTCAAGGCGATGAAGTCCGAGTGGATTCCACAGATTTCTAGTGGAGGGGTGGATGTGAAGAGATCCTGCACAATGTTTGGGGCCATAGGGTCCTTCATGCTTTTGTTTCACAAACATTGGCCTAGAGGAGGAACTTTCTCACATATGAATGCAATAAAAAGCTTGTATCCGTCAATGATTGAATCGTGTGAGGCTGTTACATCAAACAATGTGTATCTGGCGCTTGATGATCTTGAGGGTGTTCCCAGTACTACTGGGCTTCTGGATGGCTTGTTTCGCTTACTTTACTGCATTTCTATTTTTGATATCAAACAAGCGATCAATGAAGGACTCATAGATACAACGGTTGCCTTTATGGTGCATCTATCTTGTGGTTCTGATGCAGCATTGCAGTCGATTTCACCAGATGGAATTTTGTCCTGCTTGAAAATTGTTCACCTTGCTGTTGAAAAAGACGCGAGAGTGATGCAACATCTTTGTGATAAAAAAGATTTGATACATGCTTTGATATCCATCATTTCACCGTCGAATCTCGATAGGATCAAGAAGTTTTACATTTGGTCTGGGTCGACAGAGCGGAGTGTGATTGAAAGTGTTTGCTCTGGTCAGAGCAGTGGATCTATGGCTGAGTGTATCAACTCGTTCAGAATAACTGTACTGCGAATTCTTCAAGCTCCTTGGACACAAGCAGCATTGACTGGAAAAAATCTAGAGGATATTTTCCAATCCATCAAAGAATGCATACATCTGGAGTCAAATCTGATACCATACATCGTTGGCATTGTTGACAGTGTCAAGATGAGTGATCCAGGTGGCGCAATTTTGCTACAATCTTGTTCGTCAATGCTTGCTCGTCTTGCTCTTTTATATGGAGATGAAGCGGTGGTTGTTTTTGCCAGATCAGGAGGTTTGGAAGCCAGTGTCATGGAGACTTTGCTTAGTATGGAAAATCCAGATGCAATGCTTGTTAGTTCTTTGTTGGTGATATCCCAGCTTGCCAGGACAGCTACATCTAAGAATCAAATTCAAAAATTTATCGATTCTGGGATTATGAAATTGCTACCAGATTTGTTGAGGCATCCATCGTCGGCAGGGGTGAGGGCAAGGGCATGCAATCTACTTGGGAATCTGTGCCGGTACAGTGATGATGTCTATCCCATGATTCGTGATTCGAACATTCTTCCTCCATTGATCGCACTATGTGAAGATGAAGACAAAGATACAAGAAAATTTGCTTGCTTTGCGATTGGTAATGCTGGATTCCACAACAATTATTTATACAAAGATCTCACTCCAGCAGTGAAGGTCTTGATCAACTTGCTCGGTGATGGTGAAGATAGGACAAGAGCCAACGCCTCTGGCGCTCTTGGGAACTTGGTGAGAAACTCTAGTGAATTAGTGCCAGAGATGTTGCGCTTTGGTGCCATTGAAGCTCTCGTGAGAATCATTGAGGAAGGAATGCAATCCAAAGGGCAGCAAGCATCAACTGCATTTCAAATTGCACTCTTCTCACTCGGCAACTTGGCAGCGCATAAAGAATGTCACGAAACTTTTCAGGAGCTTCACATTGCAGATTTGATGCTTGAAATCGAAGATTCAAAGAATGCAACGGCCGCAAAGTACGCAAATCGCGTATTGACAAAGATGAGTACCAGGGGCCGCAAAACTGTCCAGCAAACTCCTCTCAAGGAACATTGACAAACTCAATTAATATGTGTTGTATGATCAGATTTTACAGTCAGCGATCCAAAACGTATGCCAACTATGAATAAATACTATGTTATGTAAAGTAAAATGGTTTCACATCAGCCTGACCGAATTTCTCTCCACAGCCTGGGCATTTTCTATTCCTACTAGAAAGATTTGCATCAATGCAGGCAGAGCAAAACAGATGGTTGCATTTCGTTATGATTCTGTCCTTTAATCGTGTTGAGCACACATTGCAATTTACCATTTTTCTCAATGCCTCCCTCTCGGCATCTTCACCAGCAAGCGTTTTGAGATCTTTCCTTCCTGAGAGGACAGCCTCTGCCCTGTCTGCTCTTGTCTTTTCGGTTTTCAGGGCGAGCAGATGTTTGGCCTTGTCAGCTTCAACAGCAGATATTTCATTTTTCGATGCAGTAAGTTCAGACCTCAACGAATCTGCTGTGATTCCCATTGTCTTGATTTCAGTCGACAGGGATGCCACTTGCTCGCTCAGTTGCTGCACATCCACCTTGTACGAGTCCCTATCCTTTAAAGCCTTTTCTAAATCCACCTCGATAGTCTCGACACGCTTTTTCCATTCTTGAGAATCTTTCTCAAGGTTTTTGTATCGAGTTTCCGCATAATCTCTTTCCTCTTCCATCACTGCCTTGTCTCTGGATGCAGCAGCTGCTTCACTCAGCAAACGGGCATTATCTTCATCCCGTTTGGACATGGCCTCGAGCAACTTTGTATTCTGCTCCCTTGAAGCTTCATATGCCTCACTAACAGTATCCATTTCCTTCCAGAATACATCCGCTTCTTCTTTCAGGGATGCGTTCTCTTGAGTTATCTTTTCCAGGTCTGCTGCCAGAGATGCCTGCTTGCCTTGTGCCCCCTTGAGCTCTTCCTCTACAGCAGCTATTTTTTTGGCACACGCCTCTTCTGCTTCTGTTGTTTTACTTTGAACTGCATCAGATAGCTTTTTATCCAGCGATCCCATTTCTTTCTTCACGTATTTTTGTATTTCCTCCTTCAGTTCCTTGGTGACCTTGTCAGATGTCCCATTATGCTTTTGTGTCATCTCAAGCAGCCATCGAATCTCCTCATTTATTTTCACTTGTTCGACATATTTCTCTATCCAATGATTTAGTTTGGAGCATGCCAGATCCATTTGTGACCGCACATACTCAATCTTGGATTTGTATTCACTGATATCTGCATGATGAGATGCTTTGAGCTTCTGTGCTTCCTCCACCTCTTCAGCAGCCGTTTGGTGTTTTTTCAACGCTTCCTTGAGCATTTTAATTTCAGATTCCATCCCTTTCATCTGATGCAGAATTTCTGATCGGGTTTCAGAGCCGGTACCTTGCTCCAATGTGACAAGCTTTGCCTCTGCAGCATTCCTCTCAGATCTCAGACGCTTCACATCTCCTTCAAGCTTTACAAGAGCACTCTCAAGTCTCGTCTCTCTTCTCATCGCTCTAGAACCCCGATCAAAATCCCTAGAAATATCCCGAAGCTTGCCATTCAGGCGATCTTGCTCTCTGTATGCATCCCTCAGTTTCTGGTTGACCCTCTCCAGGTCCTTTGAGACCACGTCCAGCTTCTCCTGCCTCTCAGCCACTGCCAGCTTGACCTGTGCTGCTTCAGAATCCATCCTCCTTTTCATTTCATATAATTCACTGCAGAGTGTATACAAAAATATTCAATGAGACTATCCGATCGAATCCGATCCCAAGGAAAATCAGTCACGGTACACGCCAACGGCGCCCAGATGCTATCTGGAGGTCGCGGGTTCGACCCCCGCAGGCGATGGATTGGTTTCAGCCAATATCATTGGGTCATCCAATGCTCCTGTCTGACCTCTCATATGAGAGGTATGTACGAGCGGGAGGAGAGTCAGTCTTGTCTCTCCTCTGTCGCCTTAGCGCAGTGGATTAGCGCGCCAGACTTCGGCACATGTTCTTTTTCTTCGTGATTCCTAGACAGTTCATTTTGTCCCGACCCCTAGACAGCATCATCAACAACGTACCTTTCCAGTTTGACAATAGCCTTGTCTCTCTGTTCCACTTCTCTCGTCCTGGCATTCACTGCAGCCTGCAATTTTGCCGTATCTGCATCAGTCGATGCAATATTCTGTGTCGATGATGGACGAGGCATTTCCTGTTTCATCGGTTCGGCCGGGCCAGCGCCAGCATCAAGCTGCTGAGACGTTCCTTCCCTGACAAGGGCAAGCTTTCTGTGCATGGTCAGAATTTGTGCTTCCTTATCAGCCACATCAGATTCCAGTTTCTTTAATGCTACACTGTCTTGCAGAGAATCTGTCAAAAGCTTTCCATTTTCTGCCCGTAACACGTGTATCAATGCCTTTAGCTTTGTCTCCTCCTCACCTGATAGAGACGTTTCAGTGCTCGCATTCTTCATATCCTCAATAGACTGCAGGACTGACGCAGCCGCTTTCATACTATCTTGCATCTTCTTTCGTAAAGCTTCTTCTGTCAGGGATATATTTTCGGCCAGCGACACTGCAGACTTCTTTGCCACCGGGTCATCAGGAAGATACCTTTTGAGGAGGTGGGAAAGAAATGGATTCGCGCCTTCCAATCCTGTCATATTCTCATCTGATGACGCCTCTTCCTTCTCCTCTTTATGTATCCTATTCAAAAACACCAATCAGACAGGTTACATACAACATAGAACGAATTCTTCACAAGAGAAAGAGTGAAAACGTACTTGAACTGAAGGAAAGCAATCGACTGGTTCAGTTCGTCCCAAATCGATGAGATACAAGCAGCGGTTTCGTGCCATTTAATTTCTGTTTCCTCTAAATTACGTAGTTTATCCCTTAAATCGTTGATCTCCTGTCGCTGTGAGGATATCTGAGCACTTAATTTCGAATTCTTGTCGAGCAAAAGCTGTTTACCTCCCATAGGAGGTTGCGTTTGGCTCATCTCTACTACAAAGTATATATATTAATTATTATAATCATCACCCAGCATCCTCGTGTTCCAATTGTAAAACTTTTCTTTCAAGATCTTTTCAAGAGAGTCTGGCACGCATGCACCTCATCAGAATTCCCCTGAATCAAAGATTACATCCTACCACTGGATAGACGTGCCATTATAATAACTATTGTCAATAGTCTACATCTGTCCAATTCTGTATATAGTGCTGTCAGGTCGACGTCTGGGTGTGACCATGGCATGGGGAGTGTCTCAGGGAATTGGAGACATTGTCGAACGAATAGAACGGAACGATGATCGTCTGAAATCTTTATATCTAATGAGACATAGGAGGTTCAATGAAGATGATGCACAGGCACTTTCCAACGCATTGTCCCGAAATTCAACCTTGGTTGAACTTAACCTTAGCAGTCACCATATTAGCACAAGCGTGGCCAAGATCCTGGCGGAGGGTCTTCAACGAAACAGTAGTATCAAATACATTTCTATAGGTAATTCCCAATTCGGTGATGATGCCATGATTGAACTGTGTGCATGCTTGGGTGAGAATTGTACAATACAAACCCTTGATCTGGAGAGGAAGGGAATTACTGGGCGTTCTGCACCTTTTTTATGCACGGCTATTCGAGAAAGTAGCTCGGTTACAACTGTTATACTATCTAATAATGAATTAGATCAAGGTCTGGTAGATCTGTCTCCCTGTATAGAAGGGTTGGAGAGCCTTGAAATGCACAACTGTGGTATGCACCACCAGAATGCATCAGAGGCCATGGCCAAGGCTCTCACGGTCGCCACGTCTCTTAGATCTCTCGAGCTTGATAGGAATACTTTAGATCATACACATGCTGCAGTACTATCAAGTGGTTTGAAAGGTTGCATTGCCCTCGAGAGCTTGTCGGTCAATGGTAATCCTCTCGGTCCCAGTGGGGTGGATGATATAGCACAAGCATTACCAGAGAGCCTGAAACGGCTTGATATAGGATCCACCGGTGCTTCAGGTGATGGGATACAAAGTATTGTAAACGTTATATCCAAGGGGAAGGTCCCGAACCTAACGTATTTGAACATCTGTGGTTGTGGTGCAGATAATCTAGCCCTGGCAGGGATTCTTGATGCTGTCAGTCACACTGGATTGGCACTTTGTCTGGACGCAGGGGGTAACCGATTGGGCTCAAACGGTATTGAATATGTAGCTAGAAGCCTGATAGGGTGTAAAACGTTGCAAAGCATACGTCTCCATGGATGCAGTATTGGTGGTGATGGAGTACAGACTCTTGTCCAATGTATGAAAAACGACACGGGAGTGTCTGGAGAGCATGCTCTGCAAGATCTTGATATATCTGGCAATGAAATAGACGAGGCACGTATGATACAGTTTCTTCAGGGACTCCCTGACATTGTTTCTACGACATTCACAAACCTGACAGGCCTCATCATTGCTGCCAATCCCAATGTAGAGGGCCCAGGAGTATCAGAGGTCGTGGAGAGTCTAGCCTCCCACGAGACAACCAACCGTGTGGTCATCATGCGAGCTGCATCTGATTCAAATCAACAACAAGGCTAATATGATTTTTACATCACAATCATTTACATCATCATATTCGTATGATTCGATTCAGATCGTGTCAGAAAACCCAATCTTCCTCCTAGTCATCACCTGCTTAAGCAACGGTGAAAGAGTTGAAGGCTCCGAGTGCCTCGTTCTTGGCACCCTTGAACCAACGCTTGTCTCCAACCTGGATCTTAAGGATCCACAAGTCTCCCTTGGACACAGTGGCAGCAATCAACTGATGGCGACCTCCCTCATCTCCGTCAGCGGTTCTGCAAAGGACATCATACTTGTAGTATTTCTTTCCGTTCTTATCAGTGGCTTCCTCAACATCGAGAACAGAGGCGGCAGCAACCTTTCCTCTCTTGAATCCTCCCTCGGAGATGGTATCTCCAGCAAAGGCAGCAGTCTCTCCCAAGATGAAAGAGTTATCCTGGAGGAACTTGTCTGGGGATCCGAGCTCCTCGATGGATCCCTTTCCGATCTTCTGCTGGATAACAACAAGGTTGTTGACGGCGTCAAAGTTGTCCTCGTATCTCAACACAACTCCTGCAAAGTCCTTCTCCTTGGATGGGTTCCACTTGGCTGGGAGCAACAATGCGAATCCCTCTCCAGCGAATGGAACGAATCCAGACTTGTTGGTAACCTTAGAAGCGAAAACTCTGGCAGCATCACCGTACTCGGCCTTGGATGGGGCAGCTCCGGCAAGGGTAGCAGCGGCAGCCATCATTCCGAGAGTGGCACGGCGGTCGACCTGTATATACATACACAACATGGGTCATCAGCCAATCACGGCATCAACAGAAAAGACTCTTTCTCCTTCATCTTCAAGGTAGGTGATTCATCATCGGACAATCCACCCCCATCCTGCATTGTCGGGTGGTGGAGTGATGCTCAAGGACAATCCTCCCATGGGACGATTGACCGACCTTATCCAGGATATCGAGACAGCAGACTGGCTGGGATATCGAGTCGATAGCGAATTCGATTTCAGATTCTTTCAGATTATTAAAATAGAATCATTGTCAGATGAATAGAAGACGTACCTCCTCAGCAGAGGCACGGACCACAACAGCCGCTCTGCGTGCTGATGGGATTCTTGCCTTGGAGGACACTGCCACTCCAGAGACGAGAGATTTCTGAGTCAAAGCAGTCTGCATCGTTACTATGATAAAATGACGAGTTTAAATATTGAATACAACGATGTATTTGTTTAGTAAGTGCATCCAGGTGGTCACAGGCATCGCATTTACGAAAAGGATGTGATACGATTTTCTGATCGAAATGGTTTCAGCACCATCCATCGATGGTGATGGTGTCCTACTCCGTAGTCTCCGGTCAGACTGGATCTTTGATCGAAGGATTCGTGTCTATTTCATTTGGTACCAAGTGCCCTACGAGAGGAATCTCCTCTGGTGCAGTCTTGGGGTCCATAGAAATTCCAATCATTCTATCACCTACATTGGAAATGACTGGCAATCTGTTGGATCGATACTGGCTTCTCTTGCTGGAAACGGTCATCGTTGCTTTTGAAGTTCTGTTGCAAAAAATATGGATGCGAGGACTTGCACCTCTGGAAGAAATTGGTTCTTTATCCGCGAAAAAAGATGTATATGTGTGCATCGTCACAGGTCCGACGAGTGGGATTGGAAAGGAAACTGCAAAAGAGTTACATCGCAGAGGCTGGCATGTGGTCCTAGCTTGCAGGAGTCGCAGCAGGGGCGAGCGACTCGCTGAAGAAATGAGTGCAACATCGGGTAAAGATAGAGTGCAAGTGGAGATCTTGGATCTTTCATCGCTGAAATCCGTGCGAGCATTTGTGAATGAATGGGAGACACGAATACAGTTGCCAGTGCATGCCCTGATAAATAATGCCGGGGTGTTCAGCATGTCTGCACCTCGAGAGGAGACCGAAGACGGGTTTGAATCTCATTTAGGGACAAATTATCTCGGTCACTTTTTGTTGACCGAGTTGATGAGACCATGGCTGCAAAAGGCCAAGCAGGAAACTGGCATGCCAGCGAGGGTGGTGAATGTGTCATCAAAACTTCATCGCATGGGGCACATTGACCAGAAGGATCCTCATCTGTCCAAGCCAGGAAGCTTCAATTCCCTGAAGGCATATTCGCAGAGCAAGCTCGCACAAGTCATGTTTGCGAAAGAATGCAATCGGCGGTATGATGGGGTGCTGCACTGTGTCAGCGTGCATCCAGGAGAAGTGCTCACAGATGTTGTTAGGAGCCTACCTGGTGCCATGCAACGATTATACAAGATGATTATGCGTTTGTTCTTACTTACACCGTCACAAGGTATGTATGTATATACGTGTCAGAAATAAATATGCATAAATATATGGAACAGACCTAACGTCTCATGTTCCACACCTGCAGGAGCTAGGTCGACAGTTTTTTGCGCAACATGCCCAGATATTGACACATCTGTCTTCTATGTCGATTCCAATTGCAAGCCCGGAGCTCCGAATCCGTGCGTACACAACGAACGTGTTGTATCATGGCTATGGGATTGGTCCCTTGAAAGCACAGCATGACACATTTCATTGTTATTTATTTTCATTCTCTAGAGAACAACTACTGTCAAAGAGCACAAAATGTACTTGTCTGGCCAGTTATCAGCCCAGGAATACTTCCAGTCTCAATGTCCAATTTTATTACAAAGTTAGGTATGAATTCTTCGGCACCTTGGCTCCATTGTTTGCACCAGCGCACGCGTCATGAATGTATGCAACTTAAAACATCAGTCTTCTCTAGGCTCATATCTCCCCACAGGACTTCTGCTTCTTCTTGGGGATGGAGAGCGAGAGTCCGGCCTTCCCCTTGGAGAAGGTGATCTAGATCCTGGCCTTCCCCTTGGAGAAGGAGACCTAGAATATGGCCTTCCCCTTGGGGATGGGGATCTCGAGTATGGTCTTCCTCTTGGAGATGGTGACCTTGAATCTCCACGTCTTCCACGTGGAGAAAAAGATCGTGGCCTTCTGCCACGAGGTGGAGAGCGGGATCTGTATCGTCCCCTGCCTGGGGGTGGTCCTCTGCCTCGTGGTGGACCTCCTGGAGGTCCAAATTTATCCTCCATCACAGAAATCTTACTTTCTCCTGCGTGATTTCTGAAATATGTTCCATCCATTTCCCTGATGGCTCTATCCATATCACCAGCATTGTCAAATTCGACAATTCCCAATGGACCATTCCGAGACCTCTTCACATCAGAGTACACTGGAGGAGCCACTTTTCTAAAGTGGTCCTTCAAATCCTGCCATGAAGTATTGTCTGGAAGTCCACGTACACACAACCTAAAACCAGTAGAAGCAGGTGGGGCCCTTCTTCTGTCATCAAATCTGTCCCCTCCACGAGGGCGCCCACGAGCAACTTCAACGCGAATACGAGCACCCATCAAATCTCGACCGTCTCTGCCACGCACGGCATCCTCAGCATCCCTAAAAAACAGAGCAACAATTCATCAGATTAGCAACACACCTCCAAACCGTGACCACCAGAAAAACTTTCCCACGATCGCAGCCGCGCTGGAATTCGCATCAGACACATACCTCCAGTCTCCGTACTCAATGAATGCAAAATTAGGTGGACGAGGAGGAACTTTGATTTCAATATGAACTATCTTTCCATATTTATCAAACATTTCTCCGAGATCCCTCTCGCGGACCTCATCAGTCAGATTCCCGACGTACACGAGACGACCTTCGTCTGCTGCCGTCCTGCTCATTCTGAATACCCTTCTCTTTCTATGTGTTTTCACAAAAAGAAATGATGTAGTGTGTTTTCTGGCGAGCGCAGTCGCAATATACGGGTTCGCGGGCAAAAAATAAAATACTATCGGATATAACATTTTTCTCAGATTGGATAGAATTTTAAATTTCTCTCTCTGGAAATATTTCAAACACTTTAAAGTTAGACAGGTTCTCAACACTCTGACGAGGTATTTTGAATTATAATAGTTTGTATATTGTCGTGATCAAAGGAGACGGAGATAACTGAGAGAAGGAGAAGAGAGGAATGGGATTGTTTGGTGGAAACAAGGCACAATGTGCTGTTCTCTCGACACCCAAGGTATGTTGTGGAGATATTCGAGTAGTACAAATCCAATAAAGATACTTGTTACTCGAAAAGTGTGGGTGGAGTTTTTGAAACGGCTGTCGCACTGTGCAGGATATTGATATTGCTGTTCAAAAGGCTACTCGAAACTACGTACCAGATGATGCCCCAAAGGAAAAACATGTTGCAGGTACGTGTATATATGCTCTGTATGATACTGGTGAATGCGTATCACGTGTGGTGGGTGCTTTGTGTAGCCTTGAAGATGGCTGTGGGAGGATATGGAGGGCACGTTGCTGTGTCATTACTGAACAGATTGCATGGGGCAAAAGATTGGGTGGTACGTGCTCTTTCTGCCTTACTTTTTTGTGACACGAATCACTATATCGACATTTTTGTGTTCTATTGGTTGCAGACTGCGGTAAAAACATCCGTCGTGATTCATCGTCTTGTGAATGAAACAGAGCCAACCCGATTTATGGATGAGCTGTGTGCACATGATGGAGGAGTTGTCGGAGAGGGGAAGAAAAAGAGGAGGATCCATCCTTTGGATATGGACGGTTTCCTTGATACCAAAGCGACAGAAGGAAAGTATGATTTCTCTGAATGGGTACGGGCACATTGCAAGTATATTGATGAAAGTTTGGATGCGTATTATCACACTGGATGGTATCCGGGGTTGGAAAAATCTGACAAAGAATCCAGGCTACGATCCATGTCAACACAGGAACTTCTTGATACGCTTCCACGGGTGCAGCGTATACAGAGAAGGATGATTGATTGTAGCCCAACTGGAGGGGCCTGCCAAAATGATAACACATTGTTTGGGCTTTCCTTGGTCGTCCGCGAGTCTTTCAAGATATACAAAGCCATTAGCGAAGGAATCATAAATCTGGCAGATAAATTTTTCGAGATGAAGTATCATGACGGCATCAAAGCCATGGAGATTTATAACGAAGCCTTGCAAGGTGGTGAAGATTTACAAAAATACCATGCAGGCCTCCAGCAGATGGATGCCGTCAAGAGAGTAATCCAATTCCCTAAAATGGAAGTTCCACCCAGTGACTTTTTAGATACCATGAAGAAACATCTGAAAGATCTCCGAGAAGCCTCTGGCGAAGGAGCATCTGGATCATCAAACCAACCCTTGAGGAAGGGAAAAGAAGCAAAGGGTTCAGAGAATGTCCTGGGATCATTCGGAAGAGCAAACTCTAGCATCATCATTGGATCGTTGTCGCGCGAGGTGTCTGAGGAACCAGTCCAAGAAAAAGCGGAAGAAGAGGCAGGTGCTGCCAAGCCCCCTACAAATGACCTTTTGGGTTTCGATGATGCCATAGCTGTCCCACCAGAGACATCTCAAGATATTCATCCCATCTGTGAAAACACAGAAGTAGCAGAAACTGCATTGCCAGAAACTACAGCAATACAACAGAAAGAAGAACCAAAAAGTGATCTGGACTTGCTTAGTGACCTTGATTTTAGCGCCCTCCATCTCAGTGATTCGACAAAACAACCAGCTTCTTCTACAGTGACGCAGCATTCGTCCACAAATCCAATACCTGACGCTTTCGTGATGGGTGCAGCGGCCCACATGTATGGAAACTCATTCCAGGTGAACAGAAAGGAGAGCACAGCAAGTGTCTCTGTTTCATCCCCAAAACCCAGCAACAACCCATTTGCCTGATATAAAGAATATATTTATTACTTTTAGAGAATTACTTTTAGATTGTAGATATGTCGGAACAGCAAACATCGTCGAGAAAGCCAAGGGAACGGAAACCCGTGTATGACTTGACGAAACCATTGTACCTTCGAGTGATTGATGATACATGTGCGAAAATGAAATCAGAGTTTGTGGAAAGAGGTATATCTGAGTACGTGGACTGGATGGTGGTGTGCGTGTATCAGGAGTTGTGTTGATGTGATTTGTTTTTCATTTCAGGGACGTTTTAAAAGAGCTACGCTCATTATGGGAGCGCAATGTATTCAAATCAGGAGCAATAGGTAGTGAAAAATCGAATGTACATGTTCCCAAGCCAGAGCCTGGTACCCAGGAGGTGGTTGTCCCTCCACCGTCTCAGGGTGTCACTGTGGGGGGTGGAGTCAAGCGAGTGTATGAACAAGAAACAAGGACAGAAGAACGCCCTACCAAGCTTCATCATCAAGTGATTCCGCAACAAGATGGTCCAGCGGATGACGAGGATGAAGGGGATGATGACGAGTTACTGGGGTCTGATTTGGACGATAGTGAGATTGATGAACTGAATGAGAAGGATGATTTAGCAGATGTAGATAATCTGGATAAGATTGACGAATCGAAAGTAAAAAATATTGTCCTAGGTCAATTCGAAAGGGTTCATAGGAGTAAGAATCGGTGGAAGGTAAATCTAAAGGGATGTGTTGCAAACATCAATGGCAGGGATTTTCTCTTCAAAAAGCTCACTGGCGAGATGGACTTTTCGTGATGAGATTCTTAAACAAATACATATCAAGTATACAATGTAGAAATGAGTTCTCGATTTATTTTTGCACCCTTGTCGACTGATGTGGCCAAGACCCTCTGTAATGCAGCATTCTCTTGCGGGTGACGTGGTATCTGAAACACTGTCATGTCTGGGCAACGATCAGATTTTTCCAATATCCATATTGTTTGCACTTTCAATGAACCCTGCAGTTTGCATGCCAGAGGCAAATCGTCCACATCAGCACAAGGTGCTGTCCTCCAACGTCCATCTGATGATGAAATGTATGTACACGTATCATTCTGGAACAGGGATCCACCCTCTGTCAATGGATATCCTGGTGCCCACGTCCACACCAATGCCGATGCTCTCTCCGGTGTCAAAAGATCTGGACTTGGTACATTCAGACCACAATTCAGTACCCGTGGGAGTGTGGATTCATCCAGTATTGGGCTATTTCTATCCTTCCATACAAAATCACAATTCAAAGGGCCATACTGTATTTCACAGGACGGTGTACGGAGCAGCGAACCCGTGTGGAAACCCCTTTGTCCCTTTGTTTTTGTATGGATGCTACATTCTGCACCCTCTGTATCAATATTCTGGAGGCTTGGCTCAAACCAATGACAGACTGCGTGTCCCCTGGGGAATATCAAGGGCTCCATATCTGCTCCATAATCCGACGAGGATACAAACAAGAGACGAAATCCTCGTCCTTGCATATGAGATACCGAAGGCCACGAATCATACATGCGACGTTCTTTTGGTGTGAATATCCACTCTGTGGGAAATACATTCTCAATATGTCTCAGCAACAGCGGAACAACACCCTACAGATAGTATTTTGTAGTATATTCAAACAAAGTATGATGTATAGAAACGTAGGTAAACATGCCGTACCCATGACTGCAAGTCTGGCTCATCGTCCAAGTACAAGATGAGGAATTCATCTCGGTTCTCTGGCCTGTCCATCCACACACGAATCTCTTGCAATGCATCCAGAAGCGTCCTCTGATACTCTGCTGGGATCGACGACAGAGATGGATTACACCCTACAGTTTCTGTATCCCACCGGATATCATACCCCAAGATTTTAGCCACCAGGTTCAAGGCCTCGACAAGCTTGTTCAATGCATCCACATGAAGCCCACCGCAGTGTGCCACCCGAAGAAACCCTTCAACCCAATGCGTATCTATTTCAACCATCCGCACACCCATGTTCAGTTGATCAGTCAAGCTGAAATATTGGTCATTTGTTCTCAACAGGGTCGCAGATCCAGCAGGAGTCAGCCATGCAATGTATTCAAACATGGACTGATAGACAGGATCGAGGTTTCCATACCCATCAGCAAGGGTGATGGCACTATTATGCGTCCCAAACCAAGAAGAATAACACAATGGGAGAGAAGAAGATAGTTTATGCTGAAATCGATGAGCCTGTTCCAGCCACGAGGGAATACGTACCGTTCCCCTCGTACATACAGTAGAACAGAAAGTGGAATCACACCACTGTGTCTCCTCACATTCAACACCCGCTGGAATCCCACTACTAGTGCTGTCTCCTAGGCTATGCTGATGAGGGTTGATATCATGAGGCCAACCCTGTGGGAACAAGACCTGCCGTTGGTCCGTTCGAAACCAGAGTGCTCGACAGGGCAACAGCAGAAATACACCACACAAGAGTACCACCCACACTACGACACCTTTCATTGTTTGTTTTTTTTTGATTATTTTCTTTGATCAGGAAAATACTGTATCTATCTAGGTGTGTAGACAATGTGTCGTCGTCGTCATTATCATCATCTCAACCGTACATGGTGACATGACACACGCGTGTCGTATCATATACTTATTAGTACAGTAGTATACTAATTCATTACAACAAACAAACAAGCAAACAAACAAACAAATGGAATACCTATACTACTAACGAAGAATGAATACCAATAGGGTAATAAACGACTTAGACTTTCATCTTGTTCATTTGAATGGTTGTTTGCAATTGGACAGTCTCTGAATGTGCCGCCATGTATGATTTCTCACACCAATCCTGAGCCATCTGACATTCTTTTGCCATTTCCATCACTTCTGCCTTTGCCTTTTTCACCTTTGCTTGTTGCATGACATCTCCAACAATCCCTGGCATCAACAGGGCATTCAAAACAACTCCAGACATGGCACCCTGTACAGTTGCTGGTTTGATGAATGGAATTGCAGGAACTAGAGACATTGCTTTCTGAATCATCTGTCCTGCTTCCTGGATAGATTTCTGTGCTCTC
>PJEL010002347.1_pt1 | contig 17570 bp, 23 predicted proteins | sample 1853271 | NCBI WGS metagenome assembly PJEL01 (sample SAMN08108733, study PRJNA415343) | Invertebrate metagenome, whole genome shotgun sequencing project. | host: Globobulimina | place: Sweden: Gullmar Fjord | collected 2015-08
GAAACATCACCCGGTCAAGATGCTAATGTTAAGGTCTTTCGAAAAGGACAGTTTATCACCAAAACCGTCACCGTCTCTTTAAGATCAACTGAAGAAATTGCTTCTCTCGATGAAAAACCGAATCTTTATCTACTTTGCTATTTTCGCCCAGCGATTGCTGTAGTAAACTATTCGGCTATAGATAAAAACACCAAATTTTTGAGGAACAATCTAGCATGGCCAGTCGTGGTATAAATAAAGTCATAATTGTCGGTAATATTGGACAAGATCCAGAAGTGCGTTTTATGCCAAATGGCGGAGCTGTAGCTAACTTTACTGTTGCCACCTCTGAAACCTGGAAAGACAAGCAAACCGGTGAGCAAAAAGAAAAAACTGAATGGCACCGTATTGTGATGTATCAACGTCTTGCTGAAATTGCTGGTGAATACTTGAAAAAAGGCTCTAAAGTGTATTTAGAAGGCCGCCTTCAAACTCGTAAATGGCAAAACCAACAAGGTGCTGATCAATACACCACTGAAATTATCGTTAATGATATGCAAATGTTAGATTCACGTGGTCAAGGCCAAGGTGCTGGTGGCTTCCAAGCACAGCAGTCTGGTGGCTTTAATCAAGCGCCTCAACAAGCTGCACCTCAAGGTGGTTTTAATCAGGCAGCTCCACAGCAAGCAGCATCTCAACAAGCAGCACCTCAACAAGGTGGTGGCTATAACCAAACAGCTCCACAAGGCGGTTTCAATCAAGCTGCCCCTCAACAAAGTGGTTTTAATAAGCCTGCGCAGGCAGCTCCGCAACAAGGTGGTTATAATCAAGCCGCTCCTCAAGGTGGTTTTAACCAGGCAGCTCCACAGCAAAATGCGCCTAAGGTAAATCCTCAAGAGCCGACTATTGATTTCGACGACGATATTCCGTTCTAAAATCGGAACCGAAAAAGTGTATACCTAATTGTTATTAAGCCTCGTGAATACGAGGCTTTTTTGTAAGCTAAAACCTTAGAGTTAACACTTAGTATGATTTTACTATCATTCATGTCTTGACTATTTTTCTAGATATTTCAATGTAACGAATAATTATTTTTAAGTGAGAGCTAACTTTGCAATTTTCTCGAGGCAAGCTTTTTATCCAAGGAATGAAGGACTCTAGCCCATTAATTATAGCGGCGACTCCTTTTGGTATCATTTATGGAGCGCTTGGCCAGTCCACTGAACTTTCTTCTTGGGCAATATTAGCTATGTCGCTATTCGTATTTGCTGGTTCCGCCCAGTTTATTGCAGTTGGGCTGATCGCGTCTGCAACAAGTTGGCCGATCATTGTATTAACGACCTTCTTTGTGAATTTTAGGCATTTACTTTATTCAGCAAACCTTTTGCCATACATAAAAACCTATAGCCAAAAAGTCAGAATTCCGATGGCGTTCCTATTAACTGACGAAAGCTTTGCCGTCGCCAGTAATTACTTAAAAGAACACGCGAATAACCCTCACTTTAGTTGGTATTATTTTGGTTCTGCATTGTTTATGTATTTCAACTGGCAGCTCTGTACTGTGATAGGGTTATATATTGGACAAAGTATCCCTGACATGGCTAACTGGGGGCTTGATATGGCCATGGTTGTCGCCTTTATTGGCATCGTTGTGCCATGCCTTCATAACAGAGCTACTCTTGCCTGTGCTGTTGTTGCTGGCGGACTTTCATTGATTACATATGATTGGCCACATAAAACCGGATTGCTGTTTTCTGCGGTCTGCGCCATTTTAATTGCGATGTATGTTGAGTCTAACAGCAAACCTGAGCACGTATTGATCGAGAAGGAGAGTCCGTAATGGAAGAGGTTTGGTTAATATTAGGGATGACCTTAGTTACTTTTGGTATTCGTTATGTATTGTTCAGCATGGCCGACAGCATTGAATTTCCTGAACCTTTAAAGCGTGCGTTAAATTATGTTCCGATAGCGGTTTTAACCGCCATTATTCTACCTGCTGTTTTTATGCCTAAGGGCGAATTGTTCGTTAGCTTACAAAACCCTTATATCTTTGGAGCAATAGTCGCTGTTGTCGTAAGCTATTGGAAAAAGAGCATGCTATTAACCGTTGTTGTCGGTTTATTGGCTTTTGCAGTCTATAAATACTTATTAATGTGAAATTGAGCCTATGACTTTGAGAAACTTTTCACCAAGTTGTGAACGAAACAAAGCAGCTATTCTGGCTGAGTTAAAACGTTTATTTGGTGCCAACACTGAACATTCAACTGTATTAGAAATCGGCAGCTATTCTGGGCAACATGCGATTCATTTTAGCGAACATTTACCTCAACTAGTGTGGCAACCAACCGATCTGAGTGAACACCTTGCATCTTTGCAGTACAACCTGACACTGTATCATCGAGAGAACTGTTTATCTGCGAAAGAGTTGGACGTTTCTCAGCCTGAGCATTGGCCTAATAACCCATTTGATTTTATATTCACCGCTAACACTTTACATATCATGCCTTGGCAACATGTTGAGCATCTGTTTAACAATTTATCTCATGTGTCTGATGAAAACACACAGCTTGCAGTATACGGTCCATTTAAGTACCAAGGAGAATACACCAGTGCAAGTAACGAAGAGTTTGAGTATTGGCTAAAAGACAGAGATCAACGCAGCGGTATTAGAGATTTTGAAGCCGTCGATTTACTCGCCAAAAAAGCAGGTTTCACGCTAAAGCACGATATTGCTATGCCAGCAAATAATCAACTTATCGTTTGGCAAAAACTACTGTAATAACTTAATAATTTCTTGCTCAAACTGGACTTTCTTATCGTCATTAAAGCCGCTATGCCTGCTCACGATTTGTCCCTGCCGATTAATCAAATAGCTACTCGGCATCCCTTTTACTTTCAATTTTCGCGCAGTTATTCCTTTGGGATCATAAATAACATCGAAGTTTGCCGGTATTTGCATAAGAAATTCAGTGGCGAATTTTTTTTCTGCATCTAAATTAACGCTGACAATAACTAAGCCTTCTGACTGATATTTGGCTTTCATATCGTTCATCCATGGAAATGATTCACGACAAGGCTTGCACCAAGACGCCCAAAAATCAATGTAAACAACTTTACCTTGATTCGCTTGCAGGTATTGTTCAAGTTCTTGTTGCGCTTGTTCATTAGCTTGTGAAACTAAGCTAATAAAAGCCAGTAAAAAAATAAATGTTCGAGATAATAGCAACATAAAGAGGTTCAACAATTCTGATAATACGAAGAAAAGTATTTTCGCATAAAGCACGAATAAAAGCATATTGATTATCTTCACTTCCCTTTAGTACTCTATTGTTTTAACCTAGCCTCCTAAATTAATGATTTTATAAGGAAATAAAATTGCAATCGAATCACTATTTCAAATCGGCAACTGTGTTAGTTTATTCCAATTTTAGCCAAGTAAGCCGGCTTCCTGTTCATTTAACAGTCCATATCAACCTAGAAGATAAAACATAACAAATCTTATCTCAGTAGATACTGGGTAATACATTTTGAGACACTTGGTTCTTACGATGGATTATAATAATTAAAGAATACATAAAATTGTTCCATAGCAACAAGCAGGAGATTACCGTGTCTAAGCAATGCCTCGTAGTTTTGGCTTTTCTTTCAAACTTTTTGGTTGTTTATGCCAACGCCCAAGAACACACAAATACAATGACGTCAGAGCATAAACAATGGCTTCGGGATAAGTTCAGCAAACAGCATCAAGAAATCATTCCTAAAGTTGCCGTTGCCGATATTTTCTATGGTTGCAACATGGAGCGTAAAACTGAGCCAACACATATGCCTATCGAGATGCTAGTCAATAAGTTAGATAAAACTGTTCTCGCAGAAAAACTCACCTCATGCTTAGGAGAAGAAACTATCCAGTCAGATACTGCGCTCAAATTCGGATTAACAAGCTGCTATCGAGATTTATTATCAGATTTACCAGAACAAGAACTTGTTGAAAAAATGGAACTCGTCAATGGTGCGATATCAAAACTTTCTCAAGAGGAACGCAAAAAAAGTTTTACTAAGTGTGTTACCGAGCAAGCAATCAAGTACCTGAAATAATAAAACAGTCTATTCTCGCTGAAAATACTGATAGTCGCTGATTGAAGTTTTTAGAACATGAGACGTTAAATATTTCATATTAATAACTTTTTGGAATAATAAAGCCTGGTCAATATACCAATACCTTAATACTTTGTAACATTCTACCTTTTTCATTCTTCAAAGAGATGTCTTATAGTCAACCTATAACGTACAGATAAATGGGTGACTTATGGGTCAAGAAACGCAAAAAATATTAGTCGTTGATGACGATATGCGCTTACGCGCTTTATTAGAACGCTATTTGGTAGAACAAGGTTTTGTTGTCCGCAGCGCAGCAAATTCAGAGCAAATGGATAGATTACTTGAACGTGAAAACTTTCATCTGCTTGTGCTCGATCTCATGCTGCCTGGTGAAGACGGCTTGTCTATTTGTCGCCGCTTACGCCAAAACGGAAATAACATCCCTATTGTCATGCTTACCGCTAAAGGCGATGAAGTAGACCGTATTATTGGACTAGAACTTGGTGCTGATGATTACATGCCAAAACCGTTCAACCCTCGCGAGTTATTAGCACGTATTAAAGCCGTATTAAGACGCCGAGTTACTGAAGCTCCTGGTGCGCCTTCTCTTGAAGAAAATATTATTTCTTTTGGCGAATATCAACTCAATCTAGCGACTCGTGAAATGAGAAAAGGTGATGTTAACATGCCACTAACAAGTGGTGAATTCGCTGTACTGAAAGCGTTAATTACACACCCAAGAGAACCCTTATCTCGAGATAAGCTAATGAATTTAGCCCGTGGTCGTGATTATTCGGCATTAGAACGCAGTATTGATGTACAAGTCTCTCGCTTACGTCGTATGCTTGAAGAAGATCCTGCTAAGCCTAGATACATCCAAACTGTTTGGGGGCTTGGTTATGTATTTGTTCCTGATGGGCAAGAGGCTGCTTAACTGTTTATATGAAAATATTGCCACGTAGTGCTTTTGGGCAGACGGTTTTACTGCTCGGTGTGTTATTGATGATCAATCAAATCGTCTCATTTGTGTCGGTTTCATTGTATATTATTCAGCCTAGCACCCAGCAAATTAATGAATTGCTAGCCAAGCAAGTACGCGTGGTATTTATTGATATAAAAGACGCAGAGCTAAGCCCTGCAATGGCAGAAGCGTTTCACCGGGAAACGGGTATAGGCGTATATCGAGAGCGAGATGCGATGAAATTAGGCCTTCAAGATGCCTTATTTCTAGAGTTTCGCTCCCTACAAATGTCTGAACTGCTCGACGGTCCTGCCGAAGTCAGAATTTCACAAGGTGACCAATACCTATTTTGGATACGCCCACCGCAAGCACCCAGTCTATGGGTGAAAATTCCATTATCTGGATTAGAGGAGGCTAATTTTTCTCCTTTGCTATTCTTTCTCGTAATTTTAAGCGTTCTTTCGGTAGCCGGAGGATGGATATTTGTGCGCCAGTTAAACCGTCCACTTCATGCTTTGCAGCAAGCGGCTGAAGAAGTAGGCCGTGGTGATTTTCCTGAACCACTGGTTGAGGCTGGAACCTCAGAAATTGTCGCCGTAACTCAAGCATTCAATCACATGTCAAAAGGTATTAAGCAGCTTGAGGAAGATAGAAACTTGTTAATGGCGGGTATTTCTCATGATCTGCGAACTCCATTGACTCGAATACGTTTATGCACCGAAATGATGTCTTCCGAAGATGATTTCCTTAAAGAAGGCATAGAAAGTGATATCGATGATATGAATTCGATTATCGATCAATTCATCGATTACATCCGTCACGATAGTAAAGATAAGGCTGAAATGGCCGACCTAAATGTGCTAGTTGACGACGTTGTGCATGCGGAAACCCCGACCGATAGAAATGTAGAATTTATTGGCAATGACTGCCCACATATACCGTTGCGATATGTTGCAATAAAACGTGCCGTAGCCAATCTGATACAAAATGCGATACGCTATACTGATGGAAAAATCACTATAGAAACTGGTGTGGAAAATAAACATTTTGCTTATATTTGTGTTCGAGACGAAGGCTCTGGTATTGACGATTCAGAAATTGAAAGATTGTTTCAACCCTTCACCCAAGGCGATAAAGCTAGAGGTACCGAAGGTAGTGGCCTAGGGCTAGCGATCATCAAACGTATTGTTGATACGCACAATGGGCAAGTCATTCTCAGCAACAGACCGGAAGGTGGTTTACAGGCCAAGGTACTATTACCACTAAGACGATAACCACCATCACGAATAGTGATCACTGAGCGGTAATCATCATAGTCAGTAGAAGGGTAACAAAAAGCCAGCGAGATGCTGGCTTTCTTATTTCAAGACAACTGGGTAGGATCAGAAGTGAACAATAACTCCTGCAAATACACCGTCAAATTCTAAGTCCGTATATAAATCATCTAAATCTTCCAATTCCAATTTCACTACTTTATAACCAGCAGTAATATTTACATCAATAGCTAAGTTGTCGATTAACTCGTAACTCACTCCTGCTTGGTAATCATAAATAATATGATCATCAAAGGATAAGAAGTTACCTTCCGCAAAGAAATTCAAACCTGTTAGCGGTAGACCTACATTTGTCGAAGCATATAACATAGGAACAATTTCTGAAATATTCTCAGTACCAATTAATGTTTGCGTTATGGGATTCCCATCAGGATCGTCTATTACAACTTCTGCAGTAACCTTAACTTTGCCATCAAAGTCGCGCGCGGTAAAACCAATGTCAAAACTAAACAAGCCGTTATCAAAGATTTCGTAATATAAAGTGTAATCGTTATAACTTAAATCAAAATTGGCTTTGGCATCAGCACCAGAACCAAAAGTTATACCACCAAAATCAAATTCACTTGATAGCTGTGTAGCACCCGAAGTATCTAGTACAACATTGGCTAACTTGGCATTTGGTAAAAATGGCAGCGGGTGCTCCACGGCAATAAAGTAGCCACCTTGCTGTTCATCTTTTAAATTAAAGTCTTCCATATTGAGGCTTTCACCAAACTCACCTGATGCTTGGTTGTCCCACATCTGACCGCCAATATACAAACCAACAGCGTCAGCATGAGCAGTTGTCGAAAATAAACTAGCGCAACTTAGGCTCAATGCTAGAAGTGTTTTTTTCATTGTTTATCCTTGATTAAGTAATTTATTTAAGTCGATCAATGCAGCATTCGCACGAGAAATATAATTAGCCATCACTAAAGAGTGATTCGCTAACAGCCCAAAGCCGTCTCCATTTAAGATCATTGGGCTCCAAACAGCTTGCTGACTTGCCTCAAGCTCTCGAATTATTTGCTGTAAGCTGACTTTTGCATTTTTGTCGATAAGCACTTCATTAAAGTCAATTTCCATTGCTTTTAAAAAGTGAAGTAGTGCCCAACAAGCACCACGCGCTTCGTAGAATTCATTATCTATTAACCACCAACTGGTTTTCAACTGCTGGCTAGAGTCTGTCATTGTTGATTGCTTAGCATTACTATCGCCAGCCAGATCGATATTTAATTGATCTCGGCCAACACTCGCACTTAGTCTTTGAGAATAACTACCTAAACGTCGTTGAACTTTGTTCAACCAGTCTTGTAAGTTATCCGCACGCGCATAAAACTGTGCGCCTTGAGTATTTACATCAACAAGTGCTTGACGATACGCATACAGCTCGTTTATGGCTTTTTGATATTCGCTTTCAGCACTTGGCATTGCCCAGCTAGTACTGTCGACATTTAGCTGTGGCTGGGCGTTTTTAATGTTTTTATTTTCTGCCGACTGAGATTGTGATCGACTGAGCTCTTGACGCATCACTAGCGCCATATCGCGCACCATTTCCAAAGCACCAAATTCCCATGATGGAATATTATCTAAAAAAACGGAAGGTGGTAATGCATCATTAGTTAAATATCCGCCAGGCTTGTTCAACAAAGTTTCGGTAACACGAATCAGTGCTGTTGTGGTGGTATAGCCAACCACAGGAGTGATATTTGCAGCACTGGCATCTTTGGTTACCTCGGCTCTTATATCAAATCCATCTGGCTCAAAACTCCAAAACACACCGATAAGATAAAAGAAAAAGATTAGACCTGCTATTACACCAGCAATCGCTTTACCTGAAATATTCATTTGTTGTCCCTAGTGATGGTGATGTTTCTTTTGTTTTATACTTTGTACTGGCGCAGTAATATTGACTTCGCTTGCATCGTCAAAATATAACGTGATATTAACCGTATCGCCTGCATTAAGCGGCTTAGATAATTCAAACATCATCAGGTGGAAACCCATAGGCTGTAAAATAACACTTTTGTTAGCATTAATATTTATCGACGCGAGTTGACGCATTTTCATCATGCCATCTTCCATCGAATGAGTATGTATTTCAACTCTCGGACTAACATCAGCCTTGGCGCCAACCAGCTTTACATCTTTATCTCGGTTGTTATTTATAACCATATAAGCCGAAGTAATAGTATTGCCAGGGATAACTTCTCTTACGTAACTATTATCTACCGATATCGTATTAGCTTGAGCCAGGCCCGTAAAAAAAATGGTGATTATTGCAAGCAGTTGTAAAAATAATGTTCTCATAGTAAGCGTTAAATCCTTATTCATTAGCACTAAGTGTTGATGCTATTGTAACTAAGCTCGCTCAAAATGGATAACTTAATTCTCATATAAAATCAGCGTACAACCAAAAACATACTCAGCTTAAGATTTGAATGATGACGGAAGTGATTAATCGCTTGTCAAAGTATGTTGGGTATAAGTGAGTATTAGACATCAGAAGTCTGTAAAAATAGTATAACAACCATTTATAGATACATTTCTTTGAGCGCGTTTATCTTTCGCGATTAAATTTCGTTTAAGATAAACACGGCATAATCTAACTATAAGTTGCTTGCGGTGTATCTCTGCATGCTAACCAAATGACGAGTGCTACTATGATAATCGGCCAAAATATGCCGATGGCGCATAATGCGAGACCACCAAACACCATCAAACCAATAAAAATAATGGTACCGAAAACAGTAAACACAATGGCTAATGCTGCTAAAACAAGGCATATGGCGACAAGTGCTGATAAACCAATAGCTTGTAAGGGCTCAACGATTTCTTTGTCCATAGTTATATTAATATCGAAAACTTCTAGCAAGCTCGTGCCTAGTGCGTAGGTGATAAATAATGTTGCAATAATAGCTAACAATAGTGATTTGAAAAAAGACATGCTGAGCTCCTTAGTTATTACATAGTTAATGTTTTAGCTGAGTTCGCCATACCAACGTATGGGCTACTACCCGATTAACGTGTCGGTAGCAGCATTGCCGCAACGATATACGCCACACCTGTCGCCACAGGAAAAGTAATTAATGCCAATACAGCTAAAACTCTAACCAATAATCTAGGCCAGTTGTAAAACTTCGCAATACCTGCACATACACCTGATAACTTCTTATTCAACACATCTTTAGTTAATACTTTCTTTTCGATATAACTTCTTTCGTAATTCATGATAATCCCCTTATCTTTTCTGTAAATTGTTATCGATAATCCATTTGATAATTTGCAATGCTCCGTATCCCACGGCCAACGCAATCAATGGTGCTGCGCTAAGCAATAGAAACATCCAATAAACATCCATGTTTTATTTTCCTTGCTGACAATCATCTACTTATTAGCCATTGGCAACTTTTTGCTTAAGTGTTGCCAATTCATTTTCGATATTTTCATCGGTTTCAAGTTCTCTGAACTGACTTTCTAAATCACTGCTATTTTGCGTTAAGTCATAAGCTTCAACCTCAGCTTCAACACGGTCTATTTTTTCTTGATAACGTTCAAAACGGGTTATCGCTTCATCAATGTTATAGCGTGATTCTTTTTCTCTAACTTTTAATCGAACTACCGCAGACTCTTGCCTTAACAGTAAAGCCTCTTGACGACGTTTAGCTTCTGCTAATTTCTGTTGTAGGCGTTGCCCATCATCTTGAACGGCAGATAAGAATTCATCTAACTTGTCCATTTCTGTTTGCAAGGCAGCTACTTGCTGCCCGTTTTTATGCTTTTCAGCTAAAGCACTTTTCGCTAAGTCATCTCGTCCTTTTGATACGGCCAGTTCTGCTTTTTCGTTCCATCGTTCTATGCTTTTGTTCAATCCATCGATTTGTCGCTGCATGGTTTTCTTTTCAGCGATATGTTTCGCTGCCGTTGAACGGACTTCTACCAAAGTTTCTTCCATTTCCTGAATAATCAAGCGGATCATTTTTTCAGGATGCTCTGCCTTATCTAACATACTATTAAGGTTGGCATTGATGATGTCTGCAAATCTAGTAAACATTCCCATGATTTATACTCCTACTCGTCTGATGATTTTTGTACTGTTTTAGTTTTGTCAGCTTCTTCGCTTTTGCTGACCAAAACCTCATCTTCGCTTGTTGACCATGAAGATGAGTAGTTGATCGAAAACTGACTCAATTCTTGTTTAATATGCTTTTGAAGTTGCGCACTTAGATCATTCATTACACGCTTTCCTTGATTGAAAACCACTTGCGCCAATACCTCATCAACACTTGCTTCTTCTGCATGCACTGTTGTTGAAACTGCTGCCATTGATGACATTAGTAATACTGCTGCTACTGCTTTCTTATGTAAGTTTTTCATTTTGCTATCCTTAATTTATCTAGTGAAATTATTCATTTAACATCTCGAATATCTTTTATATTACAAGTGACGTGCCAACATACAAGAATAAACTTAAGTCATTGTTTTTTAATCAAAATAACAAGGAAAGGTAATTACCACCCGAACTCGAGACATAATATGTCAAGCGATTAAGTAGTAGAAATAACCACCACATTAGTCGATTTAACCAACTCTGAGTAATTAATTGATGTGAGAATTACACGAATACAGAAAAGAAAGCCAAGATGATTAGTTATAGAAAGTGTTCATCGAATTACTGTCTGATAATAAGAAATAGTTACCCTGGTATTTAGCATGACAAGTTGCAGGAAATAGCGCGATTTAAGTCTTGCCCCCATTCAGACCAAGAGCCATCATAGACACAGTTATCATTGTGTCCGACAATAGTGGCAGCAAGGGCAAGAATACACGCGGTAATACCTGAACCACAACTCATGATCCATTGGTTGTCAAAGTCGACTTCAGCACGCTCAAATATGCGAGCTAATTCTGCTGTCGGCTTTAACACCCCATTTTCAAGTAAATCTAGATAAGGAAAGCATATAGAGTGTGGAATATGTCCAGCACGTACTCCAACTCTAGGCTCAGGTATCAGGCCAAGAAAGCGTTCCTTTGCCCGAGCGTCTAAAATGTTACATTTTGGATTTTCTCTCGCCTGTTCTACTTGATCAGCGCAGCAAAACTTCGAAGGTTCATAGACCGCAGTAAAAGAGCCTTGTGCATGCATTTCATTTGCCACTGAATCGACGGGGTAACCAGAAGAAAGCCACTTGGGTAGCCCACCATTTAAAACGGCAACGTGCTTATGACCCATCGCATTAAACAAATACCAAGCTCTAGCACTTGAAAACATGCCAAGATCATCATAAACCACAATTAGGCTGTCGTTATTTATTCCCAACTTTTGGCAAGAAGCTTGGAATTGCTCTGCTGAAGGCAAAGTATGAGGCAAGTCACTGCTTGAATCAGAGAAGTCATGTTCAATATCGAAAAAGCGTGCATTTGAAATTGCAACGTCAGGCCATCTAGTTTCTGGCGCAGCCATTTTTCCAACAGGCGGAATACTCGCGTCTAAGATTACCAAATTTTCTTGGTCTAAAATGCTATGGAGTTGATCTGTAGAGATAAGGGGAGTGACTAACTGAGACATAGGCTTTATTTACTGGTGAAGTGTAAATAAAAGCTACCTAATAATTGTTCTTTTGTACATGGTAGTGTCGATTATTCAGCATAAAATACGAGGAAAGTTAACGCAAACTACCCTTCAACTTTCCAAAAACCCGTATGCTTTTTATGTATTCTTTCAGCCAGTTTTCGTGAGATATCGCTAGGTGATGTCTCGAACAGACTGACAATAAATGAAGTTGCAAGTACGGCTAAACCAGGCAACATCATCAAAACAAAGATTATAGATATATTAATCATGCATCTATCCTTTATTCGCTGTTAGATTCTTTTTTCACAGTTTTCGCTGTTTGGGCAACTAATGTTTTTTGATCAGCAACAACAGGCATTTTTATTGTATAAATCGCAAACTTAATATCCTGATTAATTTGCATCGCCAATTGTCGATTTAAAACCTCAACTTGTTGACTTAACAATTGTTCTGCTGATTTTTCTACCTCATTTGCTTGAACGTTAATGCTCAACAAACTACTCGCGACTAACATAACTGATAATAAAGTTTTCATGGGTACTCTCCGTTGTATTGTTAAATTAATTAAACTTGTACTACTTAAGTTACAATAACTGTTACAAAGGTTGTGCCAAATGAAGAAATTCAACATATACTATTGATATATAATAAAAATAAATATTATCGTTTAATAAAAAACTATAATAAGAATAGTATTCCTACTACCGTTTTGGTTAAATAAACTAAATTTTAGTTAAAATTATATAACTGAGGATTTACTGCTTTAAGTTTTCAAGGGTTTCAGATTTTTTCTGCTTGATCGCTTGTAATGCATTAGAAATATCTTGTTCTAAATTCTCGTCCAAGTCATTTTCAATCACTAAATATTGTGTAGAAACGACTTCACCTGAAAGCGGCTTAACATCTACTTCCTCAACTTCACTAGCAATAACAGTGCTACTAAAGCAGATACCCATAACTAAACCAAATTTGATACATTTCATGTGTGTTTTCCTCTTGCTCTTGATGAAACTGTACAAACTTACGTCACACAAGCCATTAGGGTTCACAATTAAGAAATTTATTTTGAAAAAGCTAGCGGCAATCGCGCACTACTCTGTAACTAACTCAAAGGCTTTTAGTAGAATGTCACCGGATTCTGCATATCGAACATTCTCACTCAAGAAGCGCCTAAATTGTTTAGCCCCAGCCAGTCCATTACACATGCCGAGCATATGTCGGGTTACATGCCCAGGTTTCCCACCCGTCCCCTTTGCTACATGAGTATCAATATATCGTGCCATTTTCTCGATAATCTCTGCTCGGGAAATGATCGGCGTGTTGTCACCCCAAATAGTATTATCTGCTTCAACTAACATATAAGGATTTGCATAAACTTCTCGACCAATCATAACCCCATCAATATGCTGCAAATGGCCTAATGACTCGTCGAAAGTTTTAATTCCGCCATTGATCGATATTTCTAATTGCGGGAAGTCCTGTTTAATTTGATAGACGCGACCATAATCCAGAGGTGGGATATCTCGGTTTTGTTTAGGGCTTAAACCACTGAGCCAAGCCTTGCGCGCATGAACAATGAAGTGTTCACAACCGGATTGAGCGACTTGATCGATAAATTGATGTAAAAATTCATAGCTATCTAGATCATCGATACCTATACGCGACTTGACTGTAATTGGAATATCAACAGTCTGTTTCATGCTATCAACACACTGAGAGACTAATGCAGGTTCGCCCATCAAACAAGCCCCAAAGCGCCCATTTTGAACACGATCAGAAGGACAACCGACGTTGATATTGATCTCATCATAACCTAGCTGTTCAGCGCGCTTAGCACATTCAGCCATCGCCTTTGGATCGCTGCCACCTAGCTGCAATACAACTGGGTGTTCTTCTTCGTTAAAGCCTAAATAATCGCCTTTTCCAAATAAGATCGCCCCCGTGGTTACCATCTCAGTATATAAAACCGTTCTTTTAGACATCAAACGATAAAAGTAACGACAATGACGATCAGTCCAATCGAGCATTGGGGCGACAGAGAGTTTATGGGAAATCATGGTAGAAAGGTCTCAATATAATTACATTTAGCATGTTCTGCCGTTCATTATACCAAATCAACAGTCAGTAAGAAGCACTTAACTAACCTTTAAAGTAGATGTCGCTCTAAAGCCACTTTGTTATGCACCAACACTTTATTTCCGGTCTAAGGTTTTTGATGTAAAAAATAAAGACACACATGAAAAATACGGTTTCGCATTAATCGAATAAGTTGTCGTGACTGCAATATTCGTTATTCTTGCCGCTCTTGCTGTCCTTAAGTTTATAAATTTTAAAGACGATGCCTTTAATTATCGAGGGCGATTTTAACGAGTGCTAATTGCATTGAAATTTAGTCCATCCCATCGATTCCATTATCACTATAGACGCAATTTTTGACTATGTTAAACTGAGAAAAAAATTAGATGTGAACACTATGAGTGCTGAACACCTGCTTGAACAAGCAAAGTCCGCTTGCCAGAAACGTGGCGCCAGATTCACCAGAATCCGCGAACAGGTATTTTTATTACTGACTAAGCAAGAAGGCGCCGTTGGTGCTTATGACTTGCTTGAAGAACTGAAAGCTATCGATCCGGCTGCTAAACCTGCCACTATTTATCGTGCGTTAGATTTTCTCAACCAACAGGGCTTTGTCCATAAAATTGAGTCGATCAACGCGTTTATTTTATGTCATCACTTTAGCGACTGTAATCACCCTGTCCAATTACTTATCTGTGACCAATGTGGACATGTTGAAGAAATCCAGTCGAACAATCTTGATCTAACCATCCGAGCAATGGCCGATGCGAGCGGCTTCAGTATCACACATCAAATAGTTGAAGCTCACGGTAAGTGCCAAGCATGCGTATAAATAAGTAACTTATCCCAATAATAAGCACTTTAAACGCAAAGTGCTTATAACATAATTAACTTCCACGTCTATTTTATGTTATAAGCACTGTAATTTTTTACTCTGTCACCATAAATTTTTAGGACTAACATGACCCTTTCAATGCGTAATATGCTGTTGTGCGTCATGGCTGTATTTTCCAGCTGTGTTTTCGCAAAAGGCGCCCCATTTGATGATAAATTCCGTCAACTGGAAGAGATTTTACCTACCCCTAATACCTACCGCACAGCTTCGGGTGCTCCAGGTCATCAATATTGGCAACAGGAAGTTGATTATAAAATTGACATCACGTTAGATGATAAGACACAGCAGCTTAAAGGCTCTGAAACACTGGATTATCAAAACAACTCACCTGACTCGCTACGTTATATTTGGCTTCAACTTGACCAAAATAGAATGGGCCGTGAAGCTGGCGCAAAAACAGCTAACACAGCACCAAGTAAGAAAAAAATAACCTATCGTGGTTTTAGAAATATTGTCGAAAACGACAAGTTTGATGGCGGCTTTAAGATTACGAAAGTCACCGACAAAAGTAACAAACCACTCAACTATGTTATCAATGGCACTATGATGCGTGTTGATTTACCTAAACCACTAAAATCAGGTGATGATGTAGAAATAAACGTAGACTGGAATTATCAACTACACGAACAAAAAGTGCTCGGTGGCCGTAGTGGCTTTGAATACTTTAAAGAAGACGATAATTACCTGTATGAATTAGCTCAGTGGTTTCCGCGTGCAGTTGCTTATTATGACGCCGTTGGTTGGCAGAACAAACAATTCTTAGGCCGTGGCGAGTTTGCTTTAGAATTTGGTGATTATGAGGTGAACATTACGGTTCCAGCAGATCACGTGGTTGCGGCAACCGGGGTATTACAAAATTCTAAGAAAGTATTAACGAGTGCTCAACGTGAACGTTTAGCCAAAGCAAAAACAGCGAAAAAGCCAGTATTGGTGATCACGCCTGAAGAAGCGCTAGCTAATGAAAAATCACGCTCTAAAAAAATGAAGACATGGCAATTTAAAGCCAAGAATGTGCGTGACTTTGCTTGGGCTTCAAGCCGAAAATTCATCTGGGATGCTCAAGGCTATAAAGCCGGTGGTACCGATACGATGGCGATGTCCTTTTATCCTAATGAAGGTAACCCGCTATGGGAGAAGTACTCAACTGAAGCAATAATCCATACGATGGAACAATACAACAAATACACGTTTGATTACCCGTATCCTGTTTCCATCTCAGTAAACGGCCCTGTGGGTGGCATGGAATACCCGATGATTACTTTCAACGGACCTCGCCCAACACTCAATAAAGAAACTGGTGAAAAGACTTATTCACGCCGCACTAAGTACGGTTTGATTGGTGTGATCATTCATGAAGTCGGCCATAACTACTTCCCAATGATCGTTAACTCTGATGAGCGCCAATGGACTTGGATGGATGAAGGTTTAAATACTTTTCTACAATTTGTTGCTGAACAAGCATGGGAAGAAGGTTATCCATCTCGTCGCGGCGATGCGGCAAAGATTACAACTTATATGAAAAGCTCAAATCAAGTGCCGATCATGACCAACTCAGAGTCTATCTTGCAGTTTGGTAACAACGCCTATGGTAAACCAGCAACTGCGTTAAATATTTTACGTGAAACCATTATGGGACGTGAATTGTTTGACTTTGCTTTCAAAGAGTATGCGCAGCGCTGGAAATTTAAGCGCCCAACGCCTTCTGACTTTTTCCGCACCATGGAAGATGCATCAGCAGTCGATTTAGACTGGTTCTGGCGCGGGTGGTTCTACACCACAGATCACGTTGATATCTCTATTGATACGGTACATTTATATCGTCCAAACAGCCAAAATCCTGATACTGAAGAAGCTTGGGAGCGCGCATTAGAGAATGAAAAGCCAGATTTCATATCAAAAATACGTAATGAAGGACAATGGCGCAGAACACACGATAAGCCTGAATTATTAGACTTTTATAATGAACACGACCAGTTCACTGCGACTAACGCTGCGCGTAATAAATACAATAAAAGCCACAATAAACTTGAGCAATGGCAAAAAGATTTGTTAGTCAATGACAGCAAGTTCTACATTGTCGACTTCTCAAATAAAGGTGGCTTGGTAATGCCTATTATTCTTGATGTCACCTATGCTGATGGTTCCAAAGAACATATGCGCATCCCCGCAGAAATTTGGCGTAGAACACCTGAAAAAGTATCTAAGCTAATTATCAGCGATAAAGAAATTAAAGAAATCGCACTCGATCCAAACTGGGAAACCGCTGATGTTGAGGTAAATAACAACTATTGGCCAGCTCGCCCTGTTATGTCTCGTTTTGATTTATACAAGAGCAAAAGAAAAGACATGATGAGAGATTTTAACGAAGAACTAAAACCTTTAGATGAAGAAAACAAAGAAAACAAAGAAAACAAAGAAAACAAAGAAAACAAAGAAGAAGGTAATGATTAACTTTTTTAAAACGACTCTTTTTTCTATCTTAATAGGAGCTGCAGCCTATGCTGCAGCACACAAATATTTCTTTGCCATTACTAATCTAAACAACAACGCTGATAGTAAGCAACTAGAAATCATTCACCAGCTTACTGGTCATGATTTAGAAAATGCGATTGCTCAAATTGAAGGTATTACCTTTAATACTGTCCAGCCCAACCAACACCCCAGGAGTGTTTG
>PJEL010002348.1_pt1 | contig 17569 bp, 12 predicted proteins | sample 1853271 | NCBI WGS metagenome assembly PJEL01 (sample SAMN08108733, study PRJNA415343) | Invertebrate metagenome, whole genome shotgun sequencing project. | host: Globobulimina | place: Sweden: Gullmar Fjord | collected 2015-08
ATATCGTTCATCGACTACGGCGGTCACGAGGCCCAGAACCTGTACGAGAATGGTTCCAAGGTCGGCGGGGCATTCAATACCACGCATGGCGTACCGGGTCACCATGCAGGAATCAATGGCACCATATCGCTGGTGGCTGACGCTAATGGAGTTGTGTCTCATAATGCCACGATCACCGATTATGTGCTTTGCGAGGGTTATTTCTATGTAGTAACCCTGCCGACCGGGTCGAAGTTCATCACCCCGTTTATCTTGCAATCCTCCACAAACCAGAGCGTATCGCTCCAGTTTGACGCATCGGGCGACTTCAGGTTACAGGATAGCGATGGCAATACGGCCGCAACTAACGCCGTCGGCCTGAATGCGGGCGAGTGGTATCGGATGAAGTTCTGGTGCAACATGCTGGACACTACCGGAGTATTCCAAGGGCACATCTTCGAGGAAGACGGTACCGCCCATCTTCTGGCCAGCGTATCGGGCAAGAATTTTGCACCGAATACCGGGACAGGTGCTCAAGTTTCCATGCAAGGTGGGTCTTCAAGTGAGGACGTAGCACACTTCGGCTTCTACCTGATGAACGGTGCTACCAGCTACCTGAACGACGCACTTGGCGACTTTACATTTCTGTACTATACGGGCGGGGAGAAGGCTTCTTCTACTCCAGATAATGGTGGGGACAATCTGGATGCGGGAACGTGGGATGACATCTTTGGCCATCCGGCTGCGGGCAGTCAAGTGTATTATCAGGGGTCAGATAACCCTGCCGTCGAAGGTTGGTTGGAGTGCTCAACATTATCTGGGGCTAGAAGTTGCGACAAGCCGGGGCCATCCGGCGATACGGACATCGTGGACTATGATGACGCCCAGTCGTTCAAATGGTGGTGCCAAGGTGCGTATAATACGGATGTATTATACAGTGCAAGTTTGCAATATGGTAATAACGGTGGGGCTGGAAGTGATGTGGGGCTTCAGGCATTGGACTTTGCATCTAAGGGAGCAGCTCAGGGGGCTGCTTATGTATCGGCAAACATGGCCGAGGCCGTGGTGCCAGCCGTGGATGAGTTCGCCATCCTTGGGTTGAAGAAAGGGACCATTTTTGCGGATTACAGAGCCACGATGGTAAACGCCGGGGCCGTGATGCTGACGCTGCCGGGGGTGGCAGCTTCCACGACAAAACGCGCCTCACTGGGTACAATCTATAAGACGAGTAAAGAGGTTCTGGCAGGGTAGGAGGTTCGATATGATTGAATGGTTACAGATGATTCTCAGTAGCGAAGGCTTCGGGATGCTGATGAACATTTGGGGCGGCGCGAACGAGCAGGCCCAGATAGATGAGTTCAATGAGTTCGCCCGCGAGCGGTTGGGCGAGGTCACTGCATCTCAAAGCTCGCAATACGAAGCCCTGTTTGGCAGGGGTATCGGCAGCGATACCGAATACCGTACCGTTAAGACGGGCGGAACGATCCCAGAAGGCGTGGCCGGCACCCAGCGCGTCGATAAGTTCCTCGAAGACCCGAACATCCCCGAAGAAGATAAGGCCGATATTAGGGCTCAGCTTGAAGCCGGCACGATCAACAATGCCAACACGGTAACAACGAACTACGGCACGGCGGATTTCGCCAGCCAGCTCACGGCTAATAGGGATCTCATGGCTGAGGCCGGGATAAGCACCGAGCAGCAGAACGCCGCCATAGACGCCATTGTCACCGCCCATGGCGATATGGCTACTGACACGCTAGGCGAGGCTGGCGAGACAGATGAAAAAGCACGTCAGCTCGCAGCCGACAGGGTGACTGGTGCCGCCGAGCAGGCGGGACAGATTACGACGGAGGCTCGGGGCCACCAGGAGGCTGGCAAGAAAGACAGTGCGGGCCTGCTAAAGTTTGCTCAGGACAGGTTCAAGAGCGTCACCGGGTATCTGAACGCCCTTGGCGCCCAGCAGTCGGCGAACATCAATGCCGACTTCAACGACTTTCAAAGCCGGCAGACGCAGAGCTTGATTGATCGTGGTCTGATGGCGTCGTCCGAATCGACCTCCCAGCACCTCGGCGTGGAGCGTGAGCGGCAGCGCGCACTCGGCAACCTGAACGAGAACCTGAACCGCCAACGGCTGGATTATACATCCGCTCTATCGGGTGACGTCATGGACGTCATGGGCGGCAATCGGGCATTCAATTATGGCACCGGAATGGATACGCTCGGGTTCGAGCAGAGCGCTCTGAATACCTACCTCGGGACCACGGGCGACCAGCTCAACGTGACGACCGGTAGCCGGGACGCCATGTTCAACTTCGGGAATACGACCAACGCCTCCATGTTAGGCGCCAATATGGGCGGGTGGGGTGCGACGACTGGGAACACTTGGGGAAATTACGGCTTCCAGAACGACCTTGGGAATCAGGTGTGGAATTCATACGGCGATCATCAAACTGACGTTCAAGGGTTCAATATCGATGGATTCAACATGGCCGACCCGCGACCGAACCCCTACCAGTTCCCGCGATAAGGATAAGACGATATGCCTATTACGATGATACCGTCGAGTCGCAACGCGAACCTTGATGCGTTAATTCGCTACACGAACTACTTGCAGCAGAAGCGTGTAGACGAGGAGCGGCAGAAGGAGGCGGAAGAGGCGGCGGATCAGGGCGGCGGGCCGCTTGGCGCGGCTATTGGCGGTGGCGCTGGTGCCATAGCTGGTGGAATAGCTGCCGCCGTCATGTCCGGTGGCGCAAGCATTCCGCTCAGTATGATGGCGAGCGGGGCCGTCAATAGCGCCATAGGCGGTACGATTGGTGCTGTAGTTGACCCGCCCGGAGAGAACTACGACCAGGGCGCTCAGATAGCTGGGTACATCAACCAGGGGACACGGGGTGTCACTCAAGCGATGTATGCTGGCGAGCAGCAGAGCTACGCGAGAGGTCGCCATCGCGCTGCCGACGCTCGCGCCGACCGGGCGCTCGACCTGCGGGAAGACAATTCAGAGTTCGCCAGGGAACGGCAAAAAACTGCCGACTTCCAGGAGACATACGGCATGGCACCGGAAGAGTACGGTGCCCTGGAGGTCATAAGGGCTTACGGCGAAGGACAGATCAACGCACCGGCAGCCGTTCCAGGCCGGCCGTCAGCCGACCCGACCGCACAGGCGCGGTCCAGGGGTTTCGGTGCCGGGCAGCCTAGCGGCGGTGTGTCGATGGAAGGCGCCGGGTTCGGCAACGAGGTGGAGTCTCCCTATCCGCAACTGGATATCCCTCAGAGCGCCCCAATGGAGGTCCAGCAGGCGTATGCTATTGAGAACGCCCGCAGGGCGCCTCTAGACCAAGCCTGGAACGCGAAGATGACGCAGCAGTCGCTGAACCAAGCGATGAAAGACGGTAGCGTTGTCTTTGACCCGCGGGCCAATAAGGTCGTATTCGACCCTCGCAGGTACGAAGAAGTCGATACCGATAAGGGCGCCCAGCAACGGTCGTCTACTTTGAACGCGATCAACAGTCTCCAGAATGACCCGTCCTTCTCAATGACCGACCCGCGGACTGGCGCTAAGACCCTGAAGCCGGATGGCGTTCGCGCCGCCAGGGTGCTCGCCCAGGATTTGAGTGGCATTAAGAAGCAGTTGCTGCCGTAGAAGCAGCCGCCTCCGGCTTTCAAAGTGGAGCGGCAGGGCAATAGCGTTCGTCACTTCAGTACGGACAAGAATGGCAAGCAGCAGCTAGAGTCAACGCATCTCGCCGAGTGGCAGAAGGGTTTCGCGGAGGCGTTCCCTGGCCAGACGCCAGCCGATCTTGAGAGTAAAGGATACTTCGCCCATTACGATCCCGGTGGCAATGGCGGCAAGGGCAAGTGGGAGATGAAGAAGATCGAAGACGGCGGTGCCCTGTCCCAGAAGGCAAAAGACTCCTTCCAGAAGTCATGGCAAGAATACCAGCTCTTAAACCAAGGAAAGGCCGACGCTGAGGGCAATACCACCATGAAGAAAGGTGCCCTGGATCTAGAGGGTTACGCCAAGGAATACTCCAGGGCGAACAGGCTACTTGCCGACGCCATGCGGCAGGTTGAGAATGATAACGCGGAATCCAGCGCCATAACTGCCGGTTCCATCGACGGCAAGTTCGCGCAAGCCGGCAGCAAAGATCCTGCCAAGCTGATGGAGACCGAGAAGGGCCAGCGAGCTGTTGAACTAGCGTTCCCGCAGGCGGTGGAAGAGATGTTCGGCATCATGCAGCAGTTCCCCGGCCTGAAGATACCTGAAGGCAACAAGCAAATGATCGAGCGTGTCATCTTTCTAACGAAGACCATCCAGGCAATGCCGGGTGGCGAGGCGAAGGCGCAGAAGATGATCGACCAGCTCAAGTTGTCGCAGCAGGCTAACCAGCGACAGCGTCCACCGTACCAAGGCAAGCAATAATGGGCGACCTGCAAGACTTCCTGAAGGCGAACGGCCTTAGCGGTGGCGATACCGCCACGCAAGAGCCGACCCCTATCACCAGCCTGAATACCTCCAGCGGTGCCGATGACTTTATCACTTGGTCGCCAGCCGAAGCGTCCCGCATTGCCGGGCTCAGACATCCCAGCCGCTCAGACGTTCAAAACACCCCCGCCGGGTCGCTCACAACAAGTGCTGACAGGGCTGCGTTCAGTGCCATGCTTCGTGAGCGGATGAAGCCGATTCGCGAGGCGAGTCTTAGCGATTGGCTCGACGCCTACTCCGACAAACCGAAGGGCGAGAAGGCTGTTGGCGATCCGTACTCGCCACCTGTGGGGCAGCGTGCCGGTGAGAGGCAGCTTGTAGGTCCGTCACCCGACCTCGATCCGGATGCACCTACGGTTGCAGAGACATGGGTCAACGCCGGCAGGGGCGTCGTGCGGGCCCTAGCCGACACTGTGATAGCTACCCCGCCGAAGGCACTTGCCGTTGCCCAGGCTGCGGGCATCGAAGAGACCACCAAGGCGCTCGTACGGGTACAGAATATCGGGGTGCGGCCAGGAGAACCGTCCGGCAGGTTCAGGCGGGGTATGCCAAAGAAGCCGTTCGCAGAGCGGATGTCACCTGAGCCCAAGCTGCCGGAATATCTGGACCGGTATTGGTCGAGCGATGCGTACCCGCTGCCATTTGGGCTGAAGCAAGAGCTGTTCGACACAAGGTCGCCAGAGCTGAAGGCCCGTATCGCCAACTACGAAAAGAAGGCGCTTGCTCTCGACGAGATGACCCCCAAGACCGCCGAGGCGGAGGAATACAAAACCTACCAGCTCGGCAAGCTGATCGAGGGCTTCAATGCGTGGGCACTACCACCCCATCCCGGTTTGAGGCGGGACTTCTGGTTCGAGCAGCTCCCTGCGGGGATGGGCTCTATGGCGGGGTTCATGGCAATGCACGCTGCGGGCGGGTTGATAGGGATACCGGGTGCGATCACTACTGGGATCGGTGGCGCCGCCTTGGAGAGTACAAGCCTGTACGCTGAAGCCAAGAGGATGGGTAGATCGGAAGGGCAGGCCCTGAAGGCTGCCGCTTATGGAATTCCGATCGGCATGACGGAGATGGTGCCCATCAGCAACCTATTCAACCGCATCAACAAGGCTACAAACGGCGAGGCTCGGACGATGCTCCGAAAGGGCTTCGACTGGGTCAAGAACGCAGCCCAGTCTGGCTTAGAGGAAGGCAGCCAGGAGTATGTCCAGGGCTTGTCGAGCAATGCCGTAGCTATTCACCTCCTGAAAGCTAACGACCGGGAGTTGTACGACGACTTGCGGGAAGGTGGTGAGGTCGGGATCCTTACCGGAATCTTTGGGCACGCGATAGCTACCGTTGCCGCCGGGTTGACGAACCGTAGGGCACTACGAGGCCATCAGCAGGCGTATTACAGCCAGTATGAAGAGGCGGACCAGGAAACCATCGATGCTGGTGAGCGAGAGGTTGCCGAGCTGCAACGGCGGCAGGAGCTTGGCGAGAGCTTGGAGCAGCCTGCGGCGGTCGAAGAGGCCGTTCCCGTAGCCGAAGAGACACCTGAGCCCAGGGAAGAAACCACTCTCCAGCGGGCCTCCCGCAAGGCTAACGAGCGGCTTGAGAAGCAACTAGAGGAACCAGAGCCAGAGACGCCGCCAGCGCCGGTAGAGCGCAAAGACGAGCCCGACGAAGAGGACTTCCGGCAGGAAATGGCCGAGCAAGAGCCCGCCCCCGAAGCTATCGTGAGACCACAGGCACATGATAGGGTCGAAACGCCAGAGTCAGAGATCCGCTCCGAGATGCTACCCCACGCCAGGCAAATCCTTGCGGCCACCAGGAAGAAGCGAGCCGAGCGGAAGGCGGCCGAGGCGAAGGCAAAGCTATCTAAGGGTACGCCCCGCAGGGGAATCGGCAAAGCTAAGAAGGAAGTGCAAGCCATCTTCGATGAGCACAAGGACATCATCGAAGGCGAGGATATGGCCATCCAGAAGGACCGGCCAGGTGAAGAAGAGGACTATCGAACCGGGTACACCTTCCGAGATGACAAGCACGGCAGGAGCGATTACGGAGAAGTGCTCGCAGCGCTGCCAGAGCACCTATCCAAGCTGAAGGGCGCCTTGGCTAAGGTCCGGCTGGTCAAGCCGGGCGACCCAAGGTGGCAACATGCGGACGGAGCGGACGTCATGGGCCGAATCGATGCCGAAGCGATGGCTGAGTCTATCTCCGACTTCGCCAGTAGGGGCGTTGGTACGCAACTGGACCGTACGATCGAGTTCGTGCTCGACAACCCAGAACAATTCACGCCCGAGAAGGTCTTCGCCGTTAAGAACTACGTCAGTATCAACGAAGGCGGCGGACCACTCGACCCGGACGTTGAGATACCGAAGATTATCGAAGAAGTGATGGAGCAGCAGCAGGCAGGTGAGCCAGTCGAAACCGGCTGGACCGAAGAGGCGCCTACCGGACTGTTCGGGCAGCGAACCTACCAGGAGATCGGCGTACTGTCGGGTGACCAGAGCGGCCTGGACTTCACCGACGACCCGGAAGCGGCCATGGAGGCCAATACCCGTGCAGCCGAGAAAGAAGACGCTGAAACTGGACAGCTATCGCTTGGGGCGGTAGCCGACGAGCTAGACGAGCCGCCACGAACCGACGTGCCGTTCGCCTTCAAGAAACTACCGGGCGAGAAAGAGGAACGAGCCGACTACGTCACCCTGCCGGGCGAGAGGCGACCCGAGACCCCGGACGAAATCTCGGCCGCATACCAACCGCAAGACGTAATGGACGCCAGTAAAGAGGTCGAGGGCGTGCCGCTAGAGACCCTGGCCGAGCGGCTGAAGAATTGGAAGGGCTGGCGCACGTTCACTAAGGCTGAAGTCCACCTCACGAAGAAGCTCGACAAGAAGGGCAATGACGCATGGGCGGCGGCGAAGAACTTCTTCCGGCTCACGAAGGACATATCACAGGTCCAGGCTGATAGGGTGTCCCGATACCTCTATATGATCACCGGCAACCTCGGTGAACTACAGTACCGGCTGTTTCGAGACCACCTCGTCATGGCCGATATGATCGACGGGTTCGAGAACCAGAACCTGCCACTCCGTGGGCGGTGGGAGAACCATGGCATCGACGCCCTGAAGGAAGCGTTCGCCAAGAACAGTAAGATCATAGCGGCCCAGAAGGTCGATAACGTTCGTAAGGCGCTGGAGATCCGTGAAGCGATCGTTACCGACATAGCAAGAAAGCTAGTCCGGCTACGGCTCCTGCCGGGCGTGGAAAGCGTCGAGCGGGCTAAAACCTACTTCCATCGTCAGGTCGTGTCGTACCTGATCGCCGAGAAGGGCGAGCGGGCTACAGCGAGCCTCAAGGGCACGAGCGGCTACCAACGAGCGCGGGTTACCCGCGAAGACATCCGCGAGCCACTAGAGAAGGGCGACGAGCACCCCAGCGATGAGCCATTGCTCGGCATGCCGGCAGAGTTCGACTACAACACCGAGTACGTCCAAGCGGAATTCGGCTACATGCACGCCGCCATGACCGATATTGGTATGCAAGAGCTGTTCAATGAGAACATTAAGGGTCAGTACGACATTCTCCCGCGGCTGAAGAAGCAGGCGAAGGACAAGAACTGGGAGACGGCGGTCGGTGGGCCTGAGATGGTGGCTCATATCGCTGACCTACGAAGCAAGAAGGGTGCCCTAATCGATACCCTGGAGGGCGGCGGGCTTGATCGCGACGAGCGCCGGGAGATTAAAGCGGCCATCAAGGGTATCAACGAGGAACTGAAGAAGATCGATCCGACCTACGACGCGGTGAACCTGATCGGTATGGGCATGGCCAAGCTCAACCAAGGCCAAGAAGATGGCGATTGGGGCGACGTCGATGAAGACCTGATGTACGAGATCGACTTCGCCATGATCCGCAAGTGGGCGGCGGACGGTAACGAGGACCAGAAGATCGGTGCCCGGTCGGTGCTCAAGGGCATCGGCATGAAGACCAAAGCGATAAACGACGCCCTGGCTGAACGCGGTAAAAAGGTTCTGTCATACGCCGACTTCATGGAAGAGGGTTACGAGCACTGGACGCCGAAAGAGGGCAACGCCATCTATAAGGCTCACACTATCAGTGAGCAGATAGCAGAAGAACTCAATAAGGATGTGCTCGCCCGCGTAGAGATCGAGCAGAAGGATCTGCACATCGTTAGGGCGCTAGGTAAGCCGCGAGACTTGGTCGTCCTGCCAACTGAGCTAATCGCCCAGCTCGACGAGGTGAAGAGGGAGTCTGCCAATCCGGTTATCAAGATCAGTCGCGATATGATGACGAGGTGGAAGCAGTACACGCTACTGAACCCGACTCGGTTCGTCTCCTACAACCTTCGCAATATGACTGGCGATATGGATCCGGTGCTCGCCGGCGCGTTTGGTGCGTTCAGTGAAGTGCCGCAGGCTGTTGAGGATCTAGCTAACTACTACGGCGTGCTCGGGAAGGGCAAGAAGGTCAAGGTTCCTGGCGATGTTCAGGACTACGTCGATCAGAGCGGCCTGCATGCCTCTATCACTAACGTCGAGATCCCTAAGCTGAAGGAGATGGAGTGGATCCGGCCGCTGTTCGCGGACAAGAAGACATGGCTCAACCCAGTCGAGAACGCTAAGCGGTGGTTCGAGTTCGCGAGGAAGTACAGCGAGTTCCGCGAAGGGGTGCTCCGACTAGCGAGCTATCGCTACTACCTCAAGAAGATCAAGGCGGGTGATCTGAAGCACTACGGGGCGTCGAAGCGAGCGTACATTGACGGCCTTATCGAACAACTCGGCCCGAAGGCCGCTGCGGCCACCCTGTCGAGGGAACTACTCGGCGACTACGGCAACCTGTCGGTCTTCAACGACCTGATGAGGACTAATATCGCACCGTTCTGGTCGTGGGTGGCCGTCAACGGTAGACGATACCCGCAGATGATGGGTAACGCCTTCCTGTACGGAAGGCTCAAGGCCATGGACAACAAGGCGGCTACGGCAGCGTACACTGCGTTGGCCGCCATGGGTGTCAATGGTCTCTACGGGCTTACTCAGGCGTGGAACCACCTCGTCATGGGCGACCTGGAGGACGATCTTGACGAGGAAGGCCGCGCCAACCCGCACATCAACCTGTACCGCGACTCCAACGGTGAGGTGGTCACGTTCCGGAACTTCGGTGCCGTTGCCGACTTCATGGAGTGGACCGGCCTCAATAGTATGATCGGGCTCTTGCCGAGCTATATGGATGGCCACATGACCGGCAAGGAGCTTCTTACGGAATTGGCTAAGGATCCGGCGAGCAAGCTATTCCACATGATGCGTCCGGACGTGAAGGGCGTCTTCGAGGTGGGCCAGGGCGTGTCGTACTTCCCTGACCCGCTTAATCCTCGTCGGGTTGACCGGGGTGAAGCTGCTGCTGCCGTATTTGGGCTCGGCGATGAGTACCGGGCCATCAAGGGTAAGATCACTGGCAGCGGCGAGCGGTCGAGGGCACAGAGCTTCGGCGACTACCTCTCCCGCAAGGTGGTTACCAAGCGCCATGCCGGCCAGTACGCCCTATCGTCGGTCCATACCTACATCGATCGGTATAAGGTCAAAGTCGGCAAGCCGGTCAATAAGGGAATCTACGCCGTGGGGCTCGTAGCACCCATGCGGCGAGCGGTCCATCTTCAGGACTACGAGTCGTTCAAGCTGGCTCGCAAGAAGTACCTCCGAAGCGGGAAGACTGAGAAGTCGTTTCGTCGATCGCTGACGTACATGAACCCGGTCGAGCGGCTGAAGGACGTCGATGAACGATCGTTCGAGGCCCAACTGACGCCAACGCAGCGATACAAGGTGAAGGTCGGTAAGGAGTATGCCCAGCGGATGGAAGACACGATGTACCAATGGTGGTGGCTGGCCGCCAAGGAGGAACCAGGCGGCATGGCCGCTTCCGGTCAAGAACGACTTCGGGCGATGAAGAAACTGATCGGCACGACCAGTCCGAGGGCTTACAAAACGCCCGCAGCACGCCAGAGAGCCCAAAGACGAGCCCGCAGCCGACTGCAAAATAATTAGTTGCACCCTCCGCGTTCTTGAGTTATACTTAACTCATGCCTACTCCCATTGAATACGGGACGCTGCTTGTTGCCGAGATGCTCGGCACGTCACGGCAGACGATCCTGAACGAAATCAAGGGCGGGAAACTTGCCGTTCTAGGCAAGCCCCGCAAGTACCGCATCACTGCGGCCAGCCTCGCCAGGTACCTTGGCATCTCCCAACAGCGAATGCACGACGCTATTGCCAGTAGCGAGGATTCAGCGTGCCTGTCTCGGTACTCTGGTTACCACAAAGGTCGGCCCCGCGGGAGTAAGAAGAAGACATGATCACCCCCACCCAACGAAAGAAACGTAAGCAGAACGTAGGCGGTAGCGACCTGCCGGCCATCGTGGGCGTCTGTCCCTTCTCGTCAGCCGAGGACGTGCGGCTGGAGAAGTGCCGAGACATGGTGGACCTGGAGCCGACAGACGCCATGGAGATGGGCAACTACATGGAAGAGCCCATTATCGCCTGGCTGGAGACCAAGCTGGGTAAGATTAAGCGCGGCGGCGAGCGCCGCGTCCCTGGGACCAAGATGCTGATCCATCTCGATGGAATGGTTATCAAGGGCGGCTACCCCGTTGAGGTTAAGTTAAGCCAATACGAGGGCGAGTCCTGGGGTGGTAGCGGGAGCAGTGACGTACCTGACCGAGTCAACGTGCAGCTCCATGGCGCCATGATGGCCATGGAGGCCGATAAGGGCTACGTCGGAGCGGCGACTATCCGTAACGGGCGGATGACATTCTCCTGGTACGAGGTGCCGTTTGATGCGGCACTAGCCAACTTCATCAAAGACAAAGTCCATCACTTTTGGCACGAGCATGTGCTGAAGGATATTCCCTGTGAGTCCAGTCGGGCCAGCCTTGAGACCTTGACGCGGGTCAAACGCAAGGCGTCTTCACCGCGGGCGTGTGCCTCACACGTTATCGACTTCTGGCATCACGCCAGAATGGCCCGATTGGCCGCAGAGAAGAACGAGGCGTTCGCTAAGGAGAACCTCCTGGCGGCCATGGCGGACGGTGACGGCCTCGAAGACGACGATAGGTTCCTGACCTACCTGGAGCAGCGTGGCGCCCCTAAGCTGGACCGTGACGCGATGCGAGTGGACGGGGTGTTTGATAAGTACGCAACTGACACCGTGATCCGCAAGCTGAGTAATATCAAAACCAAGGAGAAACCAAGTGACTGAGCAGCCGATGCTGACTGAACCAATGACCACGGAAGAGGTCAACGAGACCGGGCCGGCGAAGAAGGTGCCCAAGAAGAAGGCTCCACCGCCCGCCAAGAAGCCTGACATCGAGATCACTGACGGCATGCTCGACTTGAGCAATATCGATCAGCTAATCCGTTACAGTGACGGGATTTACAACTCCAAGTACCGACCGCGGGATATGAGTTCTGCGGACATCATGTGTGCTATCCAGACTGGCGCCGAGCTGGGCATGAAGCCTATGGCTGCCGTGCGGTCCATAGCAGTCATCAACGGTCGCCCGTCTATCTGGGGCGATGCGATCATCGGGCTGTGCATGCGGCACCCGCTTTGGGACGAAGGCGGGTACGTCGAGACCATCGACATCAAGAACAACGTCATTACCGCCACCTGCACCATGGCCCGCCGTGGCGGACAGCCAGTCACGAGGACGTTCACAACTGAGGACGCCAAGACTGCCGGGTACATGGGCAAGGACACCTACAAGAAGCACCCGAAGCGCATGATCCAGTGCCGGGCTCGGTCCTGGTGTGCCAAGGACGCTTTTCCCGACGCCATGCTGGGGATGATGACGGCAGAAGAGATGCAGCTTGCGGACGCCCTGGACGGCGTCGATCTGGATAAGAGCGAGAAGTCGCTGGTTGACCGCCTGAAGGAGAAGGAAGCACCACCGGAAAGCGCCGACTAATGGCAGACGAACACAGGGAATACGAGCCACATCCAATCGCAGACTGGTTTCCAATGATGGCGCGGCAGGAGTTTAACAATCTCTGCAAGGACATCGAGCGAAACGGGCTGGTTGATCCGATCGTACTCCTAGACGGGAAGATTCTCGACGGCCGGAACCGTTACGGCGCTTGCCTGAAGGTCAAGTGCGAACCGACGTTCAAGGAGTTTGCCGGCACCGATCCTGCGGCGTATGTGCTATCGAAGAACGCTCATCGTCGAATGATGCACGCCGGCCAGCGGGCCATGACCGCCTGCAAGATGAGCAATGCCGGCGGGCGGAAGCGGAAGAAGGGCAGCCAGAAGGTGAGCGATGAAGAGGCGGCTGCCCTGTGCGGCTGTGGCCGAAGATCCGTTGCCAATGCGCGAATTATACTCAAGTCTAAAAACGAGCCTCTCATCGATAAGGTTTGGCGGGGCAGGAAGAGTCTTCGTAACGCCATACAGGAGCTGGAAGACCTCCAACTGATGGCGGACTCTGGCAAGGTTCCCGAGAACGTGACTGACAGGCTCGGCAACCCAATCAAATCGGAGGCTATCGCTATCGAGTTCGCCCGCGAGTCGATCTTCACTAGGGCTTTGAAGCGGATCAGCGAGGCCGAGCACGAGATTGAGTTCTTACTGCAGGATGTGTTTCAGACATGGATTAGCAAGCAGCAGGTGTTCATCGACCTTACGAACGCCAAGAACGCGATTAACGAGGGCCGCCCGTACGCGGTGTGCCCGGAATGTAAAGGCCGCCATTGCGGTAGCTGCCGCGATAGGGGCTGGATGCCGCAGCGGCATTACAAGCTGTGGATGCAAGCTAATGGAGAGAATTATGAAAGCGAGCGTGAAGGCGAAGAGGGACCGGAGCAGGCTTAGGCGCATTGAGGCGAACCGCAGGGTCGTCTCTACGGCTGAGGCGTGCCAGCAAGCGGGCGTATCCCAGAGCACCTACTACAACTACAAGAAGCGGAAGAAGGCCAAGACCGGCTCATGGGCTCAGGAGCCGAAGGATGTTCACGTTTCCGGAATTGCGCCCCACGAAAAGCACAGAAAGGCCTCGACACTGCCGGTTGAGATAGGCGGAATTCCGACGGTGGATTTCTACCAGCAGGATGCTCAGGACTCGCGAAAACGCCTTCAAGACTCCCACAACGAGGTTTTATTGCTACGCAGCCTCCTGCAAAGGGCATGGAAGAATGGCCACTAGGGATTACCAGTCTGCGGCCGCGGACGGCATCATCGGCGAGTTCGACAGTGGAACGGATTCCACGCTCGCCGTCATGCCAACCGGCACCGGTAAGACGCATATGTTCTGCGACGTGGCGGAACGAATGCACGCCAAGACCGGGAAGCGGACTCTTATCCTGGCTCACCGCGAAGAGCTGGTCACCCAGGCCCGCAACAAGATCGCGGAACTCACCAACCTCTCGGTTGACATCGAAATGGCGGAAAAATACAGCTATACCAGCGACTTCTATAGAAACGCTGATGTGGTTGTATCGTCTATCCAGACGCAGAACGCGGGCAAGATGGGCGGCCGGAAGACGCGGTTCAAGAAGGCGGACTTTGGGTTGGTCATAGTAGACGAAGCTCATCACGCACCGGCCAAGTCCTATCGGTCGGTCCTAGATTACTACTCCCACGAGCACATCAAGGTGTTGGGCGTTACTGCCACGCCAGACCGGAAGGACGAGAAGGCGCTCGGCCAAATCTTCAAGTCGGTCGCCTACGTCTACGAGATATTCGACGCCATTCAGGACGGCTGGCTCGTGCCCATCATGCAGCAGTCGGCGTACGTTGACGATATGGAGTTCGCTAACGTGCGAACGACTGCCGGCGATCTGAACCTTGGCGACCTGGACCGGGTCATGGGGTTCGAGAAGGTGCTACACGGAATCCTGAACCCGACCATGGAGGTGGTAGGTGACCGGCAGACGGTCATTTTCGCCGTCTCGATAGGTCATGCTGAGCGGATGTGCGAGATCCTCAATCGTCACAAGTTCGGCTGTGCCCGGTTTGTCTGTGGGAAGACCCCGAAAGAGGAACGCAGGAAGATGTTCAGGGATTACCTCGACGGCGAGTTCCAATATCTCACCAACGTCGGGGTCTGCACTGAGGGTGTTGACCTGCCGCGCGTGGGTGCCGTCGTCATGGCGAGACCGACCAAGAGCCGGGCTCTTTATTGCCTTGATGGTGAGACAGAGATTCTCACTAAGCAAGGGTGGAAGCGCAAAGAAGACGTGCTAGATGGCCCGGCAGCCGCCATTGACCCCCACACGGGCAATCTCATTTGGACTAATATAGAGGCAATCATTGTTCGGCCGCCAGAGCCGGGCGAGAACTTCGCAGTGTGCCAGAACCCGCAAAAAGATATCCGGGTGACCGACAGGCACCGGATACTGGTTTCTAATCGTTACGGGCGGAACAAACACTTCTCGCCATATCAATTTATTGAGGCGGGTCAACTCATCTCCGACCCTGCGTTTTCTCGGCTACCCGTGGCGGCTGTGCAAGTAGCGGTTGGCCTACCGATAACAGATGACGAGATTCGCTTCATTGGGTTAGTAATGAGCGATGGAACGATAAACAAGCATAATAATGCGATAACGATGTCGGCACATCAGCCGTGGTGCGAGTACATTCACAATTGCATCGAAGGCTGCGGCTTCAAATACAACAGGTTTTCCAGGGAACGTGAAACGGCCTTTTCTTCGTCAAGCACGATGATTTGCTGGACGATAAGCAAGGGCAAGCCGCGGGGCAGGGACAAGGATAAACGCGGATGGGGTGCCCTAGAACCATATTTAAGTAAAGACCTCGCAGCAGGGTGGGAGTTGTGTACGGAGCACCAGCTAGGCATTCTCTTGGAGGCGCTGAATGTAGGCGACGGGTGTAAATACAGGCCGAAAACGTGGACCAAACGCACTTACGATATCTATTGCGGAAACAAGATCATGGCCGACCGGCTCCAGTCGCTTTGCGTCAGGCGGGGGTGGCGATGCGCGGTGAACCGCGGCGATTGGAACGAGAACCCTATTTACATAATGCATATCAAAAAGCAGGTTTTCGTTTCCAATAAGCGGGAACATTGGCACTTCGAGGAACCAAGGGAGCATGAACTGGTTTGGTGCATTGAAACAACGGTCGGGACGATAGTTACACGACGCAATGGCAAAGTGTGCATCATGGGTAATTGCCAGATGCTCGGTCGCGGAACTCGGCCATTGCCGGGTCTCGTGGATCCGCACCCCGTATCGTGCGCCCGTAAGCGCGCAATAGCCGATAGCACCAAGCCGCATTTGCTGGTCTTGGACTTCGTCGGCCAGGCTGGCAAGCACAAGCTGATGACGGCTGCGAACGTCCTGGGTGGGAAGTACGACGACGAGGTGGTTGACCGGGTCAATAAGGAGCGAGCCGAAGAGGCTGAGCGGGGCGAGGCTCCTGACCCGGAGGACATCGAGGTCCGACTGAAGAAGGCCGAGATGGACATTGCGGAAGACAGGGAGAAGAACAGGCGTAGGCATATCAAGGCCGTGAATGTCCGGTACCGGCTCGTGAGGCATGATCCGTTTGCCTTGCTCGATGTTTCACCTCGCCGCGAATACGGCTGGGACTCCGACAAGCCGGCGACCGACAAACAGCTCGCGGCCTTGGACCGATTCGGCCTTGGCCAAGAAGAGGTCCGCGAGATGACGAAGAACAAGGCGACCCAGTTAATCGGGCGACTGATTAATCGGCGCAAGAAGGGTCTTTGCACTTACAAGCAGGCTAAGATCCTGCTCAAGAACGGCGTGGATAATGCGGAACGGCTGACCTTCGCGGAAGCCTCGGCGAAGATCACGGTCCTAGCGAGGAACTGGAACAGGAAGCGGGGGACGGGATGAACGACGACTGGCTCCGAGTAACGAAGCAGAAGCCTTGCGAGGTTTGCGGAAAGCCCGATTGGTGCCTCGTGCTAAAAGACGGGTCATTGGCCATTTGCCCCAGGACGGAAGACGGAGCCAGGAGAAACATACTCGGCAGTGGGTATCTGCATGTCTTGCGGGAGGATCGTTCAGACGCCCGCTCGCATAGGCCGCCAAAGCGCCCTAATGAGTACAAGGCGCCTCCCGTGCGGTTTGAGGAACTCGCTGTCGAGTATCATAGAACCTTGCGGGAGGAGCATGGCCGACTACTGGATCTCGTTAAAGGGCTGAAGATCCCATGGCGGGCCTTGGAGGACATGCGCGTCGGATGGGACGGCAGTGCCTATACCTTCCCTATGGAGGACGGACGAGGTGCCGTCTGTGGGCTCAGGCGGCGCTTTCCGTCCGGCATGAAGCGGTCGGTAACGGGCGGCAAGGACGGGTTGTTCGTTCCGAGGTCTCAGGATCGCGATAGGCTGACCTGCCTCGTGGTCTGCGAGGGGCCTACGGACACTGCCGCGATGGTGTCAGCGGGGTTCCGCGCCGTTGGCCGGCCGAACTGCAATGGTGGGCACACACAACTACTACGTTATATGATTCGCCGATGCACCGAGATCGTGATCATCTTTGCCGACAACGATGGCCCTGGCATTGCTGGTGCCATCAAGCTGAAGGGTACACTGAAGAACAAGAACTACCGCGCTAAGATCGTGAACCCTAAGCCGGCGAACGACGCTCGCGAGTGGGTGGAAATGACGACCATGCCGCACGACAAGATGGAGCGGCTGACAAGGAGAGCGACGTGAAGACGACCCAGGATATTCAAGATTGGTGCAACGAGCAGTGGAAAAAGAATCGTGTGGACGGGCACTGCGACGGTGTCGCGATGCAGGCGCTTGTGCCGCATCTGCTCGAACAGCACAAGGCGTCGCGCCGTCAGATTTGCAATCTCGCAACGCGAATAGACAGGCTGGAGGGCGCCAAAAGCCCCGATAAGCACCCGAGGACGATACTGTGTCCTGGCTGCAAGCGTTATCAGGTCGTCGTTGGTGGCACCTGTACGAAATGTGGGTGGGCCTGATGCTTAACCCACCACCGACTAACGATTGGGAATGGATACCGAACGGTATGCTCATAGTGCTTGCCGTAGCGGCTGTGATAGTGGCGATAGTACGAGGAGTAACAATGTGACAGACACTCTAGACATTAA
>PJEL010002349.1_pt1 | contig 17568 bp, 18 predicted proteins | sample 1853271 | NCBI WGS metagenome assembly PJEL01 (sample SAMN08108733, study PRJNA415343) | Invertebrate metagenome, whole genome shotgun sequencing project. | host: Globobulimina | place: Sweden: Gullmar Fjord | collected 2015-08
AAACATTTTTCCTGGCAGATGGGGGAACAAAACTGGATAAGAAGTAGCAATCAAGGCGATCAAACCGATGAGTCCAAATGGAGCCCTCAAGTTCCAGATCTGCTCAATGATTAGTAAGATGACAAATACAAGTGTGCTATATCCTAAGAACTGCACTAAACCAGGGAGCCAGGAAAATAACCTTGATTGAAGACCAAAACTGACACTATTCTCTTTGCAGTTTTTGTAAGGTGGATTGGTCAGATACCTGGCAAGATCTTTGGCGTATAGTGGACCAATAACAGGTCGGATACTGTTTTTTCGCAATTCCTGCAGATTAACGCCGGCTAGTGAGAATTTCGGCAGAATTAGACTTATCTTTCTGCTGTTTGTTAAAACGGAATGTTGATATCGATTCATTTGATCTAAAATAGCCCGGCTGGAGAACACCCCTTTTCCCGCAGAACACCAGACATTAATACCGTCTGTATCGATAACCAATAAACGAACGTTGGTGTGGCGTAGGTTAATCAGCAGCAAAAATACGGATAGAAAAAAATTGGACGTTACCAGTAGTGGAGTCGACTTGTCGTATTCCTCCCCAGTGTAATACAGACCCGGTTCTTTGATATAAGTCCGTTTGAATAGATCAAACCAGCAAACCAGAGCTTTCAGAAAACTCAAAAATGACAATTGAATTGACTGGGGTTTATTGTCTTCTTTTTCCGGTTGACTAACATTTTTGGTGTGGTTTTCATGGCCACTGTTTGTTCCAATAGATGAAATACTGTAAGTTTTTGTTAAGATGAAATATCCCAGCAGAAAAAGACTGATAATGGTTAAAAAACCCGTGTAAGCTGAAAATGCCTGGTAGTCAAACCAAAAACCGAGCGTCGCCATGATTAACGCTGCTAAGGAATAAATCAATAACCTGAACTGTAAAATTGATTTCACTGTTTAGTCCGTTTTAAGATTGCTCAAGCAAGTCAGGTTTTGAAGATTCAGGTTTGCCGGGCTCAAAATATCTGCCAAGAGTTCTAAAGATTCGATTGCAACATCTTGTTTTTCCTGAGGGAAATTTTGTATTAGGCTGCTAATAGATTGAAGACATTGGGAGTGTAGATGTTGGTGAAGCGTGTGACCTTCATCTGTGATTTGTACCTCTACTACTCTTTGGTTATCTGGTTTTCTTTTTCTGATTACCAGATTTTGTTTTTCCAGTTTTTCTACGATCCTGGTTAGCGTGCTTTGGTGTAAAGCGACATCCTCAGCCAATTGAGTCATCGTTTTATCCCCTCCAACCAATGCTTCCAAAGCATAACACTGCTGTACAGTAATGGGACCGGCAGATAATTGTTCTCTCATCATGCGATTAATTGACCGGGCAATTTGGGTGAATGCTTTGTAAGCTCTTGTAGCTGAATTTAGATTTTCCATAATTTTTTCCATTTATATGCTATTAACAATATTTGCTATTAGCATAACATGTAAGTAGCAAATGTCAAACATTGTTTTTAAAAATGATAAGTTTGATTGTAGCTGGCTGAAATAAAAAGCCTATTAAAAAAATGAAACTGAACTAGAGAAAATGATCGGAATTTTGTTTTTTATCCGTCAACCGAAATCCACACCATCTATCAAATTCAGTATCAAAAATTGGGCAATTTATAAGGGGTGTTGTCTCACCGGAATTATGGCCTTTCCCGAAGCGCTGTATTCTCGATCTGATGGACAGAATAGGGGCCAAAGCGATAGAAGAAAGGAAATAGAGAAAGGATCATTATGCCAATTTCAGTCGAAGATTTCGGAGCCCTTCCGGATGGAGAAAACGTCCAGAAGTTTTTCCTTGCGAACAACCATGGATTGTCCCTGAAAGCCATCAACTATGGCGGAATTATAACCGAGTTGCATGTCCCGGATCGGGAGGGTCAAACCAGAGACGTGGTTCTGGGCTTGAATACCCTGCAAGAATATCTGGATGGACACCCCTATTTCGGGGCAATCGTGGGGAGAGTTGCGGGACGCATCACAGCTGCCAGGTTTAATCTTGACGGTCGGGAATATCCGTTGGCCTGTAACGATTCACCAAATCATCTCCATGGGGGTCTCAACGGTTTCGACAAAAGACTTTGGGTAGCGGACGCAACTGAAAATCCAGCAGGGGACCCCTGTCTGTCCCTGGCCTACACCAGTCCTGACGGTGAGGAGGGCTATCCCGGAAATGTGGCTGTCACGGTGACCTACACGCTGACGCCCCGGAATGAGTTAGTTATCGAATATTCAGCCACCACCGACCAGCCCACACCGCTGAGCCTGACCAGCCACTCCTATTTCAACCTGGCCGGAGAGGGCAGCGGAACTGTTGAGAATCATCTGTTACAAATCCATGCGGACAAATATGTTCCGACGGATCAGGACCTGACGCTTTGTGGCAGGATTGAATCGCTGCAGGGCACACCTGTTGATTTCACAAAAAAGAAACGTTTGGGGGAGATCATTGGAGAGCCGCTGCACACACATGGCGATAACTATATCATACACCAAGACGCCAATTATACCGTCGCTCCAGTGGCCACCGTTGTGGATTCCTCGTCCGGAAGAGTTTTAGATGTCTCCAGCAGCGCTTCCTGCCTTCAATTCTATACCGGAAAATTCCTGGATCAGGAGTCGCTCAGGGGGAAATCCGGCATCATCTACGCTGCCAATGATGGCATTTGTCTGGAATGCCACGGCTATCCGGATGGCGTCAACTCTCCTGAGATAGATGACATTATTCTCAGGCCAGATCAAACATACCGGCAAACAACCGTGTATCGGTTTTCAGCCAGTCAGGAATAGGTGGAGTCAAAGCAATATCTGGATTTCGTTTGCACCTTTCGCTCTTTGCTTTTAAAATAAAAGATCAGGTATAACCAGATCGATAGTTGAGGAGAGCAAGATGACAAACGACATTATAAAAGAGTTGAAACCATTGGGATTTGTGTGGGAGACCAGCGATCCTTTTCTGTTTTGTGTCCATCACCAGGATGCATACCCCAAAGGAAATTCTGAAATGGGCCCCGCGGCTTCATTAGCCGGGCGCAATATCGGCCAGGACTTCGAATTGAAGGATGGTTGGCGGATGTATCACGGGCATCGTGTACCGGGGTTTCCTGAACATCCTCATCGGGGCTTTGAAACGGTCACCATTGTTCTGGAGGGTGTAGCCGACCATTTTGACTCCACCGGTGCCTCAGGTCGATATGGCCATGGTGACACTCAATGGATGACAGCCGGTAGCGGAATACAACATTCGGAAATGTTTTCTTTGGTTAATGAAGAAGAGCCTAATCCGCTGGAACTCTTTCAAATCTGGCTCAACCTGCCAAAAGCCTCGAAAATGGTGCAACCCTGCTATAAGATGCTCTGGTCTGAATCGATCCCGGTGATTCACTCCACTGACAACCAAGGGCAATTGATAAAGATCCGGGTAATTGCAGGGGAGTTCCAGGGAAAAACTGCGCCTGCGCCAGCTCCGGATTCATGGGCGGCGGCCCCAGAGAATCAGGTCGCGATCTGGTTGATGACGCTGGCTCCCCAAGCAGAATTCATTCTGCCTCCCGCCACTGAGAAAATCAATCGAACTCTCTACTTTTATGAAGGTTCTTCACTCAAGATGGCTGGAACTGATATATCCGGGTATCATGCGGCTCTGGTCTCTTCGCAACAAGAAATACCGATAAAAAATGGACCTGATCAATCCCGTGTTTTGCTGTTGCAGGGCAAACCCATCGAGGAACCCGTTGTTCAACACGGTCCTTTTGTGATGAATACCCGTGAAGAGATCCAGCTTGCGTTTGACGACTATCACCGGACGCGATTTGGTGGATGGCCCTGGGACAGGAGTGATCCCGTTCATCCCGCTTCACAAGGGAGATTTGCCAGGTATGCTGACGGTACCGAGGAGAACAAAGGCTAGAAATGAACGGCTACCTCTGCCTGCGGCATAATATACGGCTTTAGTCGGATCGAGGAATATATTTCTGTTGACTGGTTTTGGTGGTGACCACCAGTTTTTTATGGGGATAAATAAAGGGCACATGAGCAAAGATTTCAGCTGAACTGGAGTCAGGTGCGTTAATCCCATTCTCAGATGTATAGTAAACTTCCATCTGGATTTTTTTGGCTCCGAAGGGTAGATCTGCTAATGATCCCCGGAAAAGTACCAATTCCAAATCCTGCATTTCAAAGTACATATCGCCGATGAGGTGCTTGACTGTCTCCTCTTTCGCATTGATTTTCAGGTGATAACAGTTCTGACCCTCAATCATCTCCGTCCCGACCACTTTAACGTCGTAGTGTGTGGGCCCATTTTTATCAAACACCGGGTATCCAGGCTCTCCACTCCCATATGGTTTATATTCGGATACAGGCAATTCCTTGCCATCTTCCTCATATTTTAGAGTTGTAATCTCCGCTTTTTGATAATAGTAGTTTCGTTTAATCAATACCACCTTGGTGGTGCCTTCCAGCTCACCGGTTTCGGAATTAAAGGTTTTGATCAGGGTATCCTCCACATATTCAAGCCCGCTCTGTTTCTGATACAGTTCAATGGTTTTAGATCTGATACGATTGACTATCTCGTCAGACATCTTCGGTGTGATGGGTTGAGCCTGGGTAGTCAAGCTAAAACCTGAGAATAACACCCATAAGATCGCAGCCAGAATTCGGGTTGAAAAGCATGGTATTGTTTTCATTTCAATACGCTCTCTTTCTCTTTGATGTAAGCAACCACTTCATCTGCTGTCTGAAATGCAAGTAGTTCCTCCCTGAACTTAGTGTCCTTGACCAGCCGGGCTATTCGAGCGCAGATTTTCAAATGCGTTGCCCCGGCCTGTTGAGGGGCGACGACGAGAAAGAACAGGTGCGTGGGAAGGTCGTCCAACGATTGGAAATCAATCCCCGTCCGGGAGAGACCCACAACAATATGAGCTCGATCTACTGCGGCTGTTTTGCAATGGGGAATGGCCACTCCGGAGCCGATGCCGGTTGTTTTAAGTTTCTCTCTCTCGACCAATAGCTTGAGTACACCAGCTCCGATGTCAAGTGCGGTACTTTTTACAAAAACATCCACCAGGTTCTGCAGGATTTCTGGTTTGTCACTTCCGTTGATATGAAGTGAAACGGCAGACTCACTCAGACAAGAAGATATGTCCATGGTTTATTATCCTTTTTTCCGTTTTTGAAACATGTGATTCAATTTATTGTTTTAACAAATGATAAAAATAATATTCTTATGAGTTAGAGCTGTCAATAGTGTTTAATCTCTTCAGGGTCAATTCCCTGAGGGTTTTGGGTCTGTTATCCCGGATCAAGGCAGATCTGATTCTGGAATGGGTTTTAACAATCCCTATCCCACCCATCAATTCTTTAAGGTTACGAAGGATCGGCTCATAAATTAGTTCACATTCTGTTTGCAAAATGTCCAGTGTTTTAGGGACTTTTGCAAATAGATTATGTGAAGTTATTTATGAACGAGCCCTAAGTTTCTTTTCATAAAAAAAGGTTGTTCAATTGAAATAAACCGATCTTTCCGTTCTGTTCTGCGTCGCTTTTTCAAAAATCAACGTCATTGAGTTTTCTTTATAGTATTCTCCCCAACATGACATGAGATATTCACGAGACTGAAAAGAGAGCAGATCCATCAACACAGCGTGTTGCGATTCGATTTAACGGTTGACAAAACACATTGAATTGGTTGATGTTTATTGTATAGAAAGCGAGCGATCGCTCACTCTTTGAGCTGTTGATCTTGCAGCATCCGCTGAAAAGAACAAAAATCAATCGTGGGGATTGGGAGTGATTAAATCTTTGTCATGAACTCTATTGTGGACAGATATAGGAGGATTTAGACAGAATAATTTAATAACTCAAGAGTTCAGGTTTTTCTCGTCATGCCGGGCTTGATCCGGTATTCAGGCAAGGAAACTCTAGAGTTCATACTGATTCTTTCCTTAAAGTATCGGAAATTCAGTGCGTCAAGCACGGAATGACATCTCATGTGATGTGTATAGCTTCTATTTTTAATAAGATTAATAGGGAACTAGGGACTGTACAATTAAATAAAAATAAAGAGGAAAAATGGCACAACTATTAGCAGAAAAACGGGATTTGGAATTTGTGATGTGGGAGCAGTTTGACAATGAAAGATTCCTGGGAACCGAAAAGTATGAGGCATTCAATAAAAAAACCTGTGACATGATCCTGACAGAGGCCCGCAAAATTGCGATCAAGGAAATGCTGCCGACGATGACTGAAGGCGACGAAGTTGGTTTGAAGTTCGATAATGGCACAGTGACTACGCCTGAGTGCTTTAAACCGGTCTTTGATCTGATGACGGAAGGTGAATGGCAGAGTCTGGGTGTTCCCGAAGAGATGGGTGGACAAGGCGCCCCCAGTTTTATTTCATTTGCTGTCAATGAATATTTTTCTGCGGCCAGTTTTGCGCTGAATGGTTACACCGCTATGGGTATTGGAACAGCCAATATGATCCAGGTCTTTGGCACCGAAGCGCAGAAAGAGATGTATGTCAAGCAGCTGGTCGATGCCAAATGGGGCGGCACGATGCTGCTGACTGAGCCCAATGCCGGATCAGATGTGGGTGCCCTGGAGACCACTGCAGTCAAGAACGCAGACGGTACCTATACCATTTCCGGAAACAAGATTTTTATCACAAACGGTGAGCATGATCTCTGTGAGAATATCATCCATCCCGTTCTGGCTCGCATCGAGGGCGCACCGGCGGGAACCAAGGGGATTTCAATTTTTATTGTACCCAAGTTTTTTGTGAATGAGGATGGCAGCCTGGGCGACCGCAACGATATCTGGTGTACCGGAATCGAGCACAAGCATGGCATTATTGCCAGCGCGACCTGCAGTATGGCCATGGGTGCCAAAGGAACCTGCACAGGTTTTCTGCTGGGTAGTGAAAACGAAGGCATGAAGATCATGTTCAATATGATGAATCATGCCCGGATGACTACCGGTCTGCAAGGACTGGCTTATGCTTCCGGCGCATACCAGTTGGCGTTGAATTACGCCAGAGAGAGAGTGCAGATGAGGGAACTGGGGCAACCACACGATGCAGAACCGGTGGCAATTATCAAACATCCCGACGTCAGAAGAAACCTGCTCTGGATGAAATCATATGTCAGCGGTATGAGAAGTTTCTTTCAGTATATGGCATATCAAGACGAGCTGTCCAAGCTGGCAGATACTGAAGAAGAGCGTGTCCTGGCCGATGGTATGTTCGAGCTTCTGACCCCCATTATAAAAAGCTACCTGGCCAATCGCGGCTACGAAGTCTGTGTGCAGTCGGTTCAGGTTTTTGGCGGTGCCGGTTACACAAAGGACTATCTGGCAGAACAGTATATGCGAGACTGTAAGATTGCATCCATCTATGAAGGAACCTGTGGTATTCAGGCCATGGACCTTCTGGGACGGAAAATGGGAATGCAGGGTGGTAAGGTGTTTTTGACTTTCCTGGCTGCGATTCAAAAGACGATTGACGATGCTAAAGCTTTGCCGGAATTGACTGACTTGGCGGAAAGGATGCAGAAAATGGTTGCTAAGCTAGGTGAAGTAGCTGGCCATCTTGGTGCGAACGCCATGACTGAGAAATACAAAACCGCTTTTGCTCATTCACTGCCTTATCTGGATGTTATGGGTGACACCATCATGGCCTGGATGAACCTCTGGCGTGCAACCACTGCCACCCAGAAACTGGCCGATAACCCCAAAAAGAAAGATCTTCCTTTTTACGAAGGGCAGGTTAAGACAGCTGAATTCTTCATCCGGACCGTCGCTCCTACCAGCATGGGACGCATGGAGACCATCCTGGATATGTCTTCTGCTGCGATTGATATTTCTGATGAAGCCTTTGGCGGACTCTAGACATATCTTTTTACCGCCCTGTCATGCACAGGGCGGACTATCCAGGTCCCACCACTCATCCACTTTTTTCCCGTCATCTATCAGACCGTACCCGAAAAGGTCTTCCATCTTTGTCAGTAATTTGGAACCCTTAACATGGGTCATCTCATGCAGTTTATTGAATCAATAAATGATGGTGTCGTCAAAATTTTACTGATGTTTAAAAAATCATGCTTCTGTTTTGTAACTGCCTTGTCAAGCGGCTATTTCCGCTCTGTATTTAACAACCATATTGACAGAATTCCTACAACTGTTTATCGATTATTGATAGGATGAATTTTACTGATGTCAAAAGTAGTGCAAACATATTGAAGGGAGAATTTGCCATGAAGATTCTGATTACATATTTCAGCCAGACCGGGAACACCGAAAAGATTGCCCGCGCGATTGGAGAAGTTGCGGCTCAAGATAACGAAACTGAGATTAAAAAAATGGAAGAGGTCGATGCCGGTGGGGTCAGCGGTTACGATTTGATTTTTATTGGATCACCGCTTCATGCTGCAAACCTGGCAGCTCAGGTGAAGACATTTCTGGGCGATCTTCAACCTGGGGCCGGTAAACAACTTGCCGGATTCATTACACATTCAACAGCCGCATATTCGGGCCAGGACATGAATGGATTCACAGAACCGATTTTGACGGCATGCAAGGATAAAGGAATTGAGTACAAGGGTTGTTTCGACTGCCAGGGATTTTTAACAGAAGCCATACATGAGATGGTAAAAAAGAGCCAGAACGCGACTGATGAACAGTGGGCTGAGGTAATCAAACAAATGACCGGACATCCAGATGAAGGGGACGAAGCTAAAGCCAAAGCATTTGCCAAAGAAGTGTTGTCGTAAGTCAACCTGATCAAGGACAAAGAGGTCGGTCGCATAGAAAAGGGGGTCAGGCTTTGCTTATTGGCTTATTGGTGGCCTGACTCCTATTACTAGTTGAAAAGTCTTTCGCAACCGCTTCCGGCCAGGATCGTATTCACAGCAGCGCGGTCATCCGGAGTCAGGTTTTGGTAGGCCTCCCTGAGCCAGTTCAGGCATTTACGCTGGTAAGAAAATGAGGGTTGCACCCATTTTCTGCCATAGATCTCACATTCGAATTGCTCGTCGCCGTTTTCCAGAGCTGTATTGTTGGACAGCAAGAACTGGGGATACACGGCTCCGATCTCCTTCAAAATAGCCAACAGAGATTCCGGGATCGCATCCCGTGTCATCCAATCGTCTTCGCTGACTTCAAGACCGCTCAAGTCTTCAACTACATCCATCCAGGCTACAACGCGACGGGCCTCGGTGTGGGCAATCCGGGCGGATGTGGGATCAATATTGACCAGTTGGGCCTGCTGGCCAAAGATGGCGAAATCGGCAGTGCCTGGTCGTTTGCCCATGATGTAAGGACCGTTCATGATGTGGGTTTTCATTAGCTGCAGCCAGCGGACATAGAATTCCTCGATCATGGGCCCGGTAATTTCGTTACAGCCCACTACCCCCAGCCGTCCGATCTGGCGTGCGCCGATCATCTCTGAAAAGGGCTTCAGTAACTCTTCACTGGCATCCAACATGTACCAGGTTGGTAGAATTTCAGCGGCATTAATTGCGCTTTCCTCGTGAGCCCAGCGATAATGGAACATCGCTTTGGTCAACCATTCATCAGCATAATCCTCAATCAGAAAATCGATAAAGGCCATCACCGGATCTGCGGGCATGACGGAACGCGCCTTAAACATCTCTTCCAGCCGTTTGATCTGAAATGTAGAGTCAATCATGGCCTCCATATAATCCCCATTCTCCCCTGGAAAACGGAGAGCCGGCAATAGATTGACCGCAAGTTTCGGCATGTCGACGTCTTCTTTTGAGTTTCGATAGATCCAGAGATGGGGTATCCTGCGATACCTCATGATGGAGAGCATTTTGCGGCTGTAGGGAGATCCCACAGATCCATAGAGCTTCAGGGGTAGTTGAGTCATAATTTTCCTGGTATACGTTAAAAACAACAGCCTGACACCTCAAGTGGTTTATGTCTACTAGTAATTTAACGGAGGTAAAAAAGTGTATATTGTATCCAATAAAGGAACAGTTTCAGGGATTGAGGATTCCCTTTGATCACAACCCTGCAGTTAAATTGAGATGTTCGTACCAGATTCAGTTCTGATTTATCTGTGTGAATACCGTTTCTCTGGTATGAGTCTGCGAGGCGCTGATTGAATTTCTGGATGATTTAAAATAGATGATCAAAAAAAGGCGAGATGCCAATTTCATTGCGGGGGTTGAGATTGTATCATTTCTTGGTTTGCCACTCTTTAATTTTCAAGTTGGCCTTAAATGTCAATTCAGCAATGTCTGAATTCGGACTGTTGACCTTACGACTGTTTGGTAACTCATTGAAATTTTCTGGCTCATTTGCAAGTATTGTGGGCGTTCCCTTATTTATATAGCAATAAAATGTTTTCTGAGTCATGACGAATCTCAAATATAAATATGTCTTAATCTGACGACGGCTAATTTAATATATTCTTTTGTGTTTTTAACTCCGTCGTTCTTAACAACCTACTTGAATTCATAAAGTGCAAGAGACTTGCCAAAGCGTAATTGCCCTCATAAATGAGTATTACTAACTTTTTCTAACGGGACCGCCCACTAGTTTTCTTCCTGTATTTATTGGATCTCTGGTAAACGAAGCGGCGAAAACTGGATAGCACTGTCCGCGATATTTATTTTCACTGGTATCATCAATTTCAGGGTTGCTCACTGTCGGAACACAAAATTGATATAAATCAATGATTGATTTTGGGTGAAAAGAGGTAAAACACTTGTAATTTTGCTTGAAAATGGGCGAAAGATCAGAATAGCTTCGATTTATTATTGATTCTGGCAGAATTTTTCAGGGGGGCAATCAAAAGTCGCCATAATCGGCAATATTTTCTGTTTAAGTCATGGGTGGTTTGAAAGTAAGGTTGATTTTTCCGAGTGCTTGTTCGCTAAAAATTGAATAGTTGTCTTTCTCTGGAAAATCTGGTTAGATGGCATCAACGAAAAAACGTAAATAGTGGGGACACGTACTCCAGTAAGTGCCCCCACAATTCTTTTTCAAAGTAGATTGTGGCGTGGAGCGTTTATAGGAATCTTCGGGTCGCAAACGAAGTTGTGAATAAATTCCAAACACATTGATTGAAGGAGATCAGGCTATGTCGGAAAAACAGGTAATGGGGACATCAGAAGCCCAGATTGCGGTGCATTGGGGAGAAGAGGCGTACTATCATCCTTCACCGGATTTTGTGGGTCAGGCCAACCTGACAGACAGCAGTATCTTTGAGCGGTTCAGTCTGGAGAATTTTCCAGAGTGTTACAACGAGTTTGCCGAACTGCTCTCCTGGGATAAATATTGGGACCAGACCCTGGATACCAGTGATGCGCCGTGTTTCAAATGGTTTGTGGGTGGGAAGCTTAATGCCAGTTATAACTGTGTCGATCGGCATCTCGCCGAAAACCGGAATAAGACCGCTATTCACTTCGTACCTGAGCTGGAAGAAGAGCGTATTGATCATATCACATACCAGGAGCTTTACGTGCGGGTCAACGAAATGGCCGCACTGTTGCGGGATTTCGCCGGCCTGAAGAAAGGGGATCGGGTCACCATTCATATGCCAATGTCTGCTGAACTGCCCATCACCATGCTGGCCTGTGCCCGTCTGGGTGTAATCCACTCTGTGGTTTTCGGTGGTTTCTCCGCCAATGCTTGTGCCGACCGGATTGTAGACTCACAAAGCCGCGTGCTGTTAACTATGGATGCCTATTATCGCAACGGGAAACTGCTTAATCATAAGATTGCGGCAGATGAGGCCTGCGCCATTGCGGAGAAGAATGGACAGGTTGTGGACAAAGTCCTGGTCTGGCAACGGTATCCGGGAAAATCCTCCTCTGATGCCCCCATGGTTGACGGACGGGATATATTTGTGAATGAAAAGCTGAAAGAGTTTTACGGTGTGCGTGTGGAGCCGGTTTCTGTCAACGCCGAGGATCCTCTCTTTTTAATGTATACCAGTGGCACGACCGGCAAGCCCAAGGGATGTCAGCACAGTACGGGCGGTTATATGGCGTATGTGGCGGCCATGTCCAAGTATGTGCAGGATATCCATCCGGAAGACGTCTATTGGTGCATGGCGGATATCGGTTGGATCACCGGCCACTCTTTCATCGTTTACGGTCCCCTGGCCCTTTGCGCTTCCAGCGTGATATACGAGGGAGTTCCGACCTATCCGGATGCCGGCCGATCCTGGCGGATTGCCCAGGAACTGGAGGTGAATATTTTCCATACGGCACCGACCACGATTCGGGCGTTGCGGAAAGTCGGACCTGACGAGCCGAAAAAATACAATTTCAATTTTAAACATATGACGACGGTGGGGGAGCCCATCGAACCTGAGGTCTGGAAGTGGTATTATGAAGTGGTGGGTAAAGGTAAGGCTGCCATTGTAGACACCTGGTGGCAGACTGAGACGGGTGGTTTTCTCTGCAGCACCATGCCCGGACTCAAACCGATGAAGCCGGGAAGTGCCGGACCCGGTGTTCCGGGGATTCATCCGATTATCTATGATGAAGTGGGGACGGAGATTGTGCGTGGCGAAGGGCGCGCTGGGAATATCTGTATCCAGAATCCCTGGCCAGGTATGTTTCAAACGATCTGGGGAGACCGTGACCGTTTTGTGGAGACCTATTTCGCCCGCTATTGCACAAACAAGGAGAGCAAGGACTGGCGCGACTGGCCCTATCTCACCGGAGATGCAGCCATGGAAGCAGACGATGGCTATTACCGCATACTGGGCCGCATTGATGATGTGATCAATGTCTCCGGACACCGACTGGGGACCAAGGAGATCGAATCCGCCGCGATGGTCGTGAGTGAAGTTGCAGAAGCAGCGGTAGTGCCGGTGGCTCACGAAGTCAAAGGGAAAGAGCCGGATCTCTACATTGCCCTCAAGCCCGGAGTTGAGGGAACTGAGGCCCTTGCCCAGAAAATTTCCGATACAATCTGTAGTGAAATTGGGAAAATTGCCAAGCCCCGCAAAGTTTGGATTGTACCTGATATGCCCAAGACCCGCTCCGGAAAAATCATGCGCCGGGTGCTGGGTGCCATCTCCAATAAGTCAGATGTGGGTGACGTCATGACTTTGGCGAATCCGGAAGTGGTCGATGCCATCAAGTCAATGGTTGAGGACTAATTCTCATTTACTTTCTGAAAAGTGGCTGGAATCAATCTGATTCCAGCCACCCTCCCTCTAGCATCTTCAGCCAGATTTTTAGTCAATAAATGTCCTTTTTTAATAGGGCGGGCAGGGATAATTCCCAGATTGCTGAAAGTGTGCAACTTTTTTGTTGCGCAACAAGTATGTTGTACGATTTTCGTGATCTAGCCAGATTTTGATTGCATAAAAAACCCCTAAGCACTCACGATTCACAGAACAAACGAGTCCAACAAATCGCTGGCAGATTGCCATCCAGCAATTTGTTCATGGATAGATTTAATGCGTGGCGAAAAACCGTTATGAATAAAAGCTTTTAATCTTCTTAACCCAGTCTTGAGCCTTGCCTAGTATATCACATTGTGATATAGATAACTTATGAAAAAGCTTTCAACCAAATGGTTTAAAAAATGGTCAAAGAAAGTTAATCTGAGTAATCAAGATCTTCTTGAAACAATACAGAATTTAGAAGCCGGTTTCTCAGTATCAGAGTTAGGTGGAAACTTATTTAAAGTACGTGCAAAAAGAAAACACAGTGGAAAAAGGTCAGGCTTCAGAACAATAATTGTTTTGAAATCAGGTGAAAAAGCAATCTTTCTTTATGGATTTGGAAAAAATGAAAAGGAAAATATAAGCAAATCTGACTTAAAAAATTTAAAAAAACTGGGGCATGATTTGATCTCTCTGGATTCAAAACAACTAAAAGTTGCGATATCAAAAGGAATTCTATTTGACCTGGAGGTGTAACTATGAAGAAATCAATTAAGGAAGCTGTTAGGGCAACAGTTCAAGACATGCTTAATGCTGAACTGAAAACCTCCTTTACAAAAAAGGAATTTGATCAGTTGGGGGTTATTTTTCCAGAGATATCAATGACTCCTGAACAAATTAAGAAAATTCGTCTGAAAACAAAGCTAAGCCAAAACGTCTTCGCTGGATTGCTAAATGTGAGTTTATCGTCAGTCAGACAATGGGAACAGGGCACAAGGATTCCGACCGGGGCAACCAAAGTTTTGTTAGAACTCCTCGATAAGTCACCTCATATACTGGATCATAGAATAAGTGCTTAGATCCCGGAGCCCTGAGGGCAGAAAAAAAGAAAATAAACGCTGTACCCATTCTACCAGATTAAACTAGGTTTCCCGACTCCGGATTGAATCGCTGGAAAATTTCAACTCAAAGAAAATACCATGAATATAGAAAAACTGGGCTTCAACAGTTGGTTCAAGGACCAGGTGGATGATTCGAAACTAAACGATTTCGAAATAGCAAGAGTGATCGCTGTTGATAAGAACAGTTATGTGATTAATAGCGGGCCGCGGGATGTTTCTGCTGAAATCACAGGAAAACTGATGTTTACAGCCGATTCTCCTCTGGATTATCCAACCGTTGGAGATTGGGTATATGCCCAATATTTTGATGAAGGCACTTTTGCCATCATTCACGATATTTTACCGAGACGGTCTATCCTGAAAAGAAAAACCGCCGGAAAAAAAATTGAGTTCCAGCTGATTGCCGCCAATATTGATACAGCCTTTATTGTGCAATCTCTGGACGACAATTATAATCCCAGGCGCTTGGAGCGCTATCTGGTCATGGTGCAGGATAGTAATATTCAACCGGTCGTCCTCCTGAGTAAAAGTGATCTGTTGTCCCCAGCCGAACTGGAGGAGAAGAAGGCTGAAATTCTTACTATCATGCCCCAAATGCGGATAGTGGCATTCAGCAACACGAATCGAGAAGGGTTATCGAAAGTTGAGGCATTGTTGGCTGAAGGACAGACCTATTGCCTGCTTGGATCATCCGGGGTTGGTAAGACCACTCTGTTGAATAGCCTTTTGGACAGCGAAACACTCAAGACACAATCCGTCAGAGAGAAAGACAGTAAGGGAAGGCATACAACCACACGCCGCCAGTTAATCCATCTACGAGGGGGCGCCATGGTGATTGATACCCCGGGCATGCGTGAGTTGGGAAGCATCAGTACAGGGTCTGGTCTGGATGAGGTGTTTGACGAAATCATTGCACTAGCAGATGAATGCCGTTACAGCGACTGTTCTCATACTCAGGAAGACGGTTGTGCTATACTGGACGCCTTAACAGATGGGACTCTCTCTCAGGAGCGCTATCAAAACTATATAAAGATGAATAAAGAGTCTACCTTTAATGAAATGTCATATCTGGAGAAAAAGCATAAAGATAAGGAGTTTGGAAAAATGGTGAAATCGGTTTTGAAACATCACAAAAAACGGTATTAGATTGTCATGATCGAGATAGTTGAACTCGAGACAGAACGTTTGAAATTGAGGCAGTGGCACAAAGATGATTGGCCCGAGTTTGCCCGGTTGTGTGCGGATCCCGTTGTCATGGAATATTTCCCGAGTACGCTTAGCGAAAATGAAAGCTATAAAACGGCCGATACGATTACTGAGCTGATATCTGAACGTGGCTGGGGTCTCTGGGCTGTTGAAGAGAAAAATGAGGGAAATTTTATCGGTTTTGTGGGATTGCACGTCCCCCATCCCCAGTTACCTTGTTCTCCCTGTATTGAAATCGGCTGGCGGTTGGCTAAAGAATACTGGGGATACGGATATGCGACTGAGGCTGGGAGGGTTGCTTTGAAGTTTGCTTTTGAGGAGCTGCACCTTTCTGAAGTGGTTTCATTCACATCAGTTGCTAACGTAAGATCCAGAGCCGTCATGGAGCGGTTGCAAATGCTCAATACGTTTCAGAATTTTGAGCACCCCTCAATCCCCATGGGTCATTCACTCAGAGAACATGTCCTGTTTAAAATAACCAGGACGCAGTGGGAAGCGATTAAGATTCTCGCCCTTTCGCCGCCTGTTTTTTAATCTCTCCCAGAAATACACTCACAATCGGAGATATTTCAGGTGGATGCCATTTGGCAGCTTTGGCCTCCTCAGGCCATTCAAAACTCAGATGCTCAACTGTCCCGGGTCCTGTTGCTTTGCTGAAGTTGTCCAGTGTGGCCAACAGCACCTGCCGCTGCCCTTCTGCATCCTGAACCTGCCCTAACGCCCTTCCATAGGGGTATTCAAGTGCGACGGTTCTTGGGAAACCTACCTCCCGATGAAATTCGGGTGTGGGGGTCAAGACCACTGTTGAAATTCCTTTCTCTTCCAGAAAACGGGCTACCAATCCCACGGATCGGCAACAAAGAGGTCAGGCGGGGGTCAGAAACACCGCCTCCACACCTTCATCCAGCATTTTAGCAGACACCTTCGGCATGGTCTCTTCCAGCAGAACTTTGGGGTCTAGTTGAAACCCATAATAGGAGTAACAAGTCGGCGCCAGGCTGCCGATGATACCGTCGGCTTCAAGTTCCTGAAATCTTTGTAGCGGGAGCATCACATTAATATCCTGTTTGATATAATCGGTATTAATATGGAGATGATTTACATCGATCTCTGCTGCAGTGGTTGTTTTGGGGATTTCCCTGGCTGTTGGATCGCCCCAGGTTGGCTCTTTTTTCTCCCGCTCCATGTCAAATGGCGTGTCTGATTTCAAGCTGATGCCAGCTGATGTCATCAGGGCGAAACGGGTTTGAGCAATCGGTTTCTTTAAAGGTGTCCAGGGGATATTGCGGGAGAAATCTTCGCTTGGAATATCCTTGCCGACCCAGGCCCCCAGTGAGGGTGGCATGAACTTAAATCCATTTACTTTTTTTGAACTGTCCGTCATCTGTGTTCCTCCAATGGGTAAAGGGTTTTAAATATATAAAATCACTATCAGTCTCTGATTAGCCAACTGTGGCGGATTAATAAAAAAAGATCTCAGTTCGTGGCGTTCACCTGTTCCCAAACATCCCGGGCGATGTTCGTACGACATAACCGCAGTTTTTCTCCATCGTTGTCCAGTTTTTTTGGATTGCAGTTGATATCCATGCGCTCATTGAGCCAGCTCCAACAACCCTTTTTGTTGATTTTATCGCAGATCTTCTTCTTCAGTCGAGTCAGCTCGGTTCTTTTCTTCAGATAGGCTTGTCCGCTGGCCAGGGTTTTGGACCAGGTCTCCTTGATTCGGTCACCCAATCCCAACAGATCTTTTTGCAGCTGCTTGCAGCGGTCTTTGTCTCCAAAGCTGGAACTTCCACAAACGCGGTCCCGAAGGTCTCTCATCTCATCTTTGATCATATAGCCAATTTCCAGTGTATCTTCTAAACCGTCATCCGACAAGCAGTTGATGATTTTCTCGACGTTGGACTTTTCCAGACAGCTGCTAATGGTCTCCATCTGCTCTTCGGTGTACTTTTTACTTTCCTTTAGCTTTCGTGTCAGTTTATCGTGCACCTCGGCCGGAAGATCGATCCAGTCCTGGAGTTCTTTTGCTTCGACTAAACCTAGGGTTGATGTGATCAATATCAT
>PJEL010002351.1_pt1 | contig 17563 bp, 28 predicted proteins | sample 1853271 | NCBI WGS metagenome assembly PJEL01 (sample SAMN08108733, study PRJNA415343) | Invertebrate metagenome, whole genome shotgun sequencing project. | host: Globobulimina | place: Sweden: Gullmar Fjord | collected 2015-08
TTGCTCCGGATTTTACCAAATCATCTTGGTAGTTTTCCATGTCTCCAAAATGCTCACATTCGTCAAATGTAATCGTTAAATTCATTCTTTCTCTCCTTTTAAGCACTTTGTATTTTAAAATAAGTAGTGATTAAGTCAATATCACATGAACTATGCTCTAACCATGCTCGGGCCTCTTCATCGGAAAGCGGTATTATTTTCTGACCGAAAGTAGATGTACCTCCTGAAGTACTGGCATATTTACTCAAACCATTACCCTCTCCTGACAAAAAGAATGACTTATTTTTGGTTATATATAAAGTTTCATCAAACCATCTAAAATCATTCTGGGAAAGAGAACTATACTCATTATGAAGTTCAGTTGCATCAGATGTGTTATATAGCAAACCATTAATAATTTTTTTCATATCTTCTTTCCTTTTTGGTTTATTTAAAAGCGTGAGGACAGGGGGGTACTGAAAAAAATGTAAAGTTAATTTTTTAACCCCTGCCCCACTATTCTTCTCTTGGGTCATGTGATGGGATAGGCTCCAAAGAAAGCCCAAACTCCAATTCTGTTTTATGTAAGAAATTTTTAACAAATCTTCGCATTGATTGGTATTGATTATTGGTCCATCCGTGAGCGATTTTGTTATAAGGAGCTGGTATAGCCCCTTGAATAGCAGTTAAAATTAAGGTCTGGGCCTCCTTTTTCATAAGGGTTCTCCTTATTTTTTAGATTTTCTAACTTGGATTTTTACGTTTTTAGGCTTTTTATCATGCTTTTCCATTATTTTAATCCAGACAGAGCCGTCTGCATCAATCATAACAGGGACCTCCTCACCATCAGGAGTAACCGCATAGATTTCACCACTCATCTATTCAACTAAAGGAATAATTTTATTCCATGCTGGCGGTTTACCTTTTTGGCGAGGAGGTCTTTTAGTTTCATATACTCTCTTGAAAACTACGCCTGTGCGTAATTCCTCTTTTGGAACATCATAATATTTTTCTTCTTTTTTTTCCATTAGAACGGCCTTTCTTTTCTTATTATAGTCTCACGGAACTCACTCATCAAGTCAAATTTTTTCATTTCGAATACCCCTATTGCCTGAGCATTCTCAAGCCCGGAGTCTTGAAATCGTTTTAATATTGCATCAATTTCATCTGCGAACATTTGACTTATTGGTTTACCGTCTGTGTTTGCCATATACTTCTCCTATTGTTACAGCACAAAATAATGCTGTTACGACTGTTGCAATTATTGTTGGAATATGATTATAAAACCAGTCAGCTATAAATATTCCGTACAATGCGAATAGTATAGTCATAGTCCAAAATGTATTTTTTATTGTTTTTTTCATAACATCCTCCAATTTTTTCGGGGCCGGTTTTCACAAAGATAAATCGGCCACGAAAAAAGAACTTGTGTTTCCTTTATAAAATAGCTAATTAGTAGTAGTAGTAGTATGAAAATCCGCACTGATATTAAAGAGATAATAAAAAGCCACGGTAAGAAAGCCGCTGACTTGTCCCGGGATATGAATATCAATTATGATACTCTGAACTCATATCTCAATGGTAGGAAAGAAATCCCTGCAAAGGTTGAGGAGCAGATATTCCTTACTCTGAAAGTGTGGGGCTATGTTCAAACTTAATCATAGTGACAGTTGCCAGTTACGCATTCAAGAGTCACTTGATGCTTATAAGGAAGCTACTCCTTTCCGGTATACTGATTCTGAACGTTATATCGCTATTTTAAATGAGTATTTCAAGAAAGAATCTGTCAGAAGAATCAATCTATTTAAAAAGGTTAATACTTCTAAACAGGCGAAAATTGATGTTTTACACCATATCTCCAAAAGAGAGAATATCGGTGATTTTATGTCTGATTGGTGTTGGACATATGACCCTCGTTTATCCGCTTTAGGTCTACCTACTATTTTACCATGGATACCATGGCCCAGACAACTCGAATTTATAGAGTGGTTTTATAATCTGTACTTATCTCAAAGATCAGGGTTGGTTGAAAAGTCAAGGGATATGGGGATAACGTGGTTATTTTGTTTATTATCTGTTTTTGAGTGGCGATGGACGGAAGGCTTTGCAGGGGGTATTGGTTCAAATAAGCTAGATAATGTTGATAAGAAAGATGAGCCGGACTCGATCTTTGAAAAAATCCGGAAACTGATTCAGCTTCTCCCCAATTTTTGGATGCCCGAACAGTTTGACTGGCGAAAGCATGATAAAGTTGGTAATCTCGTAAATCCTCTAATGAAATCGCAAATCGGAGGACAGGGAGGAAAAGACATTGGTCGAGGCGGTCGTAGGTCGTTTTATCTTGTGGACGAGTCGGCTTCATTAGAATTTCCTCAAGCCGCTGATGCGGCGTTATCTCAGGTTACAAATTGTCAGATAGATTTATCCACTCCCAAAGGAATGAACCATTTTGGTCAGAAAAGGCATTCAGGTCGTCTTCCGGTATTTACTTTCCACTGGAGAGATGACCCTCGTAAAAATGATGACTGGTATGAATTTGAAACTAGTAGGTTGGACCCGGTTGTAGTAGCCCAAGAATTAAATATTGATTATCAAGCTTCTGTTGAGGGTTTGTTTGTTGAAACTAAATGGATAGAATCTGCTGTAGCCATTAAATTAAAACCTAACGGAGTGAGAACCGCTGGTCTCGATGTAGCGGCCGGCGGTTCGAACAAGTCGGCTTTGGGGTTTCGCTTTGGTCCTTGTTTTATCTCAGAATCATTTGATTTTGATAATGGTGCTGATTTAACTCATATGGCTATCGACAAATGCAATGACGCTCAGGTTGAGGCTTTGCATTATGATAAATTAGGAGTCGGATTCGCTGTCACCAGTACCATAAATAGAACTGAAGTCGCTATCAAGTTCCCTTATTTCGGCCTCGATGCTGGTGGTTCTCCGTCTGATATCTTCTATGAGGAGTTTGACAAATTTGCTAAAGACGTTTTTACCAATGCCCGGGCTGAATGGTGGTATAGAATTGCGAGGAGGTTCGAGAAAACTCATGAACATTTTACTGGTAAAAGGACTCATCCTGAAGAAGAGTTGATATCTATTGAAAATGATGGTCAATTAATAGCGGAATTAGCTTCCACTAAAAAATTCCGTACTGAAAATGGTAAAATAAAAGCTGAAAGTAAAGACCAAATGTTAAAACGTGGGATAAAATCTCCCGATTTAGCCGATGCCTGTGTTTTAGCCTTTCTTCCTACGGCTGGTGGAAATAAGCATATCATGGAAAACTTCCAGATGCAAGACACAGTTCATATTAATTGGGACCAACCAGAGCATAGAGTGAAACATTATGGGGCCCTTGTAATTGATAAAGACTTGAGTATCAGTTTAATGTGTGCTATTTGGGATGAACAGGATTGCCGGCTCATGGTTTATTCTGATTATAAGGCCCCAACCCCCAATTCGGACGAAATATCCGAGTTAATAATTCAACGAATGCAGTTAGAAACAGTTACTATTGACCGCCTTATGGGAAATAAGGTTATGTTCGGAGAGCATAAAAAGACTTTTAATGTGGAATTAAATAAGAAATTATGGGATAGGCTATCTCAGGTTCAGACTATAAAGATAAGAGAGCCCCGGAAATATGACCCAATAGGTTCAGTTGCCGCTTTAATTCAATTGAATAAGGAAAATAACCTCAAAATAGATTTCTCTTGTTCTGAAACGGCTCGTCAATTTGCCACATGGAAATTAGAAAAGAGTAAATTTGAACATACCGGTATGCAAGAAGCTATTTTAATGATTGTGTCTGAACTAATGCTCTACACACCGTTTCAACAAGCAATCAGGAAAAAACCTGATTATAAACCAATAATTGAACACATTCCTCATATTGATAATATGGGACCAATGGAGGTATAATGGCAAAGAAAAAAAGAAAATCAGTATCTAACCAAACAATGGCAATTGGTATGGATAAAAAATATCAAGAAGAAGATGATGCCAGAACTTTAGCAAGGGCTCATGAAATTCAATCTGATAAAACTCGGATGAAAGGAGCAAAAGCCGGAGCCAAGAGAATGGTAGATGAAGAATCAGCAAGACTTCAGGGACTCAAAAAAGTAGCTAGAAAGAAAATAAAATGAATGATGAACTATTGATGCGTGACCTCAAGCAAATTGAGAATACTCTTGATACTTTGACAGATGATGGTATGAACTACCAAAAGTGGTTTGTATCATTTGGTTCGTTATTGTATTTAATTCGAGATAAAAAACACGGAATTGAATTTAATCAAGATATTGACGTATCAGTTGTTGGTCCTCATAATTTTGAAAAGATAGATGTTAGTCTGCGAGAGAACGGATTTGAAAGAGTCTCCATTATTGAAAACGACCAGAACAATGAAGTTCTCTTCGCAGATTACAAATCTCCCAATGGTCTAAGTCTGGACCTTTTTTTTTGGATAGAGACTCCGGGGTATTTATGGCACACTTACGATTACATGAGAGAGGGGAAAAGGAATCCGTCTTTCTACCACTTCAAAGCTGTTCCTAAGTATATGATGGAGGGCGAGCCATATAAATATATCTGGTTTGATGAAATATCCCCCTTAAAGATACCCAAGTATTACGGTACTCTTCTGGATTACTGGTATCCCCATTGGTTTATACCGGATTCTGATTTTGGAACTTCAAAAACCCTATATAAAGTTGAAGTTAAAACTTGTAATAACCTAATCAATCAACTCAATAAGCTTGTAAAATGATTTATTTACTGTGGTCCACTTGCAGACCGAACGTTTTTAAAAAAGTTCATGCGGAATGGATTGAAAAGGCTGTCCATCCTGACGAAATAATTACTCATGTGGCTGTAGATAACCAAAATATAGCGGATAAGCTAGATGGATATACAGTATTTATAGCAGATAATCCAAATAAGGGTGTTGTTAAGCCTTTATATACCCTTACAAAAGACTTACGGCTTCAGCGTGAAAACATAATCATTGTACCATCTGATGATTTTCACCCTCCTATGAACTGGGATATGTATCTAAAAGAGAAAATGGATAACTTTTATGGTATTTTAAAGGTGAATGATGGACATATGAAAGATATCATTTCTATTCCGGTAATGAAATATCCGGCTTTAGAATATATGAACCATGTTATTTACCATCCAGCCTATGACCACATGTTCTGCGATAAGGAATTACACCTTACGGCCTATGATTTAGGCATATGCAGGGCAGTAGAAATGAGTGACCCGGTGTTTGAACACAAGCATTGGGCTCATTCTACAAGAAACAAGGATGAGCACGATGCTATCAATGATGCCGGTTATAAAGTTGGTGAGGAGCTATTCAATAAAAGAGCACGAATGGACGTTTCTGATAGGCTCACAGTATGAAATTTAACTATGTAGCAATCCCTCGAACTGGTTCAAGGTCAATAAGACAGGCTCTTAGTGTATGGAATAATGGGTTTAACCATGACCCCATTTGGAAACATCCTAAAGCAGATTTTAATATGACCTTTATGCGTGAACCGTTAGAGAGGTCTATAAGTTGGTTTTACTTTCATAAACAATTGAAGTCTGCAAAAGACTCTTACCAGTTTGATATTGAAGAATGGGCTGAAAAAGGATTTTCTAATCACTGGACAAAAGCTGATTGTGAGAATTATAAAGTTCGGCATGGGCTTAGTCAAATAGATTATATGACAATTAATGGTAAAAATGTAATGGACTTTATAGGGGATTTTGCAAACTTAAATTCACAATTAATTGACATATGCAAAGACAAGGAAATTAAATTAAGACCAATCCATCACGTAGGAAAAAGAACCGGACCTTATCCACAGAAAGTATCTAACTCATATAAGACCAAATTACACGATTTACTAAAAGAAGATTTTGACCTTTACGAAGATATAAGAAAATGAAACTATCAATATTAGTCTGCACACTAAACAGCAGAGAAGAAAAGCGTGATAGGTTGCATAACCAACTTAAAAAGCAGATATTAAATGACCAAATCGAAGTTTTATATTCGCATGATAATGGTGAAAAGACAGTAGGCCAGAAGCGTAATGAGTTAATGGAATTAGCTACTGGAGAGTATGTGGCATTTATTGACGATGATGACAGGGTAAGCAACTATTACATTTCTGAAGTAATGGATGGCATTAAAGCCGGGGCAGACTGTTGTTCTCTTGTTGGAGAGATTACTACTGATGGAAAAGAACCTAAGATGTTCGTCCACTCGCTGGACTACAATTATTATTACGAAGAAGACAGCGTTTACTTCCGTCCTCCTAACCACTTGAATGTGATAAAAAAAGAATTGGTAGAAAACTTCAAATTCCCTGAAAAGGATTTTGGTGAGGATACTGATTGGACTATGGAAGTCTGTAAGGCTGGTGTGCTTAAAACAGAACATAAAGTTAAAAAGATCATTTACTTTTACGATTACATAACGGATAAAGATGCAAAAGGCTATTAGTTATTCGCTGTTTGGATACGGCAAAAAAAGGTATGAGGGATGCTTTACTTTTGATAGCTATCTATCATCATTAATGCTCTCCATTAGGTTTAATAAACTTGTACTACCAAATTGGACTACTGTTGTTCAGGTAAATAAAAAAACATATGATGGGTTTGAGACTTTATTTAGGTATTTAGATACTCTTGATAATATTTCTATTAATATTGAAGAAAAAGAACCTGAACTTTGTGAGGGTATGTTATGGAGGATGAAACCGCTTTTCCAAAGGGATAAAAAAGGAGAGTTTAGGTATTCCCATGTTCTTTGTAGGGATTTAGATAGTCTTCATACTTATAGAGAGGCTCAAGCAATTAAAGTTTGGGTTGATAATAATAAAGGCGCACACGCAATAACTGATTCTGTTAGTCATACCATTCCAATGATGGGCGGTATGATAGGATTTAAAAGTTGTGCTTTCTTAGAAAGAACTGAATATCCAGCCTATGAGGAGATGATTAGGCATAACAACTACGATTTATCAAAAAAAGGTGCAGACCAACTTTTTCTGAATAAGATTATTTATCCGAAATTCTCTCAGATGGGTAATGATTCCATAACACAGCATTACTTTAAAGGCCATGCTAATACATGGTTAAGCGATTTCCATACTTGTGACTGTTGGCTTTATTCTTGCGGAAATGGACATACAAATGATTGCAAGGAAAATGTCCCACTATCAATTTCAGATGATTTAAAAGAAACAAATGAGGTTAGCGAACATATGGGAGCGGCCGGATATAATCAGACCCAAACTATGAATATTGTGGAAAAGTATAAAGAACAATTTAAAGAATTTGAAGAAGTAGAAAAACAACATCCTAATATTTTCACATGGACCAGAACATGATATTTAGATTTGATGACATTTGCATAAACTGCGATATAGATAAGCATTTTGATATTGTTGATTTATTCTTAGAAAAACATCCTGATGCAACCATACTTTGGGCAATAAGCCCTTTTGTAGATTCCTCCCAAAAGAAATTAGAACGTGTATTCCCAAAAATCTGGAACGCCAATTCTGACCATAAAGTTTATTACCAAATGGATAAATTAGGTATGCCATCTATTCATCCAGCGGTAATTAGAGCTACTCATGGACTAATTCATGTTGACCATAGATTAATGTGTAAAGGTGCTCAAGAGGTTAGCATTTTAACTTCAGCTAGTATTACTGGAGCAAATATATTTATTCCCCCATTTAATAAGTATAACCAAGATACGATTGATATTTGCAAAGAACATGATATTCAATTGGTAAAATTTGAAGAGGGTTGGAGGTCTATGGAATATGAAGACTTTGACCCGAAACACCCTCTATGGTATTTACATGCTCGGGAGTGGAAAGTAAAAACTGTAAGGGAGTGGTTTGAATGAAAATAGCTATACACCAGCCTAATTTTTTTCCTCATAAGGCTTTCTTTAATAAAATGGAGATGGTAGATGTTTTTGTAATTTTACGAAACTGTCAGTTTGAAAAGAATGGGTATCAGAACCGGTTTAATATAAATGATAAATGGTATACAATGAGCGTATCCAAAAAAACTGATTCAATACTTCACAAAGAATATCTCAATCCTGAAGAAGACTGGAAGAAAATAAAAACTAAACTGAAAGGTTATGGACTACCAAAATTCGATATAAATATTCACCTTTATCTTCACTATACGAATACTGAAATTATAAAGAAAATACGAAACCTTTTAGGAATAAAAACTAAAATAGAGTTTGATTTTCCTACTGAATTAAGAGGTACTCAAAGACTGGTTGAAATCTGCGAAGAGTATGGGGCTGATACTTATGTGGCCGGCCCAAGTGGTGCTGATTATATGGATATGAATGTGTTTAAAAAAGCTGGAATCAAAGTTGAATTTCAAAAACCAAGTATAACTATACCAATATTGGAGTGTTTATGATAGATAGAGAGTTTTGTGAAAAAGTTAGTTCAGCCTCATTAGGTGGGTATGATGTAAAGTATAACACATGGGAATTGTGTGAACGTGCTATAAGAGAGGGTATCCAAGGTGACTTCGTTGAGGCCGGCACTTATAAAGGGGCTCACCCTATGATAATGGCTAAAGTAGCATCTCTTTTCGACCCTACCAGACACATTCATTTATATGATTCTTTTGACGGAGTTCCAAAAGTTACAAGTGAATGTGATGAAGTAGAAGCGAAAGCTTATGGTAAAAGCGATAAACTGGAAAGTAGTGGTGTGGCCTATGCAACAGTGGAGCATACAAAGAATGCTTTTTTGGCTAATAGGGCCCCTCTTGATAATTGTATATTCCATAAAGGATGGTTTCAAGATGTTTTACCAAATGAGGAAATACCTATAATTGCCGTACTTCGACTTGATGTAGACCTTATGGAATCAAATGATATCTGTATGGAGTATTTCTATCCGAAACTAGTTAAAGGAGGTTTTTTTATTACTGATGACTGGGGTAAAGCTGAAGACAGTCCATGGAAGCAAGTATTTTATGATAAGATAAAAGAACTGGGATTCAAAAAACCAAGACCAGCAACAATTAAAAATGAACCGGGAACAGCATGGTGGCAAAAGACGTAATAAGGATAATCCAAGACAATAAGAATCTGGGAATGAAAGATAGGCTTAAAACCAATTTATCTCAGGTACTTCCTTTTATAGAGGGGAATGTAATCGAAATAGGAGCAGGGTTTGGTGATAATACTATTGGGTTTTGTGAAGTGGCTAATAATCATAATCGCCATGTTTTAGTTATTGATCCTTTTGAATCAGATTGGGAAAATATGCCAGAAAGTTATAGATATCCATATGAAATATTCAAAAAGACTATGCATCCTTATGAGGGATTGTATTCTCTATGCAAAAAATCTTCCTTAGATGAAGAAGTGAAAATAGATATGGAAAATCTATTACCAATTGCTTTTGCATATGTTGATGGGCTTCAATCTGAAGAAGCTGTACTTTCTGACTTGCGTTTGATGGAAAAATATGATGTTAAATTGATTGGTATTGATGATAAGAACAGAGGTGGAGTTAAAGAGGCAATAGAAATCTTTTTAGAAGAGAGCAAGTATAATCTTATTGAAACACAAGAAAATAACAGAGAGGCATATCTATGGATCAAATAATACTCAGTACTAACGAAGATCCGCTTTACATGGATTTCTGGAAACCGGTATCAAAAGCTTATAAAAAGATATTTCCGGATATAACAATTCATTTAGCTTTTCTAACTGATAAAGAAGAAGACCATCCTTTGGTAAAAGAGTTTAGAGAATACGGAGAAGTAACTCTTTTTAGACCTGAAGAAGATGTACCGGAATTTGGACAGGCAAAGATGATTAGATTTCTACTTGCATCTCAACAAGACAATGATGTCTGTTACGTTGATGATATAGACTTATTTCCGCTTGAGAGAGAGTTTATCACAGACAAAGTAAAACAACGCCCAAAAGATCATCTCCTATGCGTAGGAGGGGAAGTATACCACAATAAAGGGACCTACCCAGTTTCACAGATGACAGCAGAGGGGTATCTCTGGAAACAATTTATAAATCCGGATGAAAAATCATTTCGGGAATTACTTTGGGAATGGGCTAAAGACCCAGTATTTGATGCAAGGGAAGTAATTACCCTTGAAGTTGATTGGGCCAAAGACCAATATTTTTCTGATGAAAGACTTATCCGGAGATTACTAAAGGATCATCCTGTACCAATATTTGAATTAGAAAGAGGATATAGTAATGTTCTCGAAGCTACCCTTGATCGAATGCAATGGGAAATAAACATGGATAAGTTGGGTGACGGTGGATACGTTAACGCTCATATGATTAGACCGTATAAAGGAAATGAAGAGCTTATACAACCTTTAATTGATTATGTGGAGAACAAGTTTTGATAATTGGAAATGGGGATATGGCCTCTGCCATAATTGATGATGATAGATTTGTCTTTTTTGTTTCAGGAGTAAGTGATTCTACATGTGAAGATAATGAACAATATCAAAGAGAACGAACTTATTTAAACAACATAAACCCCAGAGCGCATATATTTTATTTCTCTACTTTGTCAGTTTTCTACAACGAAAGTAGATATACACAACATAAGGAATTAATGGAAAGAAGTATCAGAAGTAATTTTAACTTTTATACGATAGTCAGAATTGGTAATATAGTATGGGGAAAGAACAAATATTGTATGATTCCATTTTTTAAAGATTTACACAAAAGAGGTGGGACTCCAGATATTCAAGATGTTTATAGAAATATTTTAACAATAGAAGAGTTTCAGTATTGGATGGAGTTATTTAAACAAGATCCACCAAAAGAAGCATCAATAACTGGAAGATTAATGAAAGTAAACGAAATATGGGAGAAAGTTAAAAATGGATATTACTAATTTAGTGTTTACCACGTTTTCATTTGGACCATTGCATGTTCATCAGCAAAACCAAATGAGAGATTCTATAAAAAAAATATACCCAGAGGCTAATATGATGTTTTGGGCTACTGAAAGTAGAGATAGTTCACACCCATCTGCTTCAGTACCTCCCGGATATACAAATCATCATACTTCAACTTATGGGTTTAAGGTTCATTGTGTTAATAATTGCTTAAAAGCAGGGTATAAACGCATAGTATTTATGGATGCCGCAGTTTCTTTACAGGGTGAAATAGATGAAATATTAAATATTGCTAAAGAAAGAGGGGTATTAGCTTGTACTGGAGGAGCGGATCTAGAAAGTGTTACTTCAGATGTGTGTTTAGAGTTTGTTGGAAAGACAAGAGAAGAGGTAACTGGTTGGAAAATGGCTGGTGGATCAATATATGTTTTTGATTTTAACCATCCTGTGACTCAGAAAGTGTTTGATTACTGGTATAATCTTGAAGCTAATGGAATGTTTGGAAGTGAAGAAGACCATTCAAGAGGGCGATTACAAGGACATAGACAGGATGAAACTTGTATGTCTTTAGCAATGTATGAATATGGAGTTCCATTTACTGGTATTGATGAATTGCAATATAAAAATATAGGTGCAGAGGGAAGTGAGTCTAAATTTATTTTTTATAAACTTCATAATAGGGATATCGTTACTGTGCATGATCATTCTTTTGTGCAACATCTTATTCCTGTATATGGAAATGTTTTAGATATTGGATGTCGAGATTTTATAACTACAAACTGGTTCAAAAGTAAAGATTACAATGTCCATTCTGTTGATATTGGAAAATTTGAAGGGGATTATCACAGATTAGCAATCGGTCATGAAAACAAACGTGTAGGAGTCTCTGTTGAAAGATGCTTAGATGGTACTCATGTAATTGAGGGTGATGAAGTAGAGATGGTTACGCTTGAGGAGTTTAATAAACGAGTAGGTGTTGATCATTGGGATCTAATTATAATGGATATTGAATGCTGTGAATATGACCTTTTAAAAGAAGCAAATCACCCAATAGCAAAACAACTAAGTATTGAATTTCACGCTCATATGGGACATACTAAAGAGCAACTTGATGAACTTTTGGATATGCTTTCAGAATATTATGTAATAAGAAATAGAGTATGGGATGAACAGCACCACGCTGGGTTTAACTATTGGGATGTAATACTTATAGCAAAATGAAAATATTAATATTAGTTACAAGTTGTTTGAAAGATCCTTATCCAAAATTGTTAAAGGCTCAACAAAAAACATGGGATAGTATTTATCATGAAAATTGTGAAACCATCTTCTATCACGGAAATAAAAATAATGTATCTAGAAGTAATAGCATGTTGTATTTAGACTGTTCTGATGGATACTTTGATATGCATTGGAAGTTTAAAAAAACATTAGATTTTGTATGGGATTTAAAATGGGATTATATACTAAAAACAAATGCAAGCACTTATGTAGATAAAAAAAGTGTTTATGAATATTTAGAAACTAAAAAATTAACTTATGCTGGGTCTAAATATCCCGGTATGTATCACAGTGAAAAGACCTATGGACATGTAAAGCCTGAATTTGATATAGATTATATAACAGGAACTAATATAGTTTTAGATAGGAAATCTTCAGAAATATTAAAAAACAAAATTAAAGAACATCCATATGAAAAACCTATTGAAGATATAGTTATAGGACAAATTCTTCATAATGCTGGAATTGAACCAGAAGATGGTATTCCTGTAACGAGATGGGAATGGGATAAAAATGAGCCAGCAGATCCAAATGGGATATTATTCAGGTGTAAATCCAACAATAACAATAGAAACAGAGATATTGAAGTATTTGAAAAAATACACACACTTAGGAATTAGCGTATTCGGTTGCTACTTTTATCATGGTCCGGAAAAACGAATCCACATCTTCAGCTAACCGCTTAAACTCAGGTTCAGCAAAAAGCTCACGTAGTTTTTCTTTATCCGGTTTCCACTTCATAAACTTAGTCGATTGGAAATCACCAAGGTGAAGATCTCTGTATTCCCAATCCCAACGAGAACCATCTGGAAAGGTATAAGCCTTTTCTGGAATAGGATAACCGGCTTTTTTCATAATCCGAGCAAGCATAACTTCATCAAATTCCCGATAATCCTCAATAGCACCTGTGAGATAATCAAGTCGGTATTTAGCCGTCCGGTCATACCATTCAGGGTAAAAACCCACATGACCACCACAAATCCGCTCATTATCTTCTTTCCATTCTTTTCCAGACGCTTCTGTAGCACCTCTCAAATAACAGGCGCCATCTACGCAAAACTGCGAATAATACTCTTCATGGGTCAATTTATGCGGAAGAATAAGGATATCGGCATCTGTGATATGAACATAATCTTTTCCCGGACACATAAGAAATCTGTGACAGGCTGGATTAAAACGTATATTCTCAACTATGACAGTAGCTTTCGGATACACTCTTTTGATACAATATTCATATAAGAGGGATAATGATTTATATTCTCTACTGACACAAGTGAAAAAGACCATTCAATTAATATAGGAGATAATCATGGCAAAACGCAAATTAACAAAAAAAGAAAAAAAAATAGCAAGCAAATTCAGTAAAAAGAAATCTGAAGACTTGACTGAAGAGGAAAAAAAGAAAATTAGACCATTTGCTAGAGAAAGAGCAAAAAAAGCCGCTCAAGGAAGTAATCCTGTTGCAAAAGCCGTATTAAATAAAGCTGGAAGAATGGCATTAAAAAAGAATCCAGAAAAGGCTGGTGTAAAAGTAGATCAATTCACAGACCTACCTAAAGATAAACTTGATTCTGGATTAGTAGCCGCAACGCCACATCTTGAAAAAATAATGTCGGATGCGGAAAAGGGAAAAGGATTTAATATCGCAATGAGAGCCGCATTAAGATTTAAATCAAGACAAGGATTAAAAGAATTTAAAGAAGAAGAGCTGAGAGGAAAATCAAAAAAACAAGGAAAAGCAAAAGCTGAAAAACAAGGAAAAGGAAAAGCAAAAGCAAAAAAGGGAACTCAGAATAAAAGAGGGAAAAAAGAAACTGGTAATTATGTAGATAACATAAGAAAAAACCAAAAAAAACAATAGCTGATGGACCTTAATTCCGCAAGGAAATTACTTCCAAAAATCCATGATTGTGCAGAAAAGGCTAAAATCCATAATAAAATGTTTCTGGGATTTGGAACCCTACTTGGTGCAGTTCGTGATAGAGCTTTTATTCCTTATGATGATGATATGGATATTTGTTTTCTCCCCTGTGATCCAGACCAAAAGGAAGTTTTCTATAAAGCTTGTGTGGAAAAAGGTCTTATGGATGGTTGGCCTGAACCGGACAAAAGAATAGCTTGTAAGCCAAATGGCGAAATTCTCTGGTTTTCGCTAAAAGAACAAGTTAAAACAACCCGATGCTGTGTCTGGTTCTTCATAAATTGGAAGAATCATTTATGGCATACCAAGGGTAAAACATGGGTATCAGATTTACATTTCAGCAAAAAATTGAAATGGAAAGAGGAAGACAAAGGGCTCATGCTTGGGGCTCACAACCAGTACTTCAAGGAATTTACTACTATCGAATTTGAGGGGGGAGCCTACCAAATACCGGTTAAAGCTGGTTCTTTGCTTGATGAATACTACCCACACTGGGCTTCTCCACAAGAGGGAGGCAGTTCCGCACAGAATATGATAGCAAGAGTTGGTGAGTGGGACGATACTGAAACGTGGAGTCTTTTATGAAAATCCTTTTTTCTGGTAGATTTGATCCACCACACCCGGGTCACATTGCACAAATAATGAGATTAGAAGAAAAAGGTCGTGTGGTTGTGGTAATACTTGATTATCCTGAGAGAGATTATCCGATTGCTTATGTGATTGAAATCTTCAAAGAAATACTAAAAAAACATAATGTGGAGATTAAAGCTAATAATGACCATTTTGGAGAGATTACAAGAGAGCAATTAGACAAATTTGACTGCGATTTGTATGCAGCCGGCAACCTAAAAGTATTAAAACATATTGAAAATATAGGCTTTCCTGTGATATACTGTGAGAGAGCCTATCAGTATTCTTCACGGAATATTAAAAGAGTTCTTGATTAAACGTCTTTAGAAGAGTATATATTTTATATATGCCAAATATTGAGAAACAAGAGATTAAATGCCCAAAAGCATCGGAGCATCCTCACAAAAAAATACTCATGCTTATTGGCAAAAGTGATATCTCTGTTTACTGTCGTGATCACGGCTGGATAAAAGTCGAGTTGCATAAAGCTGGAAAAAGGTTAAATTTTGAGAATGTCTCAGCGAAAATTACAGGATATCCAAGAAAGACTAACTTTATATGCCAACCAACACCCGGTGTCGCTTTAGGTGAGTTTAAACACAGGAAGAAATATGCCATTTAGTATTTTAAAAAGCGGATATAATAAGATTTTTTCCTCTGATTCAGAACACGTAGCCAAAATAACCCACCAATTCAATCAAGCTTTAGATGCCGATTCTCGTAATAGAGAGCGTTCTTATATCAATTGGAAAGCTTATATTGCTATTGATGGGGGTCAATGGGAAGATTATATCCGTGATAAACTCCATGCAAATAACCGTCACGCCGCTCAGTATAATATAATTGGTCCTAAAGTAGATGCTTTAAATGGTTCTTTGGTACAAGAAAAAACAGATTTAGATTTCAAACCAATAGAGGGAGTTCGGAATAGTTTGACTGAGGGTGTAAAAACCGCTTATTATACTGATTCCGAGATAGGTCACTTCCATAGAGAAGAGGAGGCTATCATAAGAGATGGCCTTATTTATGAGGGTTGTCTTAAAATGATGATGTCTGATCGTCACAATCCTTTGAGAAACATTGCTTTTAGACGCTGTTTACCGGGATATGTAGTAAAAGACCCTTATTGGATATCAGATGATGACTATGATATGACCAAATGTTGGGAAGTTTTCCATCTTCATCCTGAAGAAGTTGCAAATAAATTTGGTTTTGTGACTCCGGAACTGGAACAGATGATTAAAATGTCTCGTCAATTCGGTAATTCTTATGATGAATATTCAAAAGATCCTGAAGAATTGGTTAGAATGGCTCAAAAAGGAACATTAGTACGTGTGATTGAGGAGCATATAACTGAAGAAGTAAATACTGAACGCTTAATAGGGCAGAAAATTGACTCCGAGAGATGGGTCCCATTCCCCATAACAGATGAAAAAGCGAAATTAGAACAGTATATGATTGATAATCACATTGATCCCAACACATTAATCACCTCCCCTTATAAAGACCGTATTCATCATGTGGCTACTATAGCTCCTGAAGCTGTTCCACATAGAATGCTTGAAGACGGAGTTTCAAAAGTACAACCCGGGCGACTTCCGTATTACTTTTTCTCAGCAAATAGGGCTCTTGGTCAGTCTAAAGGTATCGTTGATGACCTTGTTGACATCCAGAGAACCATTAATAAAAGGGAATCAAAGCTCACAGATATGATTTCTACTGCTCAGGGAGGCGGTAAGCTGGTGAATAAGAGCCTTTTCGATGGACCGCTTGAAAGACAACGCTTCAGAGAAAAAGCCAATGACCCATCTTATATCGAGTTTGTAGAGGGTGAAGAGTTATCTAAAGAGAAAGCTATTCACTATATCAATAGCAATCAGTATCCGTCACAGATCATAAATCAGCTTATGAGAATGTGGGATATCGTAGATAGGGTATCCAAAGTACCGGCCGCATTAGAAGCTATTTCAGAGAATGCCAATGAATCAGGTGTTCTTTTTGAACGGAAATTAGCTGTGGCTAGAGTAAACACAATAACTCTTTTAAATAGAATTAAAGATTTAAGAAAGAGTATGGCAGAGGGATACTTTAATCAATTTCAAACTTCTTATAACGGACCTCAGAGATCTTTTTCGACTTCTGATGGAAAACACTCTATTGTTCTTAATAAGAGGGTTTTTAATAAAGCCGATGGTAAAATTTATATCCAGAATAGACCCGACCAGATTCCACGTTGTCATGTGATAGCTACTGAATCCCGGTCATCCCCCAATGCAATGATGCGTGATAGGGCTATTTATTCTGAATTATACAACTTATCTGCACAAACTAATCCTGAATATTCCTCATTTTTCTTTGAGTTGTTACTTCAGACCATGGATCTTGATGAAGAACACAAACAGAGACTCCTTGAGATTAGTTCTCTACAGAAAATAAGAGATAAACAAAAAATCCGCACTGAAATTGACACTCTACTTTCTACAAGTAAGCAGTCTGACTTTCAGGGTGTGCAGGCAGACGTAGGAATACAGCAAATGTTGGCTCAATTAAACAAAGACAAACAGCAACAGGGAGAGGTAGCACAGATTCCAGAAGAAGATATTCCAGAAGAACCATTACAAGAAGAGGGAGCACTACCCTCTATAGAAGAAGAGCAGGCCCCACCATTACAGGCTGATAGTGTATAACCCAAAAAGGAGAAGAAATGTTAACGTTTAAGACAGAAGAAGAAAGAAATGAGGCTTATGATGCCGTTCCGGAAGACGCACCTCTTGGAATGAATATAGAGAAGTTTCAGAATGAGCAATTAGCCAAACT
>PJEL010002352.1_pt1 | contig 17562 bp, 19 predicted proteins | sample 1853271 | NCBI WGS metagenome assembly PJEL01 (sample SAMN08108733, study PRJNA415343) | Invertebrate metagenome, whole genome shotgun sequencing project. | host: Globobulimina | place: Sweden: Gullmar Fjord | collected 2015-08
AACCCTCATTCTTTTTTTAGGCGACTCCATCACAGCGGGTTATGGCGTGGACAAAGAAAAGGCTTATCCCGCACTGTTTGATAAAGATCTGAAACAGCAGGGTCTAGGGGATATTCGCATCATCAACGCTGGCATCAGTGGTTCCACCAGCGCCAGCGCCATGTCCAGGCTGAAATGGTACAACCGGATTCAACCCCATATCCTGGTGTTGGCTTTGGGGGGCAACGACGGCTTAAGGGGCATCACGATTGAGAGCATGGAAGCCAATCTGGACAGATCGATCCAATATGCCTTGGGTAAAAACATGAAGGTGATTCTGGCTGGCATGCAGATTCCCCCCAACTACGGAGAGGCGTACACAACGGCCTTTCGCAACGTTTATAGCACGCTTTCAGCCCGTTATTCCATCACTTTTATGCCGTTTCTGCTTAAAGATGTCGGTGGCAACCCGGAGTTAAATCTGCCGGATGGCATCCATCCAACAACAGAGGGGCACCGTCTTATCTCAGTCAATATTATACCTTACATTCTGGAGAATTTATGATCCTTACTGTAGAGGATATTAACAAATCCTATCCCCAGGCCGACTCAGAGCGGCTGAGCGTCATCAACCATATCAATTTCGATATCAAACGGGGAGAAACGGTGGCGATCACCGGTCAGTCAGGCAGCGGTAAAACAACTCTACTCTCGCTGCTGGCTGGGCTGGAAACTCCGGACAGCGGTAAAATTATTCTGGAAGGGGTAGATATGAACAGCATGAACGAAGATAAACTGGCGAAATTCAGGGCACAGAAAATCGGGATCATTTTTCAGCAGTTTCACCTGATGCCCCATCTGACAGCCGCTGAAAATATCAGCCTACCGCTGGAAATACTGAAAAGTGACCGGATCGCTGAAAAAACAGAAGAGGTCCTGGCCCAGGTCAGACTATCGGACAGACGGGATCATCTGCCCAGCCGCCTCAGTGGCGGCGAGTGTCAGCGAGTTGCTATTGCCAGGGCTTTGGCCGTCAAACCTGCGATACTACTCGCGGATGAACCGACCGGCAACCTGGATAACAAAACCGGTCGACAAGTAGTAGATCTACTGTTTGAGCTGGTGCAGTCCATCAACATGACTCTGATTATGGTTACACACAACCTGGAGCTGGCAGCTCTCTGCCAAAGACAACTATTGATAGAGGAGGGGGCTCTCCAATGACACTCTGGATTCGATTGGCACTGAAAGAGCTGATCAGCAATAAGCGGTTCAGCCTCTTTTTCATCCTCAACCTCTCTATAGGCTTGGTGGGTTTTATCGCACTGAACTCGTTTAATTACTCTCTTCATTCTCATTTTCAGCGAAATCTGAGGGATATGATGACCGCGGATTTTATCCTGCGCTCATCCAGAGCATTAGTTCCCGAAGAGTCAGCCATGCTGGATGACGTCCTGGGGAGGAATTTCCAAAGATCTCAACAAGTCCGCTTTTTTTCCATGATCTCAGGACCCAGTCAATCCAAACTGGCGGAAATCATCGCCATGGATGGGTACTACCCGTTATATGGAAAGATCGTACTGGCAAACAGTGGCCTCAGCAATCCCGACATTGTCAGGGCCGGCCTGGCCTCCAAACCCGGCGTATGGATCTCCCGCAATGTCGCGGTCAACATGGGACTTAAAATCGGATCGCCAATTCAGATTGGCAAGAAAACCTTCCATGTCGACGATTTCATAACTGAAGATCCGGATAGCACGGTGACCAGCATCGAATTCGCACCCCGTTTCTATATCAGCCGTGAACAGATTAAGGATACAGGATTAATTCAGTTTGGGAGCCGCATTAACCACCTGATTTTTTATCGATACCCGGAAGGTACCGATATCAAAGCCATCACAGAGCCACTCAAAGAGGAGCTCAAGGATTTCTACAAGGGCGCTTCTGAAATTTCAATTTATGACAGCCGACGGGTCAACCGGCAGTTGGGACGCATTATTAATAACTTCACAGGTTATATGGGCCTGGTAGGCATCGTAGCGCTATTTCTGGCGGGCATCGGGACCGCATATCTGTTTAGAAGCTATCTCAATGGGAACCTGAAGGAGATCGCTATCCTGATGAGCCTCGGGGCCAGCAGACCCGAAGCCTATTTTCTGTTTTTCGTTCAGGTGATTGTTCTGGGGGTCATCTCATCTCTTCTGGCCATCGTGCTTTCAACAATCCTGCTGCCGGCATTTCCAGTAATCCTGGCGGGCGTGGTTCCGCCTGATCTGGTGGTGGCAACAGATCAAAACAGCCTGCTCCTGGCTTTGGTGTTGGGGATTGTGGGCAGTATCGTCTTTTGTCTGCCGGTCATTACCCGGATTCACCGACTCAAACCCTTAAATCTGTTGCAGGGAAGCAGTGGAGATCAACGTCTGGGTCTCAGAGAAAAATTACTGCAGTTCAGTGGTTTTGCTCCTGCACTCCTGCTTTTCTGGGGGCTCTCCATCTTTCAGGCCCGCTCCCTGGAACGGGGATCTATTTTCCTGGGCGGATTTATCGGTGTGATGTTCATTATTGCCGGAATTGGCTGGTTGCTGTTTAAGGGTTATCATCAGCTTTCCAAGACTGCTCACCCGATTCGTAAAATCGCTTTCAGAAATCTTTATCGAAACAAGTTCTCCTCCCTCTCCTGCTTTCTGACTATTGCCATGGGAGCGTTTCTGATAAACCTGATTCCCCAGCTGCAGAACGGCATGCAGAATGAGATTGAAAAACCGGATGGACTGAAGATCCCCAGTTTTCTGCTGTTCGATATCCAGCCGGAGCAGCTGGAACCCTTGCAACAGTTTGTCAAAGGCAAGGGCCACGAGCTCTCCAATGTCTCTTCGATTATCAGAGGCAGGATCACCCGCATCAATGATCGGGATTTCAGAGAGTGGACCCTGGAACATCGCCCTCCTGAACGAAGAGAAGAGAGCCAGTATCGGCGCCGGGAGTTTAATGTCTCCTACCGCTCCGAGATGAGTGTTGCCGAGACCATTGTTGAGGGTAGTGATTTTACAAAAACGACATACGACTTCAATAGCCAGGAGCCCGCAGAAATATCTATTGCTGAAGGATTTGCCAAATGGCGGCATGTTAAAATCGGTGATATCCTCACTTTTGATATCCAGGGGATTCCCATCAGAGGGCGGGTTATTAATTTGAGGAAGGTTCGCTGGAACAGTTTCCAGCCTAATTTCTATATCCTTTTTCAAACAGGGGTTTTGGAAGAGGCCCCTAAGACCTTTCTGGCTTCCATATCCCGCATTGAACAGGACGAGCGTATGGTGCTGCAGAACAGCATTGTAGAAAGTTTTCCGAATATCTCCATGATCAATGTGGCGCAAACCATCAAAAAAATTCTGGGAATCACAGACCGACTCTCATTTGCCATCAATTTCATGGCTTATCTCTCTATCCTGGCCGGACTGGTCGTGCTTTACTCCATTGCCCGCTACGAAGCCCAACGCCGCGTCTGGGAGATTAACCTGTTGAAAATCCTGGGGGCCGGATTCAAGGATATTCGAACCATTATTCAGATTGAGTTCGGCGTCCTGGGTCTGACAGCCGCTCTACTGGCTATTCTACTCAGCCTGGCAGCTTCCTACGCCATCTCTTTTATATATTTCGACCGACTATGGGCCTTCCAATGGCAGACCAGTCTTTTCAATCTGGTCGCCATAACACTGCTCAGTGTTGTCACAGCGCTGGCCGCAGCCCGCAAAACCATCCGGCAAAAACCTCTTTCCATCCTGCAATCTGTTTAAGAAATAAGAGGACAAGATACACGTATCATGTCCTCTTATTCAATGCCCTCCAATTTTTTGAAGCCCTCACCTGGATACAACTATTGGTTGGATTCAACTCAATTTCTGATATCAAATATTGGTGGGAATGATCGATTAGCAATTGGGCTTCAGAATTATCCAATGACAATTACACCTGAAACGTGGCCAATTGTCATCCACCTTTCCCGGCTTTAACCTGATTTTTGTCATAATCAAATGCGATAGATGGCAACGAAGAGTATATTGTCAAAAGTTAGTAAGCCCTGGATAAAAGAATATGACCAGTGATCAATTCAAGGGCGGGTAAGTCAGAGAAGTTATTCACAGGTGTGTCATTATTGTTTATAAATCAAAGAATTAAGTTGCAATAACCTGAGCAATATGCGACAAATCCTTAACAAATGAAAGACAATTACTTTTCTGGATATAAATTTTCCTAAGCGAACACAGATTCATGTACCGGAAATATTCTAATTGAATCTAGAATTACAAATTATTTCAGTCAATAAGTGGGCATAGAAGTGTATTTTCAAGCTTCATTGGATCTATATCCTCAACGAAGGACAATTTTCATTTTCATATAAAGAGAAAATAGACCTGAAAAGCTTGCCTTTAAAAACAACCAGAAGGTTTTTAACGATCTGCATATGTCATCGGATGATGATATAATATATTGTTATGAAGAAAAATTGAGAAATTAAATGAACAAACATGAAAAGATTAATTACGTTGAATTTCCATCAAAAGATATAGCAGCAACGAAAGCTTTTTTCGCAAAAGCTTTCGGATGGTCATTTGATGACTTTGGTCCAGAATACACGGCTTTCTCGAATGAAGGCATTGATGGTGGATTCTTTAAATCAGAATTGAGTGCATCAACCAGCAACGGTAGTGCTCTTATCATTTTCTATAGTGCCGATTTGGAGCAAACACAGTTAAAAATTGAGAGTTCAGGGGGTTTAATAATTAAGCCCATATTTTCATTTCCAGGCGGTCGCCGATTTCATTTCTCCGATCCAAATGGTAACGAATATGCAGTTTGGTCAGACAAAAATTCATAACGTGCACATGCAGACGGACGGCCCTCGCTCCTTTGGGTTCATACTTTACCCAACGTGTAACAACTCTTTACTGCTCTATTCAGGGTTCAGTGTGGGCCGCCGCTGATGCCTGTGTTCGGCAAAAAAGTATAATTGGAGAGTAATATGAAAAAACAGATACTATTTCTTATTTTATCGAGCATCTACTTGTTTTCAGCTCTGACAGTAATTGGTGCTGAGAAAAATTCACTTTCTGACCGCCAGACTATTTATGTGCCTGCTTATTCACACATTTATATCGGTAACCGTGAAAGACCTTTTATGTTAACGATCACACTAAGTATCAGAAATATAGACCAAAATTATCCCTTAAAAATAACCGCAGTAGACTACTATGAAACACAAGGAAATCTCTTAAAAAAATATTTAAATAAATCAATAAACTTGAACCCGCTAGAATCATTACGCTATGTTGTTCCAGAGAAAGATAGAAGTGGAGGATCTGGAGCAAATTTCATAGTTAAATGGAATTCCGACAAACCTATTAACCCACCAATTATTGAATCAATTATGATTGGAACACAAAACCAACAAGGCATTTCTTTCACTTCTCAAGGGCGAGTAATCGTTGAATCTAAACACTAGAGAGAGCCGAACAAAACACTAGACCGGACGGCAATAACTCTCTGTTTGGGCTTTTCCCAATGATCTTGATAAGATCAGCATTAATCAACCATCATCAAAACCACCGATCAGTTTGGCGTTATGGATGCACGGGGGTTGTCGGTTCGGCTATTTGTGGCAGGGTTTCAATATGATTGTGCTTTTGTAGTTCATGCCAGAGATCATATTGCTGCTGGAGATTTAACCAGAATTCGGGTGTTGTTCCTAAAGCATCAGCAAAGGATAGTGCAGATGATGCTGTGACTTTTCTATGCTTGTTTATTATTTCATTCAAACGAGCGTAGGTCCAACCTAAATGGTTGGCGAATGCTTTTTGTGAAATTCCAATTGGTTTTAAAAACTCTTCCAGCAGCATTTCACCTGGATGAGTTGGTGGTCTATATTTCGGTAACATATTTTCTCCTAGTGATAGACAAGAATGTCAACATTTGAAACATCTCTTCCATTCCATTGGAAAATGATTCGCCATTGTCTGTTTATTCGTAGACTCCAATATCCAGACAAGTCGCCTTTCAGTTTCTCAAGGTGGTTGCTTGGTGGAATTAAAAGTTCGTCAATTTGAGTAACGATGTTCAATTGGTCAAGCAGTCGCAAGGTCTTCCCAGTCAACTGTTTTGGGAATCTCCTTGATCTTGATGTGGAGCTACCATCATAAATGTCTTGTGAGAACTTGCTCCTAAAATTGACGATCATGAGAATATTCTATATATCGATATACGATATAGTCAAGCTGTTTAGTCAAATCCAACGCGTACATGAAGTCGACGGCTAACACCGCGACTTGTGCTGGTGTTGGATTCTCAATAATCCATTCACTATTTGACACATGATACCATATTTTGATACCATTTGATTATCTTGAAACAATAATCCATTCACTTTATTGAAATAATGCCATTAAGTTCCAAACATAAGAAAACACTTAAATTACTATTCGATGACCCGATTCGATCTGATATTGCTTGGTCAAGAATAGAAAGTCTGTTGGTTGATCTTGATGCAGAAATAAGTGAAGGAAGAGGTTCAAGAATTCGAATCGCATTGAACGGAATACGAATGGTATTCCATCGACCGCATCCAAAAAAAGAAACGGAAAAAGGTGTGTTTAATCTGTTCAAAGGTTTCTTAAAACAGCAGGAGTACAGCCATGATGCAATATAAAGGTTATATCGGCCATCTTGTCTTTGACGATGAAGCAGAAATCTTCCATGGCGAAGTCATTAATACGAAAGATGTAATAACATTCCAAGGCAAAAGCGTTGAGGAAATAAAGAAAGAATTTAAAGAGTCTATTGATGACTATCTTGAATTTTGTGAAAGCCGTAATGAAAATCCAGATAAACCATTTTCAGGTAAACTTTCACTTCGTCTTGATCCTGAGATTCATCAACAAGCATATGTTGCAGCAAAAAAGGAAAAGAAGAGTCTAAACTCTTGGATAGTCGATTCATTACTTCAAAAGATTCATGCTACATGAAAACATCAAAACCAAACAAGTGCATTAAGGTGGATTTTCCCCGGCGCTCGCTCCTCGCTCTGGATAAAACCTCTTATGCTGGCGTTGGATGGTGAGAAAGTTTAGGAGACTGAGAAAGAAAGATTTCAAACAATCCCCAGAGCACCGCCATCAATCCCGATGTTCTGACCATTGATAAAACCTGCCCGATCACTGCAGAGAAATGCTACCAAGTCAGCGACCTCTTCCCGCCTGGCGATACGTCCCACAGGATTGGGGTAGTCGTGGATGGCAATTGAGGCTTCAATCTCCTCCCAGCTTGATCCCCAGCCCTTGCGCTTGGCTTTATCCCTATAGTAAACTTCCAGCTCATCGGTCCTGATCAGTCCGGGGGAGACCGTATTGACGGTAATACCGGTGTTGGACAGCTCTTTGGCCAAACTGACTGTCATATTGGCCAAGGCACCCTTGGCGGCGTAATAGTGGGGCATCACCTTATTCGGGCGCTGGGAACCGATGGTACCAATCTGAATGATGCGCCCCCACTTAAGTTCTTTCATCCGGGGCATCAACAGTTGGGTCATGCGGACTGCCGACAGAGTATTTTTTTGATAACTATCCAACCAGGTGCCGCTGTCGGCGGTCAACCAAGTGCCGGGTCCTCCGGTGCCATAGTTATTGATCAACAGATCCACCTGCCCGGTTACCTCCAGGGCTTGCTGGCAGACCTGTTCGGCTCCCTCGTCGGTGGTGATATCTCCAAAAACAGCGTCCAACACGCCAATCTCAACAGCGGCGGCTTCAACAGCGTCCTTTTCAAATCCGTGTAGGATCACCCGAGCGCCTTCCCGGGCTAATGTGGCAGCGATTGCTTTTCCAGTGCCCCGGTTACTGCCGGTAATCAAAGCGACTTTTTGGTTTAGATTCAAATCCATGGTGTGTCAGTCTCAGGTTTTAGAAAGTGGTGTCCCGGGGGATTTCTATTCATCATCATATTTGGGATCTTCCCACCATGGATAGGAGTCCGGCATGTCCTGGCTCGGCTTCAATTTGAATTGGGGCGGCCGCTTCTCCATAAATGACATCACACCCTCAACCACATCAGGCGACTGGGACATGTGATGCAGAGCTTTCGATTCTATACGGTGGGCTTCCATGGGATGGCTGGCTCCCGTCATTCTCCAGAGTACCTGCCTGGACATCGCTGTACCTATCGCAGATGTGTTATCTGCAATCTCTGCCGCCAATGCTTTCGCTGCCGGAAGTAGATCATCCGGCGCGAACACTTTGCTGACCAGTCCACAATCCTTTGCTTCCTGTGCCGTTATTGTACGTCCCGTATAGACCAGTTCTGCCGCCTGACTGAAGCCCATTATACGTGGTAGAAACCAGGTGCAGCACCCCTCTGGAAACATGCCCCTGCGATTAAAGGCAAAGGCTATTTTTGCGTTTTCAGATACATAACGGATATCCATGGCCAGGGTCATGGTGATGCCAACACCCACTGCGGGTCCATTAATGGCCGCGATCGCAGGTTTGTGTGTGGTAAATATTTTTGTGGTCAGTTGTCCGGCAGTGTCTGGGGGGATGGTACCGGTAGTAGCAGCAACCGCTGCTTTTTCTTCCTGCCGCGAGCCAAAGGCATCCGGGGAAAGATCTGCACCCGCGCAAAACCCTCGACCTGCACCCGTGACGATCACGACCCGAACCTCATCATCCTTGTCCGCCATGTCAAAGGCTTCGATGAGTTCATTCATCATTGTTACGGTCCAGGCATTGAGTCTGTCAGGCCGATTCAGAGTAATCAACGCCACTCGGTTCTCGACTTCATATAATATCTGTTCAAATTTCGCCATTGGTCATCCTGTAATTTGAGTTTCGAATTTGTTTAATTACCCATCGGTACAACTCACAGTCAAAATTAAAAAAGTAAAGCTCGATCACATTTATCACTATTCCCCTTTTTAACCTGTTTTCCCTATACTTGTCGAGCAAGACTTTCCACAATCTTCTCGTACTAATTCTAAAAAAGCAGCGATTTTTTCAAAAACAAAATAATCAAACTGTAGGGATTATCAGGTCCGGGATAGTTGAACGAAGGGCCAAATGAAATCAAGTTCACTACGCAGGTATATATTTGTAATTATATATTAATTAATATTATTGTGGACTGTGTGTTCCTTGACAGGGCAGCTCTGATTATTTATCGTTAATAACAGGTTCAGCAAAAAAATAGCAAACACACTTACCAACTGCAGAAACGCTTCTTTACATCAATTTTCAAACCGAAACTGCCATGACTCAAGTAAACAGCGGCGATAAAGTCAAAGTACATTATACAGGCAAACTGGAAGACGGAACCAAATTCGATTCGTCTGTGGGATCAGACCCACTCGAATTCACTATCGGTGCAGGACAACTGATTCCAGGATTTGATAACGGCGTGATCGGCATGGTAATCGGAGACAAAAAGACTGTCACAATTCCTGTGGCAGAAGCTTATGGTGAAAGAAACGAGGAACTGGTGCTGGATATCAACAAAAGCCAGTTGCCAGCCAGCAACGACCCACAAGTCGGGCAGATGCTGCAGTCTCAACAAGCAGATGGTAATCTCATCAATATGGTGATCACCCAAATCAATGAAGCGAGTGTCACCGTAGACGCCAATCCACCTCTGGCAGGCAAGACACTGATTTTTGAGATCGAACTGGTCGAAGTCGTTTAAGGGACACTATCGCGGCCTGACATTGATCACCAATCTGGCCGGATAGTCGGTCATGATTCCATCTACTCCCATATCGAACAATCCCTTCATTTGTTGGACCTCGTTAACTGTCCAGACCTGCACTATAATTCCTTTCGCGCGCGCTTGTGTCAACATTGAGGGTGTGACAATGTTTAAGTCCGGCAGGAATGGCAATTTCAGGATGGGGGGAATCTGCAAAGCTGCATATGCCGGGGAAATAATACCGCCAAGTCCAATCTTATCTGCCAGAACAAAGAGCGCTGCCTCTTTCGGCGTCGCGGAAGTTGCGACCTCAGGGCAGGTTTGTCTGAAATCGTCCATGGATGTTTGTTTGAACGAGCCGATCACAAGGCGATCCTGCATATTGAAAAAGCGGATCAACTGACAAAACTGCTTAACCAGGGGTGGCTCGGACTGCTTAATCTCGATGATCATGCGCTGATCCGGAAACGCACTGAATACTTCTTTCAAAGTTGGGATTTTAATGCCTTGGTTGCGAAAAGGATAGAGTGATGTTTTACCACGCTTGAAATGGAATCCTTTATCACAGCCCTGCAATTCAGACAGTGTCCTGTCCATAACCTTTCCCTTGCATGATGTCGTTCTCTCGAGAGTCTGATCATGGATCACCACGATGTGACTGTCCCGGCTCAGATGAATATCCATTTCCAGGACTTCAGATCCCGCCGCAAGCGCTGCCCGCATTGCTGTCAGTGTGTTGGCTGGGGAAATACCTGCACCTGCCTGGTGAGCGATAACCTCAAACTGCATGCCCTTAAAGACTGCATACTGAGGTGCTGATGTTGACAACCAAACATGCACCACCAGTTGTACACCAAGGATAAACAGGGTAAGGATAAATAGTAATTTCAGGATTCGTTTCATAAAAACCTACATCTGTTTTCAAGCATAAAGAGAGAGCAGAAAACAATATAACCAGTTTATTCCGATTCGCTAAAATCCACAACCGGGGCTAATGATTCATAATAGGTACTTTGAACTGTTCGCTACTGGATGACAAAAATCAATAGAGGGGATAGGTTATTGGAAAATTGAACATGGAACCTTTGACTGACCCTATTTAGAACACACCTTAAGGAGTATCAATATGAAATTTGGTGAATATGACTGCCATGCTTTAGATCTTGGGGATTTTATGGTTGACGGTGGAGCGCTTTTTGGATCTGTTCCCAAGACCGAATGGCAGCAGAAAATGCCCGCAGACAGCAACAATCTGGTACGTTTAAAATCACGTGCCTTGCTGATCCAGGGAAATGGAAAGCAGATACTGGTAGATGCTGGCTTTGGTACCATGTTGTCTACAACAACCAAGACTGAATATGGCATTGTCGATCCGGTCCCAAATGTGAATCTGTTGCTCAGTGGATACGATACGGATGCGACGCAGATTACCGATGTGCTCTTAACTCATCTTCATTTTGATCATGCCGGCGGATCACTGATGGACTCCCATGGCGGCCCGGTTCCTACTTTCCCCAATGCAAACTACCACGTACAAAACGAGCAGTGGGATGAGCTGATGAACCCCCACGAAAGAGAAAGAGAGAGTTTTAACGCTGTAGATTATTCAGCTCTCCAAAGTCACGGTGTACTGAATCTGCTGGAGGGATCCTTGACCCTGGCTGAAGGTCTGGAGATCATGGTTAGTTATGGCCATACCAGATCCCAACAACACATACTGGTCAAAGATGACACACAACCGCTTTTTTTCTGCTCCGATCTGGTGCCAACCATGGCCCATATCCCCGTCCCCTGGCATATGGCCTACGATAACAAACCGATGGAGCTCTATCCCGAAAAAGATTTTTTCCTCAGAAAGGCCTTTCGAGACAACTGGGTCCTGTTTTTTGCACACGATCCCAAAATGATCGCTGCGACATTAAAAGAGGGACCGATGTGGATGGAACTGGGGCAGGAGGTCATCTTCTGATGCTATTTCAAATATTTTTGGCTATGCTGCAAAATCAGTTCAGCAATGGTATAAATACGCCGTTCATTCGATTTCCGTGCAAGAGTCGCCAATTCCTTCAGGTCAGCGATCACACCCGGGGTAAAGGTATTTTGATCCAGGAACTGCTCCAGCCGAACCAGGGCCATCAATCGATTATTCAATGAATCATCGGAGTTGTATTCAGGAATATTAGCGTAGTCCCTCTTTGCCGGTTTTTCTATCAATATGTATTTTTGAAATAAGGAAACGGTTAAAACAAATGCTTTACGGTCAGGGATGAGTATGAAAAGAGATTCTATCAGTTAGAATCTGTTAACCTTGATTTAATACGTATAAAAGAGACGCCTGGCTGGCGAGTTCGGACTTCAGCTCTTCGAGCTTTGACAGATCCAGTTGGGAGACTCTGAAATAGACATTCCGCATATCCGGCGGAGCATCACTGTAAGATGTTAAAACACTGATCACTCGCCCATTGTAACTTCTCAGGATGTCCGCAATCACCCTGATACTGCCTGACTCGTCTTTCAGTTGCACTGCAACCTGCACCCCTTTTTGTTCAATCCCTGTTAAGGATACTAACAGCCTGAAAATATCGCCTTGTGTGATCATACCGACCAGCTCTCCGCTGCTGTTGACCACAGGCATACCAGATATCTTTTTGTGGTACATTATGTTGGCAATCTCATCCACCGTGACATCAGGTGAGGCGGTCAGCGGATCTGCCGTCATGATCTCCGCGATTTTAATACGCGTATTAAGATAGATCAACTCATTGGGATCCAGGCCCGAATCTTCAGAGACCGAGGCTTTTTTTAGATCTCGATCGGAGACAATACCTACCAGACGTCCACTGTCGAGCACCGGCAAAGAGCGGATTCTATGTTCGTTGAACAATTGACTTGCCTTTTGAATAGAATCGTTTAGTTCCACAGAAATGATGGTTTGACTCATCCAGTTTTTTACGAGCATTTTCCCCTTTTCGTTTTGGCTTCAGGTTAACGTCTCCGTTCAAACATAATAATATAGAGACCTCCATGGTTTGTCGGCCAAACTACCATTATATTACGGTGACTGTCAATCAAAGCCGCGAAAATGTCAGGTCTGAATTCAGGCGCAGGTTTTTCTGCGGGTTGTTCCAGAGTAAAAATTCAAGGGTCGCGATGGGTAATATCTTCTAAATGACACCCTGATCAATGCTGACTGGGTCAATTTATCCTGATAAGATAGAAAGCTGAAATGGCACGCATATTGAAGAAATTACGATGCTGAATGCAGTGAGTATTCAGTATTAATATTCTTTTTTATCAGGAAAAACCGACACGGTTCTAATAGACCAGGTAGTGTATTATGGAAAACAATCCCTTTAATAATTTGGATATGTCATCGTTGATGACCTCATGGATGAAAATGGCTACTGATTCATTTCAGACTACAGGAGGTCTCTGGACGGACAAAACCGCCAGCAAAAGCGAGACTTCCAAAAAAAGGCCTGAAAAAACCGGCAAAACGCAGGCTTCGCTGGATTCAATTCTCAAGACCTGGCGTATCTTTTCATCAACAATGGGCAATCCCGACACACTTCAAGCCGGGATGTCAGGCATTAGTGAGCTGCCTTCTGTAATGATGAAGATGGCTCAAAGCAGTATGACCGGATTTACACGCATTCAAGAACAGCTGGAGAAACGCATCAAGAAAACAGGAGAAAGCTCAGGAAAATTCAGCTTCGAACAACCGGATGAAAGCTTTTTTGCCAATTGGAAATCGATTTATGAAAAAGAGTTTCAGCAGTACTTCAATCTCCCCCAGCTGGGGCTGACTAGATTCCACCAGGAAAAGGCCAACCGGGCGATGGACAAATTCAACCTCCTGCAATCTACAATGGGGGAGTTTATGACCATTCTATTCCAGCCTGTTGAGCGGTCTTTCCGCACTTTGCAAAATAGCATTGAGGAACTGTCCAAGCAGGGAGAACTCTCCAGCGATGTTAAAACCTATTATCAGATGTGGATCCAGATCCTGGAAACTGAATATGGCAAGCTTTTCATTTCTCCTGAATACCTTTTATCATTAGGAAAAACCCTCTCTTCACTGTCGGAGTTTTCAGCAGCAAAAGAAGAAGTTCTGCAGGATTTGATCTCGACACTGCCAATTCCCAGCCAGGGAGAGATGGACGAGCTGTACAAGGAGCTATACACGCTTCGTAAACGGGTCAGAAACCTGGAAAAGTCCGACAAGGCATAAAAATCAATCAACCATTTCCAGCAATACGCTATTAATCGACCAGAGAACAGTTATGAGTAAGTCTCAGATATCCTTAGACCACATTCTGTCCAAATTGGCAGAAGATTCCGAAACTGCCCAGACCCATTTCGAAAATGCATCACAGGTTCTACGGAAACCTCTCGATACCGAGATCGCTTCCACACCATATGAAGTTGTGTATGCAGAGGATCGGGTGACACTCAAACACTACAAACCGGAAAAACCGCTGAAGTTTAAGAAACCTTTGTTAATCGTTTATGCACTCATTAACCGTGAAACCATGCTCGACCTTCAACCGGGCCGCAGTGTTGTTCAAAAACTGCTTGATGAAGGGATTGAGCTTTACATGGTGGACTGGGGGTATCCCACCCGCATGGACCGGTTTTTGACCATAGACGATCATGTCAACGGTTATATGGACAACATTGTTGATTTCATATTAAAGCGACATAAGGTACCCAACCTGAATCTAATGGGCATCTGTATGGGGGGGTCTTTCAGTGTCATGTACGCTGCACAGCATGCTGAGAAAGTCAACGCTCTGATCACGACTGTCACGCCCACCAATTTTGACACGGAGCAGGGATTGCTACATGTCTGGATGAAAAACATCGACGCTGATAAAGTTGTGGATACCTATGGCAACCTGTCGGGAGATGCACTGAATTTTGTATTTCTGCTTTTGAATCCCGCTCGATTGATGATCGATAAATACGTCGGTTTCATGGAGCACATGGATAACAAAGAGTTTGTTGAGAATTTCGTGCGCATGGAAAAATGGATCTTTGACAGCCCCGATGTCCCCGGGGAGACTTATCGCCAGTTTATTAAGGACTGCTACCAGGAGAACCTGCTGATTCAGAGCAAAATGGAGTTGGGTGGGAAGCGGGTGGACCTTAAAAAAATCAAGATGCCTCTCTTAAACTTTTATGGGAAGTATGACCACCTCGTGCCCCCTGAAGCATGTGAAAAATTGACTAGCGCCGTTGGCAGCACAGACACCCAGGATATCTGTCTCGACACCGGACATATTGGTATATATGTCAGTTCTAAATGTCAAAAAGCGTTCGCCCCAAAAATTGCGGAGTGGTTAACGGAGAAAAACCAGGAAACGAATAAAAAAAAGGTTAACAAAGCAAAAGCCCCATTAAAAGCCAGGAACAGAGCCACACCAATCAAAACGTCATCAAAGAAAGCAACCGTGAAAAAGTCGGCGCCTGTTAAAAAACGCAGAGTCGCTGCCGCAAAGTAATTGAACAAAACCTGACAAAATCTTAAAGACGCTTTTTTTAAAAAAATCTATGAGGAAATTATGGCCGCCAAGAATCAAGACTATTTCAAATCATTCTGTAAAATCAGTAAAGCGTTTGGTACCACCCAAAAGCTGCAGCATCTCCTGGATCTGATTGTCGAAAGCGCCATCGAAACCATGCAGGGCAAAGCGGCCTGCCTATTTCTAGCCGACCGTAAGAATGATGTTTTCGTTAAAAAAGCCCAGAAAGGTCTTTCGAAAAATTACCTGCATGCCAATCCAATTAAAGCGAAAAAGACGGAAAGTAAACTCGTAGAAAAAGGTTTTTATTTTATCTACGATGCTACCAGTGATAAACAGGCCGAAAATAAAGAACTTAAAAAAAAGGAGGGTATCGCATCCGTTCTGGTGGTTCCGGTAATGGTTAACAGTAAAATTATTGGGGTTTTATCCCTCTATACAGCGAAGAAAAGAAAATTTTCCAGCGACGAGATCGATTTCCTTGCCGCTCTGGCCGAGCAGGGTGGAATGGCCATCGAAAAATCGCGCCTCATCGAACAGGTGCGAACGAATACTCAACTGTTTCATGAAATGAGTGCCAACATCAATTCCAGCCTGGATATCAAAGAGGTTCTCCACAATTTGACCGAGCACCTCTGTGACAGCCTCTCGATGAAAGGAGTCAGTATCCGCCTCCTGAACCGCGAAACTGGTGAGCTACCCATCGTGGCCAGCTTTGGCCTGAGCGATGAATTTCTCTACAAGGATAAAGGATCCGTGCAAAAAAATCTGCAGAAGACTTTGAATGGAGAACCGATTGTAATAGAAAACACACAGACAGACGGTCGAGTGCGCTATAAAGCGGATATCCGTAAGGAGGGCATTGGCTCTGCGCTAATCGTTCCCATCAAAGTCAAGAGTGAAGTAGTCGGTATCATGCGGTTGTTCAGTGAAGAAGAGCAGGAGTTTTCAGAGGACACTGTTAATCTCGTGTCTGCTCTGGCAGAGCAGGGAGGGTTGGCTATCCAGAACGCTTCTTTGATACTGATGTTGCAGGAAGATAAGAAAAATCTGGAACAGGATATGTGGATCCACCGTTCCTGGTTCTAGTGATATTTTCCCCCTCGAACCTGGAGGGAACTGCATAGGGATCGTTAAAAAATAACTTCACATAAGCTATTTGCAAAAGTCCTAAATGCTGGACATTTTGCAAACAGAATGTGATCTAAATTTTGAGCCGACCCTTAGGGACTGCTTTTAATTCTTCTTGAAATATTCTTCGGCTTTATTGAAAGCCTCATCAATACTCTTCTTAAAATCGTCTCGTCCTTTCTTGTACGCAGCAGTCAAATCATTGATCACTTTCTTGCCTTCTTCAGGCAACCAACTGGCTTGTTCCAATGTCGCCTGGCTCATCTTTTCAGATTGTTCCTGTAAAAGACACATAGCATTATACGCATTGTCCAGTGCTGACTTGTTGAAATCCAATATCTGCTTGACCATCACTTTTTGATCCATTTTTTTCTCCTTTATAAGGTGTAGTTTTTCCTGCCTGGATCACCTGAGCGCTCAAATAGCTTGAGGGCTTGTCATCCGTATCTTTGGCAATAATTGTCTATAACTAAGCAATTAAAATTGCAAGATAGCTACCAATTATCTAAATTATTACACTTTTTCAGGAAAATAATCGGACCCACTTACAAAACCTTCCAACTGGCTTCCAAAAGGCCAGGAATCGTTCCTTCCAATAACTCGTTTTGAGTCATCACCGCTTTGCTCAACAGCTGATTCTTTGGAGAGAAATGTTTCACCAGAAAACTTTGACTTCCCTGATAGGAGAGCCAGAGCCCCTGACCTTCACTCCAGAGGGTTTGAGACCGTTGAATCGCGGTTTTTAATCGCTCGGCGAACTTTTTCCTACGCTCTCCTAGAAGTGATTCGCTACTTTTTCGGGGCTGCCTGGCTGAAATCCGTGAACGGTTTCCACTCTTGTTGCCCGCCGCTGCCTGCTCTTTTTTGCGACTCACACGGATGATCTCAGTTCTGACTGGCACACCGTCTTTATAGACAATGTGTTTGACATCGCCATGTTTGTCTTTTGTGGGATTCCTGCGAGAGTCCGTCTGATAGATATTATCCACTGACGAATATAGCTTGGAAACTTCTGTCATCGTTACCTCATAGGTTTTAAAATATTTGAAACCAACCTCAATGGACCTGATCATAGCAATGCATGATCCACTCCAGATTTTAAGCAGGTCCAGGATCTTTCAGCGATCCGAGACATAAGCTACCCGATTCTTTCAATCAGATAAAAGGCCAGGGGCAGAGTCACTATACTCAACAGTGTGGA
>PJEL010002354.1_pt1 | contig 17548 bp, 18 predicted proteins | sample 1853271 | NCBI WGS metagenome assembly PJEL01 (sample SAMN08108733, study PRJNA415343) | Invertebrate metagenome, whole genome shotgun sequencing project. | host: Globobulimina | place: Sweden: Gullmar Fjord | collected 2015-08
ATGGGCATTCCCGTGGTTGCCGAGAGTGACGATCGGGTCGGCGGCGATCTCGCGCAGCTGGTCCCAGCTCATGTAACTGGGCAGACCGAGATCGACCGGCTCGGTGGAAACGAAGAGCGTGAAGGGCAGGTTGCGCGCCCTCAGCCGCGGCCAGGCCTCGCGGTAGACCGAAAGGGCGGCGTCGTCGATGGTGATGGCGATGGCGTGGTCGGGCAGGGTCTGGCCCTGGCGCAGCAGCGCGAGGATCTCCGGCAGCGCCATGACGTTGTACTTGCCGGAGGTCAGCTCGTCGAGGTGGGCCTCGAACTGTTCCAGGCGCACGGAGGTGGAGGGCAGGTCGTCCTCGCCGAAGCGGTGGTACATCAAGACCACGGCGCCGTTGTCGGCGGATACCTGCCGTGCCGTGGCGCCGGAAGCCTCCGGGGTTTGCTGGGCCAGGACCGGCGCCGGTCCGCTGCCGGACAAGCAAAGCGCCGCCGCCAGGCAGAGCGCGAGGTGCCGTTGTTTTTGTCGTTCAAGAACGCATCGCATGCCAGCCTCCTGCGTCCAGCCGCTGGGAAGGTTTGCTGTCGGCCGGGTCGGCCGCTGGCCAAAATCTCGACCAGAACCCTTGAGGCTTGCCGACCTCGACGCCAAGCGCCAAGGTAGGGCCGTCTTCGTCCCGCGCCGGGGCAGAGCGTGGCGACTCGAGCTTAAGAAAGGGATAAATCGTGAGTGAAATCTTGAGCGACGCCGGGCTGGACAAGATCTTCCGCGATGCGCGCACTCACGTTGCCTGGCGCGACGAACCCGTCAGCGACGTGCTGCTGGAAGCCATCTATGACCTCGCCAAGATGGGCCCGACCAGCGCAAATTGCAGCCCGATGCGCGTCGCCTTTCTGCGCAGCGAGGAAGCCAAGGAAAAACTGCGCCCGGCGCTGGAGGCCGGCAACGTCGACAAGACCATGACGGCGCCGGCTACCGCGATCATCGCCTATGACATGGCATTTTACGAAAAACTTCCGGAACTCTTTCCCCACACCGACGCGCGGAAACTGTTCGCCGGAAAGCCCGACCTGATCCGCCAGACGGCGCGGCGCAACGGCAGCCTGCAGGGGGCCTATTTCATCATCGCCGCCCGTGCCCTGGGGCTCGACTGCGGCCCGATGTCGGGCTTCGACCGCCGCCAGGTCGACGCGACCTTCTTCGCCGGAACCACTTGGCGTTCAAATTTTCTCTGTAACCTCGGGCATGGCGATTCGGACAAGCTGCATCCGCGCTCGCCGCGCCTCGACTTCGACGCGGCCTGCCAGTTGCTCTAACCGGCCCCGGCGCCTAGGCGGCCATCAGGCGGCAGGGCGCGGCAGCGTCGGTCAGCAGCGGATAGCGCTGAGGCTCGAAGAGTTGATAATGCCACCACTCGTAGCAATTCCAGTCCCAGCCGGCGGCGGTCATGATGCCCAGCAGCAGGGCGCGGTTGCGCTGTACCGCCACGGGCAGGTCGAGGCGCCCATGGTGGGACTGCTCGGTGAAGTCGTCGAAGGGCGTGCCCATGTCCAGGGCTTCGCCGCTGGCGGCGTCGATCAGGGTCATGTCGACGGCGATACCGCGCGAGTGGCAGGAACCCACCCGTGGGTCGGCGACAAACTCGGGGTCCGGAAAGGCGTCCCAGAGGCGCCACTGCGCCTCGACGGGCCGAAAAGCGTCGAAAATTTTCAGCCGCAGGCCGAGCGGCGCGGCCAGGGCGACGGCGCGCTTGAGCGCCTCGGCGGCGTCGGGATGCAGCAGCGCTTCGGCCCGGGTGTAGATCTGGGCGCCGGTGACGTTGTCGGCCGTCGCATAGGCAAGCCCGATGTCCAGGTCGAGGCCCAGCGTGGTCAAGGAAACGAGCGTCATGGCGGCTGGCGATCCCGGTTGTGGCGGCGCGGCGCAGGTCGCTCTGTTAGCACGCCGGCCCCTGCGGTGGATAGTCCGTGATGGCGGGCCGAGCAGTCTCCCTGCTGGCCATGGACGCGGCGGGCGGGTCCTGTTCCGTGGCGCTTTGGGCCGGCGAAGGCGTCGTCGCGCGACGCTTCAGCGCCATGGCGCGCGGCCAGTCGGAGCAGTTGGTGCCGATGATCGGCGAGGTGATGGCCGACTGGGGCGAGGGCTTCGGGGCCCTCGACGCCATCGCCGTGACCACCGGGCCGGGCGGCTTTACCGGCGTTCGCATCGGTCTGGCCACGGCGCGCGGCCTGGCGCTGGCGCGGCGCCTGCCGCTGATCGGGGTCTCTTCCTTCGAGGTCGCGGCGGCGGCGGCGAGCCCGGCGGAGAAAGCCGGCGCGAAGGTGCTGGCGCTGCTCGATTCCAAGCGCAGTGAGGTGTTCAGCCAGCTTTTCGATGCCGATCTGGCCGAACTTGGGCCGCCGGCGGAAGTCGCCCTGGAGGCCCTGCCCGGGCTTTTGCCCTCGGGCCCTCTGGTGCTGACCGGCGATGCCGCGGCGCAGGGCGCGGCGGTTTTCCAGGCTGCCGGCCGTGCGGAGGTGATCCTGTCCGCCGCCGCCGGAGCGGCCGATGCCGCTTTGCTGGCCGCGCGCGCCGCGCTGCGCGATCCGGCCGTTGAGGGGCGGCTGCCGGTGCAGCCGGTCTACTTGCGCCCGCCTGATGTGACCCCGCCCAAACCGCTGAAGGCCGCCACCCCCAAGAGCAGCGGGAAAGCCGACAGGGGAGCCGGGCGGTCTTGAGCGGTCCCGAGATCCTGTCGGCCGGGCCCCTGGATGTGGCCTTGCTGGCCGAACTCAACGAGCGGTGTTTTGCCGTGGCAGCGGGCGAAACCCCGCCTGGAACCCCCTGGAGCGCCCGCTCCCTGGCCGAAGTCATGGCTTTGCCGGGCGTTTTCGGTCTCCTGGCTCTGCGCGACGGGGCGCCGGTCGGCTTTCTGCTGGCGCAGGTGCTGTTCGAGGAGGCCGAGCTGCTGACCCTTGGGGTGCTGGCCGAGCGGCGCCGGGAAGGCCATGGGCACGGCCTGCTGCAGGCGGCCCTGGACGAGGCTTCCCGCCGCGGCGCCGCCCGGATGCAGCTTGAGGTCGCCGAGAACAATCTGAGCGCCCAGGCGCTCTATCGCCAGGCTGGTTTTCTGCCGGCAGGGCGCCGTAGGAATTATTTCCGACAAGCGGAAGGCGCCGCCTTGGATGCCGTTATTTTGGCCCGTTTACTGGATTCGGGCCGCTCCGACGAGGTTCTGGAGGAATTGTAATTTGCCGAAGACGATCGATTTTTGATATTTGCGGCCCGTTTTACGGTACATGTCAAATTAAACGAAAATGACTGGAGTTGGCGTTAGTACAATACTCAATGACATTTTTGTTGTTTCTGACTATTGTTTTTCTGTTCAATAGAGTTGATTTCCGGCCGAGCAGTTTTTATATAAGCCAAAGGAATTTGGAGGAGAGTAAGAGGTCAATGTCTGATCAAGCGAAGCAAAGCGAGTTGCTTTCTTTGACGACAAACATCGTCGCAGCGCATGTTTCAAATAATTCTGTCGCGGTCACGGAACTTCCGGTGATTATCCGCGATGTTTATGAAACTTTGTCCAATGTAGGGACCGCGCGCGAGCGCGAGCCCGAGAGGCCGTCGCCGGCAGTACCGATCAAGAAATCGGTGACGCCGGAATTCATCATCTGCCTCGAAGACGGCAAGAAGCTGAAAATGCTGAAGCGCCACCTCAAAACGGCCTATGACATGTCGCCGGAGGACTATCGCGAGCGTTGGGGTTTGGCAGCCGACTACCCCATGGTCGCGCCGAACTATGCCAAGCAGCGCAGTAAGTTGGCCAAGCAGATCGGTTTGGGGACTCGCGCCCGTCGAAAGGCGTAAGTGCCGACGCCACTCTCGAGAGATGGGCTGTAACGGATGAGAGCGTCGCCGCCATTAGGCGGGCGGCGCTTTTTCCGTTATAATCGCGACGTCGCCTTGGGTAGGCTCGACCGATCGGGTCTCTCCGTCGCGACGGTAGGGAAAAATTACGGGATTTGGATTGGGCATGGGCGATCGCCTGGAGAAACTGTGCATCCAGAAGGGTTTGAAAATGACCGATCAGCGGCGTGTCATCGCGCGCGTGCTGTCGGAATCGACGGACCATCCTGATGTCGAGCTTGTTTATCAGCGTGCGATTGAGCGCGACCCGCGGATTTCGATCGCCACGGTCTACCGCACGGTCAAGCTCTTCGAAGAGGCCAGTATCCTCGAACGGCACGATTTCGGCGACGGCCGCTCGCGCTACGAGGAGCGGCCCGAGGAACACCACGACCATCTTATCGACGTGAAGACCGGCAAGGTGGTGGAATTCTCTAATGAAGAGATCGAACGCCTGCAGGCGGAAGTGGCCAAGGCGCTCGGTTACCGTCTCGTCGACCATCGTCTGGAACTCTACGGCGTACGCATGGATCCCGGCGGAGAGGACGAGGGATCGAGCAATAATGCCTGAGGCCTCCGCCGCGATGCAGGTCTTCGACTTTGGCAGGGGAGCACTATGAGCCTCGCGGAAGCCAAATCCTCCCGGCCGGTCGACGTAAGCGGCGGCAACCTGCGTATCCGCCTGGCAGAGAATGGCGCTGAGATCAGCGCTGCCCAGGCCTTGCGGTACCGGGTGTTCTACGAGTCCATGTCGGCTAAGCCGACCGCCGAGATGGCGGCCGCGAAGCGCGACTTCGATTCCTTCGACGATTATTGCGACCATCTGCTGGTCTTCGACGAGGAACGCGGCAGCGGCCCCGAGGCCGTGGTCGGTACCTACCGCGTCATGCGGCGTGAAGGCGCGGCCAGGCGGGGCCAGTTCTATTCCAGCGACGAGTACCAGATCGACTGCCTGGAGTCCTACCCGGGGGAGGTGCTGGAACTCGGCCGTTCCTGTGTCGATCCGACCTACCGCAGCGGCGCGACCATGCAGCTGCTGTGGCGCGGCATAGCCCACTACGTCTTCTATTACGACATCTCGGTCATGTTCGGCTGCGCCAGCCTGCCGGGGACCGACCCGGACCAGCTGCGCATGCCGCTGGCCTATCTCTATCACCACCACCTGGCGCCGCCGGCGCTGCGCCCGCGCGCCCTTGCCGAGCGCTACGTTGATATGAACCTCCTGCCGCGGGAGGAGATCGATCTCCCGGCGGCGCGGCGCGCCCTGCCGCCCCTGATCAAAGGCTATCTGCGTCTGGGCGGCGTGGTCGGCGACGGCGCCGTGGTCGATCCGGAATTCGGCACCACCGACGTCTGCATCGTGGTCAAGACGGACCGGGTGACCGACAAGTACTTCAAGCATTACAAACGCGGCGACCAGAGCGGCGCGTCTGGCGGCGAATCCGGTGGAGGGGCATGACGGCACCAAACTTCGGCTCGCCGACAACTGCCCTCTGTCGCCTCCTGGTCTATGCCGGCCTGACCCTCAGCCTCATGCCGGTTCAGTTTCTGGCCGTAACCTTCCGCTGGCCGCTGCGCAAGTCGCTGCCCAACTGGTACCACCAGCGCTCTTGCCGCATCCTCGGCATCCAGGTCGAAACACACGGCAACCCCTCGCCGCATCATCCGACACTCTTTGTGGCCAACCACATCTCCTATTTCGACATCGAGGTGCTTGGGTCGCTGCTGAAGACCTCCTTCGTCGCCAAGTCCGAGGTGGCGAAGTGGCCGTTCTTTTCCTGGCTGGCCAAGCTGCAGGAGACGGTTTTCGTCGAGCGCAGGGGGCGCCAGGCCGCCGAGCACCGCGACGAAATCTCCCGGCGGCTCGACGATGGCGACACCCTGGTTCTTTTTGCCGAGGGGACCTCGGGCGACGGCCACGTGGTCCTGGGCTTCAAGAGCGCGCTGTTCTCGGTCGCCGAGCGGCGCCCCCACGGCGAAGCCCTGACGGTGCAGCCGGTCTCGATCGCCTACACAAGACTCGACGGGATGCCCCTGGGCCGCTATCTAAGGCCGTTTTTCGCTTGGTACGGCGATATGGAGCTCGGGGCTCATCTTTGGCATGCCATCAGCCTCGGCCGGGTAACGGTGGTGGTGGAGTTCCATGAGCCGGTGACCATCGATCAGTTCGGTTCGCGCAAGGCCTTGAGCGACTACTGTTGCGCGGTGGTGTCCAGGGGCGTGGTGGCGGCGCTGTCGGGCCGGTCGCCGGCGGCCCTGCCGGCGCCTTCCGAGACCCCGGAGGCCCCGGAAGCGGAGGCCCGGGAGATGGCCAGGTTGAAGGCGGGTTGAGGGCGAATGAGACGGCAAGGACAGAGCGCCGAAGGGCGGAAAGGCAAGCAGTGCCGAAGACGGAACAAGTGAGCGCCAAGGCGAAGAAGCGGCTGTTCATCAAGACCTACGGGTGCCAGATGAACGTCTACGATTCGACGCGTATGGCGGACGTACTGGCCCCGCTCGGTTACGAGGCGGTGGACAGTCCGCGCGGCGCCGACATGGTCATCCTCAATACCTGCCACATCAGAGAGAAGGCCTCGGAGAAGGTGTTCTCCGAGCTCGGCCGCCTGCGCGCTTTCAAGCAGGAGCGCGCCGAAGAGGGTGAAGAGATGCTGCTGGCGGTGGCCGGCTGCGTCGCCCAGGCCGAGGGCGAAGAGATCCTGCGCCGTGCGCCCCAGGTCGACCTGGTTTTCGGACCGCAGACCTATCACCGCCTGCCGGAGCTGGTTGCCCGAACCACGCGCGGCGCCGACGGGCGCGGCGTGCTGGATATCGATTTTCCGGCGGAATCGAAGTTCGATCACCTGCCGGAGGAAACCGCAGCGTCCGGCCCGGCGGCGTTCGTTTCGGTGCAGGAGGGTTGCGACAAGTTCTGCAGCTTCTGCGTCGTGCCCTATACGCGTGGTGCCGAGTACTCGCGTCCCGCCGCTGCGGTGATCGCGGAGGCGCGCCGCCTGGCGGCGGCCGGCGTGCAGGAGATCACGCTGCTCGGCCAGAACGTGAATGCCTATCACGGCGAGGCGCCCGAGAGCGGCACCGCCAAGGCCGGCACTTGGGGGCTTGGTCGTCTGATCCGCGCCCTGGGCGAAATCGAAGGCATCACCCGGCTGCGCTACACCACCTCTCATCCCCGCGACATGGACGACGAACTGATCGCCGCCCATGGCGACGTGGAAAAGCTGATGCCTTATCTGCACCTGCCGGTGCAGTCCGGCTCCGACCGTATTCTGGCGGCGATGAACCGGCGCCACAGCGCGGCGGATTATTTGAAGATCATGGAGCGGCTGCGCAAGGCGCGGCCGGACCTGGCGCTGTCCTCCGACTTCATCGTCGGGTTCCCCGGCGAGAGCGACGCCGACTTCGCCGATACTTTGAAACTGGTCAACCAGGCCGGCTTCTCCCAGGCCTACTCCTTCAAGTACAGCCCGCGGCCCGGAACCCCGGCGGCGGTAGAGGAGGTGCAGGTCGCCGAAGCGGTCAAGGCCGAACGCCTTGCCGGTCTCCAGCAGCTGCTGGGCGAACACACCATCTCCTTCAATGCCTCCTGCGTCGGGCGGGACCTGCCGGTGCTGCTGGAGCGCCCTGGCCGCAAGCCGGGCCAGTTGGTCGGCCGCAGTCCCTACATGCAGGCGGTCTATGTCAGCCTTCCCGAGGTGGCGCTGGAGCGTCTCACCGGCGCGCTGATGGAAGTGCATATCGAGGCCGCCTACCAGAACAGCCTGGCCGGCCGTCTCACCGTCGACGGCCAGGCGGTCGACAGTGCGGCGCAACCGGCCCAACCGGCAAGGATCATAGCTTGAGCTCAGACAGTCTTCCCGGTGTCACTTCAGGCCGCGCCGGCGAACCGACGTACATCCGGTTCGACGACAATTCTCTGCTGCCGCTGCTCTATGGCGAGCATGACCAGAACCTGTTGCGCCTCGAACAGCAGCTCGGCGTGAGCCTGGCTTCGCGCGGCAACCGGCTGGCGATCTCCGGTCCGGCCGACGCGGTGGAGGCCGCCAACGCTGCGCTGACCGCACTCTACGAGCGCCTCAAGAAAGGCCACGACGTCGGCGACGGCGAGGTCGATGCGGTGATCCGCATGGCCATGCAGGCGCCGGCCGATGAAAGCGGTCACGATGCGGTGCGCGCCGTGCATTCCGACGAACTGGCGATCACGACGCGCAAGCGCCGCCTGACGCCACGCTCGCCGGGACAGAAGACCTACATCCAGGCCCTGCGCGATCACGAGCTGGTTTTCGGCGTCGGGCCGGCCGGTACCGGCAAGACCTACCTTGCCGCCGCCATGGCCGTCGCCATGCTGATGGAAGGCGCCGTGGAGCGCATCATCCTGTCCCGCCCGGCGGTGGAGGCCGGCGAGCGGCTCGGTTTCCTGCCCGGCGACTTGAATGAAAAGGTCGACCCCTATCTGCGCCCGCTTTACGACGCGCTCTACGACATGCTGCCGGCGGCCCAGGTGACGGCCCGCCTGGCGAACGGCGAGATCGAGGTGGCGCCACTCGCCTTCATGCGCGGGCGCACCCTGTCGAACGCCTTCGTCATTCTCGACGAAGCGCAAAACACCACGCCGGTGCAGATGAAGATGGCCTTGACCCGCCTGGGCGAGAACAGCCGCATGGTGGTAACTGGCGACCTGTCGCAGGTCGATTTGCCCAAGGGCGCGCCCTCGGGCCTGAACGAGGCGGTCAGGGTGCTGGCCGATATGGAAGGGGTCGCCTTCGTGCAATTCACAGCCGCCGATGTTGTGCGGCACAATCTGGTGACGCGAATCGTGCGGGCCTATGCGGCCCACGATGCCGGCAAGACAGGAGAAGGAGATCTCTTCGGCGGGGATCGGTAATCCGGAGGCGGGGGTTTCTCTTCGAGAAGCCCGCCTCGGTCCCGCGGTCGCGACAACCATGAACGACACCCCTGAAAGCAGTAGCCTGGAGATCGCCGTAGCGCTGCACGATACGGCTTGGTCGGACGCCCTCGACGACCTGGAGAACCGGGCTCGGGCCGCGGTACGCAGGACCTTGACGCATGTGATGCCCGATAACGAAGGGCCGCTGGAAATCTCCCTGGTGTTCACCGACGACAGCGAGCAGCGCCTGCTCAATCGCGATTATCGCGACAACGACCGCGCGACCAACGTATTGTCTTTTCCCAACATGGACGATCACGACAAGGATGACCGGGCCGGGCCCGAGGCCTCGGGGCAGCCGCGGCTGCTGGGCGATGTCGTGCTGGCCCGCGAAACCGTCGCGCGCGAAGCGCAGGCTCAAGGCAAGAGTCTCGCCGACCACACCAGTCACCTGCTGGTCCATGGACTGCTGCACCTTCTGGGTTACGATCATCAAGACAGCGCCGAGGCCGAGGAGATGGAGGCTTTGGAAACAAGGATCCTTGCGGAAATGGGTATTGCCGATCCCTATCGGGCCGAAGCGGAGCGGGCCTCGGACCAGAGAGGAGCGACCCATGGCTGAGTCCTCCGGCAACGGCCGCGCCGCCCGCGGCGCAGAGCAATCCGGCGGCAGCCTGTGGCAGCGCCTGCGCGGGCTGCTGCGGGCCCGGCAGGGCGAGGCGCATCTGCGCGAGACCCTCGAAGAAATCATCGACGAGATCAAAGAGGCCGAGGGCGAGGAAGACAGCAACGCGCCGATCTCAAGCGACGAGCGCATCATGCTGGCGAACATCCTGCGGCTGCGCCACCTCGTCGCCTACGACGTAATGGTCCCGCGCGCCGATATCATCGCCGTCGATCTCGACACGCCGATGGAGGAGTTGATCGAGGTCATGAGCAAGGCCGGCCATTCGCGCCTGCCGATCTACCGCAACACCTTGGATGAGGTGGTCGGCATCGTCCACATCAAGGACGTCCTGCAGCATATGAAGGACAGGAAGGCCGAAAGCAGTTTCGACATCGTCGACCTGGTGCGGCGCATCCTCGTGGTCGCGCCCTCCATGCGGGTGCTCGACCTGCTGCTGGAAATGCGTCTGTCGCGCGTGCACATGGCCCTGGTGGTCGACGAGTTCGGCGGCATCGACGGCCTGATCACCATTGAGGACCTGGTCGAAGAGATCGTCGGCGAGATCGAAGACGAACACGACGTGGCGACCGGCCCCAAGCTGGTCGAAAGGTCCGACGGCACCCTGATCGCCGATGCCCGCACCACCATCGAGGAATTCGAGGAGAAGGTCGGGCCGGTGCTCTCGGAAGAGGAACGCGAGGAGGACATCGACACCCTCGGCGGCCTGCTGTTCACCCTGGCCGGCCGGGTGCCGGACCGCGGCGAGCTGGTCAAGCACCCGCACAGCGGCATCAACTTCGAAGTGCTGGAAGCCGATCCGCGCCGGGTCAAGCGCCTGCGCGTGCGCAACGTCGTGGCCCAGCCGGCGCAGGTCGACGAAGACGCCCGCGGCCGATGACCGCAAGCCGATGACCGGGCCGCTGCGCCTGGCCCAGAGGCTGGCCGGACTGACCGGCTGGCGGCGCCTGCTGGCCGCCGCAGTCTGTGGTGCGCTGTCCGCCGCGGCCTTGCCGCCGCTCTATGTCCTGCCCCTGTTGCTGCCCGCCTTCGTCGGCGCCCTGTGGCTGCTGGACGCGGCCCGCAGCGGCCGCCAGGCGGCGCTTGTCGGCTGGGCTTTCGGTACCGGACACTTTGCCGCCGGGCTCTATTGGGTCGGTATCGCTTTTCTCGTCGATGCCGAACGTTTTGCCTGGGCCATGCCCTTTGCCGTCACCGCGCTGGCCGCCGGCCTGGCGCTGTTTCCCGCGCTCTCGTTCTGGCTGACTTACCTGGCCACGCAGCGCCTGCGCCTCGCCGGGCCGGCGAGGATCTTCGCTTTCGCTGTCGCCTGGTTGCTGGGCGAAGGGCTGCGGGCCTGGATATTCACCGGTTTTCCCTGGAACCTGATGGGGACGGTCTGGGCCTTTTCGGCCGAAACCCTGCAGATTGCCGCCTATGGCGGCGTCTGGATCCTGAGCCTGATGACCTTGGTCGCGGCGGCTGCGCCGGCGGTCTTGTCGGAACCGGCTCAACGCCGGCCCAAATGCCTGGCGGTCATGATGACCCTGCTCTTGCTGCCGGTTCTGGCCTGGGGCTTCGGCGCCTGGCGCCTGTCCGGCGCGCCGGACCAGGGCACAGCGGTGGTGGAGACGGTGCGCCTGCGTCTGGTGCAGCCGTCGATTCCCCAGGCCATGAAGTGGCGCAGCGACAAGCGCGCCGACAATCTGCGCCTGCAGATGCGCCTGTCCCTGGCGCCGGGCCATGCGGATCGCACGCTCATCATCTGGCCGGAGACCGCGGTTCCCTATGTGCTGGCGGCCGAGCCGCGGCTGCGTCAGGACCTGGCCGGCATCGTGCCCCCCGGCGGCTACCTCATCACCGGCGCGCCGCGAGCCCTGCCGGAAGACCGGGCCGGCGAGATCTGGAACTCGCTGCACGCGCTCGACGACCGGGGCGACCTCGCGGCGACCTACGACAAGGTGCATCTGGTGCCATTCGGCGAGTACACGCCGCTGCGTTCGATCCTCGGCTTCGCCAAGCTCACGGCCGGCGCACGGGACTTTTCGGCCGGCGACGGCCTGAAGACCCTGGACCTGCCCGGCCTGCCGCCCTTCAGCCCGCTGATCTGCTATGAGGTGATCTTTCCCGGGGAGGTGAAGCAGGACGGCGGCGCCGCGCCGCGCTGGCTGCTGAACATCACCAACGACGCCTGGTTCGGGGACTCTTCAGGCCCGTACCAACACTTTGCCTCAACTCGATTGCGCGCAGTAGAGGAAGGTCTTCCCGTAGTTCGCTCAGCTAATAACGGAATTTCGGCAGTGATAGATTCCTATGGTCGAGTTATAGATCAGATTGACCTCAATGATCGCGGCATCATTGATGTTGATCTACCCTCGGGTGCTGAGGCGGCGACGCTATATTCTTATGCGGGTAATATTCTGTATTTGGTAGAGTTAGTCTTGATGGCTTGTGTTATATTTGTGGCGCGCCGTTTTATTTGATGACATAGAGACGCGGGGCCTTGACGGATCAACCCTGTGTTGGCATACATCGGTATGTTTTTAGTCCTACAGTTCTGAAAAATCCTTCATACGAGGTAAGATGCGGATGGCGCGACTCGGCGTGCTGCCGGCAGACCGCCAGGCGAGCGGACCTAACCCGGTCGATGTTCATGTTGGAAGTAGAGTGCGGCTGCGGCGGACTCTTCTCGGCATGAGCCAGGAAAAACTCGGCGAGGCGATCGGTCTCACCTTTCAGCAGGTTCAGAAGTACGAGCGCGGCGCCAATCGGATCGGCGCCAGCCGGTTGTTCGATCTCTCGCGGGTGCTCGACGTACCGGTCGGATACTTCTTCGACGAGATGCCGGACGACGTGGCTGCGAGTTCTCCGGCGCAGCGGCCGGGCAACCACAACCCGCCTCCCGAACAGTCCTTGGATCCCCTGGTCAAGCGCGAGACGCTGGAACTGGTGCGGGCCTACTACAAGATCGAAGAGTCGGGCGTTCGCAAACGCTTGTTCGAGATGACCAAGGCCCTGGCCGCCGCCAGCGGCGGCGGAGCGAGCAAGTCGGGGACCTAGAGCAGTTCCGGGTTGATTGGAATTTGCTGACGCGATCCATCGGCCCGCTTTAGGCGCCGCGGCCTCTGGAACCAGAGATCTGCAGGCGCAATGTGCAAGTCTTCTTGCATTTGCGCTGGCGCATCGCTATTCCCACCGGGCAAATCCGAAACCTTTGGCCCGAACGACGGGAGCGACGCAGTGCGCAACGGTAGTTATCTCTTCACCAGTGAATCGGTCTCTGAAGGCCACCCGGACAAAGTCTGTGACCGGATCTCCGACGCCGTCGTAGACACCTTCCTGACTCACGATCCCCACTCGCGCGTTGCCGTAGAGACTCTTTCGACCACGAACCGGATCGTTCTGGCCGGCGAGGTGCGCGGGCCCGAAGCGGTCACCAGGGACCTGATCGAGCAGGTGGCGCGCGCCGCGGTCAAGGAAATCGGCTACGAGCAGGACGGCTTCCACTGGGGCACGATGACGGTGGAGAACTACATCCACGCCCAGTCCGTCGATATTGCCCAGGGCGTCGATGCGGCGGGCAACAAGGACGAAGGGGCCGGCGACCAGGGCATCATGTTCGGCTTCGCCTGCCGCGAGACCGAGCACCTCATGCCGGCGCCGATCCATCTCTCTCACTCGATTCTGCATTCCCTGGCCGAAGCGCGGCATTCCGGCTCGGAGCCCGGCCTCGGCCCGGATTCGAAGAGCCAGGTGACGCTTGAGTACGTCGACGGCAAGCCGGTGCGCGCGACCTCGGTGGTGGTTTCCACCCAGCACGCGGGCGAGTTGGAGCAGGACCAGGTGCGCGAAATCGTACGCCCCCACGTGGTCAACGTGCTCCCCGAAGGCTGGATGTGCCCGGAGGAAGAGTTCTACGTGAACCCGACCGGGCGCTTCGTCATCGGCGGGCCCGATGGCGACTGCGGCCTGACCGGCCGCAAGATCATCGTCGACACCTATGGCGGCGCGGCGCCGCACGGCGGCGGCGCTTTTTCCGGCAAGGACCCGACCAAGGTCGACCGCTCCGCGGCCTATGCGGCGCGCTACCTTGCCAAGAACGTGGTGGCGGCGGGTCTGGCCGATCGCTGCACCATTCAGGTGGCTTACGCCATCGGCGTGTCCAAGCCCCTGTCGGTCTATGTCGATACCGATGGCACCGGCCAGGTCGATGAAGCCAAGCTGTCAGTGACGCTGCAGGATATGATGGACCTCTCGCCGCGCGGCATCCGCGAGCACCTCGCGCTGTCGCGGCCGATCTACGCGCGCACCGCCGCCTACGGGCACTTCGGGCGGTCGCCCGATCCCGACGGCGGGTTTTCCTGGGAGCGTACCGATCTGGTCGAGGGCCTGCGCAGCGTGTTCGGCGCCTAGGCGCGGAGCTTTCTTACTGATTGCACGAGGTCGGCAGAAATGGCGGCGCTGCGGAATCTCTATGGTCGCCGGCAAGGGCGCCCGCTGCGCGCCGCGCGCAAGGCGCTGCTCGACGAGACCTTGCCGAAGATCCAGATCGACCTGCCCGAAGACGGCGGCGGGCTGAAGCCGGACCAGCTCTTCGACCCCCTGCCGTCCAAGCTCTTCCTCGAGATCGGCTTTGGCGGTGGCGAGCACCTTGCCTGGCAGGCCGGCCGCCAGCCCGACACGGGCTTTGTCGCCGCCGAGTACTTTATCACCGGCGTCGCCAGCCTGTTCGGTCACCTCCGCAACAACGAGGCCGAGGCGCCGCTGCGGCTCTACGTCGGCGATGCCCGCGACCTCATGGAGCGCCTGCCGGACGCGATCTTCGACAAGATCTTTATCCTGTTTCCCGACCCCTGGCCGAAGCGGCGCCACCATAAACGCCGGCTAATCCAGCGGGAGACCGTGGATCTGCTGGTGCGCCTGCTGAAGGATGGCGGGGAGTTGCGCTTTGCCAGTGACGATCCCGGCTACCTTTCCTGGGCGCTCGAGCGCTTGAGCGATCACCCCTGCCTGGCCTGGCAGGTCGCCGGGCCGTCGGACTGGCGCCGGCGGACCGAAGACTGGCCACCGACCCGCTACGAGGAAAAAGCCCTGCGGGAGGGGCGGCGCGCTGCCTACCTAAGGTTTATTAGAAGCCAACGATAGGCCTCAATACGAGCGTTCGAACGAAGCCGAAACTTGCGCCGGATGGGCGCTCCTATGCGGCTGCTCCAGCGGGAGAAAGGCCTTGCGGGCCGGGGGTTCCGGGCGTAAGGTCCGGATCTGTCAAGGTGGCGGTATCAGAGTAACAGATCCCGCTAGGCTACCGAGCGGTGGGCCTCTGGCCCGCCTTTTTTATTATGGCAATCGCAACGTGGAGGATGGGCTCTTGTCCCAGGCCTTGGAAAGGGCTCCCTCAGGGCTGGATAAAACCAGCTCCAAGACCAGTGAAGGCAAGGCGGCCGATGTCGAGCGCCTGATCGCGCCGGCTATCGAGGCGATGGGCTATGGCATTGTGCGCGTTCAACTTTCCGGCGGGGACCGCCTGCGTTTGCAGATCATGGCCGAGCGGATTGTCGACGGCAGCATGAATGTCGACGACTGCGCCGCGATCAGCCGCGCGGCGGCGGCGATCCTGGATGTCGAAGATCCGATCGACAGCGCCTATACGCTGGAAGTCAGTTCGCCGGGCCTCGACCGGCCGTTGACGCGTCTGGGCGATTTCGACCGCTTCGCCGGCTTTGAGGGCCGGGTGGAGATGGCTCTGCCGATTGACGGCAGGCAGCGTTTCCGGGGGCGCCTTTTGGGCACCCGGGGCACGGACGTTCTGGTGGCTTGCGAAGAGGGTGAGGTCGCCCTGCCTTTTGCCGATATGCACCGGGCCAAGCTGTTGCTGACCGATGAATTGATTGCCGCCAGCCAGCGGCCCGACCCGGGCTCGGAGCAGGCCGGGGCGGAAGAAAATAACGACGAGACTTCTTAGGAACGAGACTAGCGATGGATACCAGCGCTCTTGCACGAACCGAACTTCTTCAGGTCGCCGACGCTGTGGCGCGCGAGAAGTCGATCGAGCGTGACGAAGTTCTAGAGGCGATGGAGCAGGCCATTTCGAAGGCCGGCCGCGCCAAGTATGGCCACGAACACGACATCCGCGCGGAGATCGACCGCAAGTCCGGCGAAGTCCGGCTGCGCCGCTATCGCGAGGTGACCGACGAGGTCGAGAACGAGTTCACCCAGATCCGCACCAAGGAAGCCAAGGAGCGTCAGGACGACGTCGGTCCCGGCGACTTCATCATCGAGGATCTACCGCCGATCGATCTCGGGCGCATCGCCGCGCAGACCGCCAAGCAGGTCATCGTGCAGAAAGTGCGCGAAGCCGAGCGCAAGCGTCAGTACGACGAGTACAACGGCCGCGTCGGCGAGGTGGTCAATGGCATCGTCAAGCGGAACGAGTTCGGCAACGTGACCGTCGACCTGGGCCGCGCCGAGGCGCTGATGCGCCGCGACGAGGCCCTGCCGCGGGAATCCTTCCGCACCGGCGACCGGGTACGTGCCTATATCTACGACGTACGCGAGGAACAGCGCGGACCGCAGATCTTCCTGTCGCGCAGCCATCCGCAGTTCATGGCCAAGCTCTTCACCCAGGAAGTGCCGGAGATCTACGACGGCATCATCGAGCTGAAGTCGGTGGCCCGCGATCCGGGCAGCCGCGCCAAGATCGCCGTGATCTCTTATGACAACTCGATCGACCCGGTCGGCGCCTGCGTCGGCATGCGCGGCAGTCGCGTGCAGGCCGTTGTCGCCGAATTGCAGGGCGAGAAGATCGACATCATCCCCTGGTCGGAAGATACCGCGACCTTCGTGGTCAACGCCCTGGCGCCGGCCGAGGTCGCCAAGGTGGTCCTCGACGAGGACGCCGGGCGTATCGAGGTGGTGGTGCCCGACGACCAGTTGTCGCTGGCCATCGGCCGGCGCGGCCAGAACGTGCGCCTGGCCTCGATCCTGACCGGCTGGGACATCGACATCATGACCGAGGAGACGGAATCCCGTCGCCGCCAGGAGGAATTCCGCGGCCGGTCGCAGTTGTTCATCGATGCCCTTGATGTCGATGACGTCATCGCCCATCTCCTGGTCACCGAGGGCTTCACCGCGCTGGAGCAGGTGGCCTTCGTTCCGGTCGAAGAGTTGGCGCAAATCGAAGGGTTCGACGAGGAAGTCGCCGAAGAACTGCGCGCCCGCGCCCGCACCCATCTGGAAGAGATGGACCGCAGCAACGAGGAGCGCCGGCGTGAGCTGGGCGTCTCCGACGAGCTGACGGCTTCGGAAGGGATCAGCGCGACCATGCTGGTGACGCTCGGCGAGCAGGGTGTGAAGACGCTCGACGACCTGGCCGATCTTTCGGCCGACGAGCTGCGCTTCGCCTGCAGCAACCTGCGCGGCGAACACAGCCTGGAAGACATGGGCAGTCTGACGGAGGCCGAAGTCGACGGCATCCTGCAGGGCAGCCCGATGAGCCAGGACGAGGCCAACACCATCATCATGGCGGCACGGGCCCACTGGTTCGACGACGAACCCGCTGAAGAGGCGGCCGAGGGCGAGGCAAGCGAAGCTGCCGCCCAGCCGGAGGAACAAAGCTGACGGGAATGACGGCAACAGCAGCGCAACATCAGCAGGACGGCAAGGCCGGTACCAAGCATCGGCGGGGCGCAGGGCGTGCGAAAGACGCGTCGCAGCGCCGCTGTCTGGCCAGTGGCGTCATTTTGCCGAAGGAGCAGCTGCTGCGCTTTGTCGTTGGACCGGACGCCGTGGTGGTGCCCGATCTGGCCGAACGCCTGCCGGGGCGGGGTTTGTGGTTGCAGGCGCGTCGCGATATGATGGACAAAGCCTGTGCGCGGAACCTCTTTGCCAAGGCGGCGAAGAGGCAAGTGCGCGTGCCTGCCGATTTACCGCAGCAGGTAGAGGGTCTGGCGTTGCGCCGCTGTCTGGATCTGCTGGGCCTGGCGCGCCGCGCCGGTGCCGTGGCAGCCGGATTCGAGAAGGTCAAGGCGGCGCTGCGCGCGGGTGAAGTAGGTTTGCTGCTCCAGGCGGACGATGCCGCCGAGGATGGCCGGGACAAGATCCGGGCCCTTGCGCGGGCGGTAGGCTCCGAG
>PJEL010002355.1_pt1 | contig 17547 bp, 20 predicted proteins | sample 1853271 | NCBI WGS metagenome assembly PJEL01 (sample SAMN08108733, study PRJNA415343) | Invertebrate metagenome, whole genome shotgun sequencing project. | host: Globobulimina | place: Sweden: Gullmar Fjord | collected 2015-08
GGCCAAATCGCACCAATTTGTAGGAAGTTGTTCCTTTAATGATTCCCAATTTTCGTCCATACTTTCTAGCATAATATAACACGCCCAAGTTAATAAATTTTTTTAGGTTAGCGCCTATGCACTGCACACCCAAATAGATAGGAAACCATATTCCAAATGCTTGCCCGCTCCTTAAAAGAGCCATAGTAGGCTTCCACCCGTGTGAACTTGTAGCGCTGACCCGCCTCCTTTAGCGCTTTGCCTTCTTCTTTTGACCATACTTTTTTCGCAGTCCTTCCGCTAGACGCAGAGGATGATGACTTCTTTCGTCTTGCTTGAGAACGATTACCACTCGTTTTGGTCTGATTTCCTTGCCGAGCTGAAACGGACTCACTTTTTCGGGTAGTAGGGCGTTGTTCCTTTGTACTATACTGACTAGCAAAAAAGGCAATAAGGAGAACGGCAAAGACCCCGCCGATGAGCAGACCCACTAGCGGCTTTCCCTTTCCCGCCGTGTTCTCTTGGCATTGGGGATCCTTTTTTCTCTGTTATTTTCTATCGTCATGGTTGCGTTTTAGTCTTTCAAGCGTTAGTAAAAGCACTAAGGCTGCAAATATAGCATGGATAGCTGCAAAGGTCTTCCCTGGCTTATCTAACGGCAACGACGGCTGACGGCCGAGAGGCTTATACGCCGATGTATTCGGTGTTACTATCGTCTTCGGCTTGTGGGCTTTCTAGGATGATGCTGCAGGTTCTTACTGCGGAGAATAAATCGAACATCCACCAGAAAGTAACTATCGTAGGAGTGAGGAGAACAATTCCTTCGAAGTATGTATAACCCCACTGACGGTCCCCTTCAAGACCTTGGTCTAAGCACCATACTAGTCCATAGGGTAGCACGCAACTGACGACAAAGGGAATAAGACAGAAGGATGCTGCAAATATACCTAGTTTTTGTGTTCCCGTTAAATTTGCTCCTATGGGCATGGGGCCACTTTTCTTCGAGTAATAGACAGATAATGCAGCTAAGGAGAGGGCTGCGCATAAGGCTACTATAGTTCGCTTACTAGAACTCCAGTACTGTAAGGATTTAAATGCTACCAAGAAAGAGGTAAAGCTGACAAGGGTAAAGATTATAAGAAGCCCTAAGACTTCTTCAGCCCTCCCACTTATTTCTTCTTTGGAGGCTACTTTAACGGCTTGTTTCTCTTGAACCAGCTGTTTTTTCTTCTGTTTGTCGGCTTTATCTAGACGAAGGCCATAAATTACATATAAGAATAATGACCACAGGGCGCAGCCTAGAAAAACCTGGTAATAAGAAATGTACCTTTTATTTGCTTTCCAAAAGGTTACTATCGAAATTAAACCATACAATGTTGAGAAAAGTGCGGTGGTGATTCCTAAATCTCCAAGACCGAGTTTGCACCCACGCATGCCTAATATGTCCATACGCACAACGACGGCGAAGAGGGCAATAAATACACATTACCAGGTGCCTATTACCCAAGGTTTTTCGAAGGATTTTGCGAATGTGGCGTAGCTTTTTCTCCATGCTCCAACAGCATTGATAAGGGACATAATCATGGAGGCGGCAAAACCTAAGAAGATAACGCCTGCCCATCCAAAGACTTCTTGTTGGACTGCTTGGTTGCTATAGTCTGCGAAGGAGAGGGCTTTTTTCTTGGTAGCTTTGGGTGCTTTCTTGCCACTTACTTTGGCCGTGGTTTGTTGTGCAGGTTCTTTCCGGGCGTGCTGTTCTACGCGCTGCTGTTCTCTTTTGGGTTTTTCTTGGCTTTTGCTGCTGCTGCCTGAAAACATCCAGAAGGCGAGGATGATGAGTATGAATGCTGCAGCGCCTCCTATCATGAGGTTTTTCTTTTGGTTTTCTTCCATGGTGAATTATTGTTAGGGGGTAAAGCTATAGTTTTTTTATAAAAAGCAAACGAAAGGGGGGCGGGGTCTTGCTGTGTGCTATTGTGGGGTTGGTTTGAAGGGTGTCCTGAGGTATTAATGGGCTTGGGTGAGGGGTAGGTAGAGGTGCTCTTGGACGTACTTTTTATTTACTTTAAAGGTCCCTTGTTCTCGCTTGCGTGGGATTTCGAACATGGCCTTCATGAAGAGGTCGCTAAGGACGCCTTTGAGTGCGCGTGCGCCTCCTACTTTGCGCTTTTCCACTTCATCTAGGATGGCTTCGATGGCTCCTCCTGTGAGGGTGAGTTTTTTTCCTTCCATGGCGAAGAGTTGCTTGTACTGGGTGAGGATGTTTCTCTTGAGGATGTCTTTGAGGGTGGTTCGTGTGTGTGGGTTTAGGTGGGTGATGATGGGTAGCCTGCCTACGAGTTCGGGTATGAGGCCGTACTTTTTGAGGTCTTCGGGTTTCACGTGGCGGAGGAGGTTTTCTTTGTGTGTGGTGGTGTTGCTTTTGTCTTGAAAGCCTATGGGTTTTTTCTGGAGGCGGCGGGCGATGATGTTTTCTAATCCTTCGAAGGCGCCACCGCAGATGAAGAGGATGTGGGTAGTGTCGATGGTGACCATTTTCTGGTGTGGGTGCTTGCGTCCTCCTGTGGGTGAGACTTGCACGGGTGCACCTTCTATGACTTTGAGGAGGGCTTGTTGGACGCCTTCGCCGCTGACGTCTCTGGTGATGGATGTGTTGTTGCCTTTGCGTGCTATTTTGTCGATTTCATCAATGTAGATGATGCCTCGCTCTGCTTCGTAGGCGTCATAGTTGGCATCTTGTAGGAGGCGTGTGATGATGTTCTCGACGTCTTCGCCTACGTACCCTGCTTGTGTGAGGGCGGTGGCGTCGGCGATGGTGAAGGGGACGTGTAGCCTTTTGGCGATGGTGCGTAGGAGGTGTGTTTTACCTGTTCCTGTTTTGCCTACTAGGAGGATGTTGGCTTTTTCTATGGGGGTCTTTTGTTTATGGCTGTATTGTGCTTGGTAGGGTTTTTCTGCTTCTATTTGTGCGAGTCTCTTGTAGTGGTTGTAGACGCCGACGGAGAGTGTTTTCTTTGCTTTCTGCTGCCCGATGACGTGCTTGTCGAGGTGCTTTTTGATGACTTGCGGGGTGATTTTCTGCCATTCTATGGTTTCGTAGTGGCCTTCTTCGGTGTTGTCTTCTTCTTGGTTTGGTGTGGTGACGAAGGCGACGTTTCTGGCGCAGGATCCGCATATGGTTCCTGTCTTTCCTGATATGAAGAGGTCGTCGTCTTTTTGTGATGTTTTACCACAGAATGAGCAGATGATGTTTAGCATGGTATTTTATTTTTTGTGTTTCTTGAGGATGTTGTCGATGAGGTTGTAGTCTTTGGCTTCTTGTGGTCGCATCCAGTAGTCTCTGTCTGCGTCTTTTTTGATTTCCTCTGGTGTTTTGCGTGTGTGCTTGGCGAGGATGGTGAAGATGTCGCTTTTGACTTCTTGCATTTGCTTGTAGTAGATTTCTATTTCGCTGGCTTGGCCTTGTGTGCCGCCTAGGGGCTGGTGTATCATGATGCGTGCGTGTGGGAGTGCGCTGCGCTTGTTTGGGGTTCCTCCTGCGAGGAGGACGGCAGCCATGGAGGCTGCGAGTCCTATGCATGTGGTTTCGACGGGGGGGTCTATGAATTGCATGGTGTCGTAGATGGCGAGGCCGTCGTAGATGCTTCCTCCTGGGCTGTTGATGTAGAGGGTGATTTCTTTTTCGGGTGAGAGGGATTCTAGGAAGAGGAGTTGGGCGGTGACGATGTTGGCGATGTTGCTGTCGATGGCGGTCCCTAGGAAGATGATGCGGTCCATGATGAGTCTGGAGAAGACGTCGATTTCACGGAAGGGTTGCATGCGCTCTTCGATGACGCTCCTGGTCATGGCTTTGAGGTGGTTGTCGAGGCTTTCTCTTTCTACGTTGCGGTGTTTAGTGGCGTAGTGGATAAATTCTTCGTGGTGTTTTTTCATGGGTTGGAGGCTGCTGAGGCTAGGGGCAAAAATAGGGAATGGTTGGGATTAGGTTGTAAGCCTATTCCTTTTCAGGTAGTTTTACGTTGTCAAGGAGGTTGGTGTGCATGCCTTTTTCTGCTCTGTAGGTTTCTATTTTCTCGCTTGCTATGTTGGAGGCGGCGATAATCAAGTCTTTGATGAGGGATAGCTTTTCTCCTTTAAGGGTGGGGTCTAACTCTATGTCGACGAGGTCTTTGAGTCCGTTCATGTGGACTTTGACGAGCCCACCTCCTGCTTCGCCTATGTCGATGTGCTGTGCCATTTCTTTGTTTAGCTTCTCGTTTATTGCGACGGCTTCTTTGAGCATTTTTTCTGGGTCGATGTCGCCTAACATCTTAAATATATCGGTTGGTTCCATGGTTTTGTGTATATATTTTTGGGTTGTTTTGTTGGGCCATATATAGGATAAAGCTGGCTAAAAAACAAATCGTTGGGTGGGAAGGGGGGATGTGAGCCTGACAGGTCCTCTTCTTGGTTACGGGTTGCCTCTCGACAAGCGAGAAGGATGGGTTCTTTCACTTCGTTCAGGACGAGAGTTATGCTCTCGGGTTACGGGTTGCCTCTCGACAAGCGAGAAGGATGGGTTCCTTCACTTCGTTCGGGACGAGAGTTATGCTCTCGGGTTACGGGTTGCCTCTCTGCAGGCCTCCTTTTTGGTTACTTTTGTGCTTCGCTTGTTATTGAGGGGGTTTTTGGGTTGACAGTTTGCGCTGTAGCTTATTTTCTCCCCTTCGAAGTGGGAGGTCCCTCACCCGTTCACTATGTTCCCTTTCGTTCGGAAGGAGGAAAAGGTGGGTTTGCCTTCAAAAAGCTATAGCGATAAATGTTAGGAGGTTGTAAGCTAGCACGTGGGTTCGGAAGGGGGTGATGTGGTTATGAGGTGGCTATCAGCTTGGGTTAACTTTGGCGACTACTCTCTTGGATTATTTCCACTTCTCTACCTCTAAATGCCATGCCTACCAAGACAATGTCGGTAGCTCCACGGGCTTCGGGGTCGGTCTTGTACTTTCTCTTATGGATTTGGTTAAGGGCCTTTCTGGCAACTTCCTTGAGTTCTTCGTCCTCTTCGGCTTTTTTGAGTTCAATTATAAAGGCTTTTATGCCTTTTTTCTTGGGTTCTAAAGCGATATCATAGCGTCCATAACCGCTTTCTCTATTAGAACGCACATGGTGTGTGCTGTGGCAGCAAAAGCCTAACATGCCGAGCACGAGGGGGTGGAAAATCTCTTCTGGGGTTTTTTCTCTTATGTGATGGTAGCTTACCGAGATGATGAGAAAGTCTTTTAAAAACTCAACAAAGGAAGAGAAATCGCCTTCGGCCAACGCTTGCATGGTATTTTTAGCTACTGAATCAATCTCATCTCCTAGAGGGAACTTATTATAGCCGTGCTTAAGTTGGTGTTCTTTTTGTAGTAACCCTGTCAGGAGAGCCTCTTTTATGGTTTGGGGTGCGAAGCAGGCATAGATTATGTCGCTGAGGCAGGAGGCGAGGTAGGGACCAAGTTCCTTGAATCCTTTTGGGTCATTGACTAGAGAAAAATCGCATTCCTACTTCTGGTATACTAAGGAGAGGGAATAGCTTTGTATGCTTGCCTTCCTCCATTCTTTTGATTACCATGCTGATGATTATGATTGTTTTTCCCCAGGGAAAAAGACCATCTTGAAAGTCATCTCTTAAGTAGGTGAAATCTTCATATTCTCGGCTCGCATATCTAATCTTTTTACTGAAGTAGTCGGCCATATTCTTTAGAAGATTGACCTTTCTATTATCAAATGAAAGATATTTTTGGACTAATTCGTCAACAAAGCAGAGGATTTTCTTCTGTTGTTCTAAGGTAAAAAAATCGTTATGCTATTTCACCAGAAATATAAGGAATGATACCGTTTCAGGGTTGTGCTCTTTCAATTCGAATGTGTGCCTTACTGCTATCATTTCCTCCAACAGTAAGTACTCGGGTTTGTTTACTATCATGATATTGGCTTGAAAGCGAATCGAAAGCTATGCGTTTTTTGTGAAGTATACGATACAACCCTCTCTTTCTTGCCTTCACATCTCCCCACCTCGTACCAGGTTATTGCCTTTTGTATGGGTGAAACAATGCTCGATGGAAAGAAGTAGCCTTGTGTTTTTGCTGTAGCCAGTAGGCTGGCAGTTTGTGTTGTAGGGTAGGGAACCTATCAGAAGTTGGAGGTTTCTCATCGTTCACGTTGTTCAGTTCCTTCGAAATGACAGGGTGGCTGGCAGTCCCTCTCGGCAAGCGAGAAGGATGAGGTCCCTCACCGCTCACTTCGTTCTCTTACTTCGGGATGACAGGATGGTGGGAGGTTTCTCTCCCCTTCTTGCCTTTACATCTCCTACCTCGTACCAGGTTATTGCCTTTTGTATGGGTGAAACAATGCTCGATGGAAAGAAGTAGCCTTGTGTTTTTGCTGTAGCCAGTAGGCTGGCGGTTGGGTGCATTTTTTATTATGTCGGTTTTGTGCTAAACTTGGCCAACAGAAACAAAAGCCTTCCTCATAGAGGGGTGAAATTATTAAAGGAGTTATGGATGCCGTTTTAATGAACCAAATCGCGCTGGGACTCTTCCTGGTGCTTAACCTGGTGGTTGCTTACTACGCTACAAAAGGTGCTCCTAAGACGATGGAAAGCTATGCGCTGGCGAATCGCAGTTTGGGAACGACCACACTACTTCTCAGCCTCTTCGCTACGTTGATGAGTACGGACAATGTGGCTCTTTATTTGACGTACACCGATGGTGTAATGGGGTTTTTTTACCCCCTAACCTTTGTTGGCATGACTCTTTTTTTAGGCTACTTTGTCTTTCCTAAGCTGGTCTATTTCCGTAAAGAGTACACCGTAGCGGGGGTAATGAAAAGCATGTATGGGCCGTTCGCGCTTTTGTCGACGGTCTTGATTATGACCTTATTCTCCTTTTTAATGATAGTGGCCCAACTGAAAGAGTTTGGGCAAATGGGCGTTTTCCTAGGATTACCCCCTACAACCCTCATCATAGGCCTGGGCCTCTTTATTGCGTGTTATACTTCAGTTGGAGGTGTTCGGTCTGTGGCTTTTACCGATGTTTTACAGTTCGTGGTATTCGCAGGGGGATTTTTGGTCTTCGGGACCATAGTTATACGCTCACATAGTGGTTTTGCAGCTATATGGGAGCAATTTCCAAAAGACTCGGAACTGGGACTTTTTCTTTCTCACCCAACTTTTGGTAGAAATTTTTTCTCCATCTTTTTTTGGTCTATATGGCCTACTGTCTTAATATCGCCTCCCATTGTGCAGCGGGTTTTAATGACGCCGAGCGAGAAAAGGGTGCGGTCTATTTTTCTCATTTTTGGTGGGAGTTATCTCTTTTTCCGTATCCTTACTACTATAGTAAGTGCAACCCTCTTTTGTGTGTCGGAAGAAATTCCTGATGGGATGGTTTCCATAGAGATTATAGTTGGTTTAATCTGTAAAAATATAATAGGTAGACTTCTTTTTATTTTATCCTTTGCAGCTGTTGTTATGTCTACGGCAGATTCTCTACTCAATGGCCGTGAGTATTATGTGGACCCATGATTTGCTCATGCCATTGTTCTTAGAAAGACGCAAGGAACAGAACAAGATAGTTGTTACTTCTCTATTTACGCTAGGTTTTGGTATACTAGTAACCTTGTTCTCTGTTTTTATCGACAAAGAATCTCTAGATTTAGTGGAATATACCTGTATACTGGTATCATCACTTTCAGTTCCTTTTATTTTTGGTGTAGTAGGACTATGGCGACCAGGAGAAGGGCGATGAGGATGGGGGTGGCTTTTTTGATTTGCATAGGAGGGTCTTCTATACGGTTGGGGCGTGGAAAGCTAAGTAACTGGAGTTACGCAGGAGCCCCTGTAAGGTAGGCTTCCCCCCAAATTTTAACATTACTGCGTTTAGTTTTTGGTGACCTACAAGGGCGAAACACCATATAATGACAAATTACGCGCTGGCATACGCAGTGCCCCTACCTTAATATAGCTTTCTCTTAAAAGCGTACGCCAGCAATTACTGAGTTCCTTCACTTCGTTCAGGACGAGAGCCATGCTCTCGAATTTCCCCACCACAAGGCCTTCCTTTTCCCCACACAACCCTCTCTTTTAGAGCAAAAAACAGTGTCCTGCATATTCCTTTAGTCACTGGCTGGAGGTACGCTATGCCAATACCGCCAATAAATAAGCAAGGTGGATGCAAAGATCATGGATATGCACTACTGGAAAGGGTGTAATGCGTAAGTCCAGTAAGTAATAATTTGTTGTTGACTAGGTAGGAGGCTTCCAAAAAGTGTAGCCCTTTCTGCTCTTTCCCTAGTATTTTCTTATACCGACTTCAAGGGCCAAATTATAATAAAATACTTTCTGTTAGCAAAACATCGCGCATCGATCAGTTTTTCAATCAAACACACGGGGGCATCGTTTTCAGATGGGCAGTCTTTAAAGCAATATCTGCCTAATATACAGGAACCCCTCCAAAGGGAAAAAGGGATACAGGTGCTCACCCTCAATCCTAGGAGAACTGACATTACAGGGATTGTTTTTGGTAGTAGATGTAGCATCGTAAGTTGGGCCATTATTTTAGTCTAAAAAGTGGAAAAAGGGAATAAGATCAAAGGCATCGCTACCGTCATTTCGGTCCTCCTCATTGTCGGTGTGGCACTATGGAGAGAAGAGGCCCGTCACAAAAACAAGAGCCGCCAAAACAAGAGACCACGACCCAAACAGCGACCCCCGAGGAGCTGCAAACACAAACCGCAGACAATCTCACTCCGAAGGAGCCCTCAAACACAAACCGCAGATAACCTCACCCCTCCCTCGCCGACCCCTCATAATTGCAAAACCACTCCCTTTTCACGAAATTTGGCGCCAACCACCCAAAACCACCCTCACAATATGAAAGAAGAAACCCACAAAGCAGGCTTCATCCACCTCATCGGCAACCCCAACGCAGGCAAGTCCACCCTCTTCAACAACCTTATCGACTACCCGCTTTCCATCATCACCCACAAACCACAGACCACGCGCCACAACATCGTAGGCATCGCACAAAAAGGCAACAACCAAGCCGTCTACATCGACACGCCAGGCTACCTTAGTCCCCAAAACCAGCTCCAGAAGACCATGAAGCGCTACGTCAACATCGCCCTCACCGAAAGCGACCTCATCCTCTTTGTCGCCGACATACGAACAAGCCCTATCGACCACACCATCCACCACCTTTATCACAAAAAGCCCCCACACATACCCCATCTCCTCCTCCTCAACAAGCGCGACCTCCTCACTCCCGAAGCCCAAGAACAGCAATGTCAGCACTGGAAAGCACACATCCCCATCCGCACGATCATCACCATCACCGCCCGCAATAAGCACGAAGTCACCCCCTTAGCCCAATACATTAGCACCAACCTACCAGTCCACCCCCCCTATTACGATCCCGAAAACCTTAGCGACCGCCCCCAGCGCTTTTTTGTCACCGAAATCATCCGCAAAGCCATCCTAGAACGCTACCAGCAAGAAATCCCCTACAGCGTCGAAGTCCAAGTCGAAAACTTTCAAGAAAAAGAACATCTCACCCACATCCAAGCCACCATCTACACCGAACGCAAAAGTCAAAAAGCCATCCTCATCGGCAAAAAAGGAGCAGCACTCAAAGCCCTAGGGCAGCAAGCACGGCAAGAATTGGAAGCCTTTCTTCAGAAAAAGGTATTTTTGGACCTCCACATAAAAGTAGTGCCCAAGTGGAGAGAAAAAACACACCGCCTCAACCAATGGGGCTACCATTAGCAATATAAAAGACACCCATGGGAAAAATAGTAGCCATCGTAGGAAAGCCCAATGCAGGCAAGTCCACCCTCTTTAACCGCATCGTAGGCGGCACACCCTCCATCGTAGATGAACACGCAGGGGTCACCCGCGACCGCCACTATAAGTGCGCCGAATGGGCAGGACACCACTTCCTCCTCGTTGACACAGGCGGCTACACCCAAGAGAAATCGCACACCCTCACAGACCAAATCAACCAACAGATAGAGGTCGCCATCCAAGAAGCAGACCTCATCCTCTTCGTCCTCGACTGCCGCATCCCCATCACCGAAGAAGAAAAAAAACTCGCCGACAAGCTACGTAGAAGCCAAAAGAAAATCATCATCGTCGCCAACAAAGCCGACAACCAAAAACAGAGTCACGAAGCACACCAACTCCACCAGCTAGGACTAGGAGAAGTCCATGACATCTCCGCCAAACACGGCAAAAACATAGGCGCCCTTCTCGACGCCGTCGTCAACCACTTCAAAGAAGAAATCGAAACCGAAGAAACCATACACATACCCAAAATAGCCATCCTAGGGCGCCCCAACGTAGGAAAATCCACCCTCACGAACAGCCTCCTATCCCAAGAAAGAGCCCTCGTCCTACCCCGCCCACACACCACACGAACCCCCGTCCACAGCCACTACAACCACAACGGACGCACCATCATCCTCGTCGACACCGCAGGTCTCGGACGCAAAAACAAAACCAAGCGCCATACCGTCCAATTTTATGCCTTCATACGCTCCATCAAAGCCCTCGAACAAGCCGAAGTCCTCCTCCTCCTCCTCGACGCCAGAGAAGGCATCACCAACCAAGATAAAGAAATCATCCGACGCATCGAGAGGAAAAAGAAACCAGCCCTCATCCTCCTCAACAAAATAGACCTCCTACCCAAAAATACACGCCTCGAACACGTCATCCAAGCCATACGGAACCAAATACCCTTCAACACCTATATCCCCATCATCCCCATCTCCGCCAAAAGCAAAAGGAACATCTTCACCACCCTAGACAAAGCCCTCGAAATCCACGATAACGCCCATAAAACCCTCTCCACATCCCAGCTAAACAAAACCATGCAAACCATCTGCCAGCAAAAAGAACCCCCATCCATAGCAGGGAGAAATATGAAACTCAAATACAGCACACAAATCCCCGCCCACTACCCCATATACCTCATCTTCACCAATCACGAACCCAAAAGCATACCGCGCAACTACAAGCGCTACCTCGAAAACCAACTTAGAAACACCCTCCCCCTCGAAGGAATCCCCATCAAAATCCTCTTCAAAAAAGAAGGGACCAAATAACCACCACCCTTCGTTCATAGAAAGTTGCTATATTAGCTAAGAGACAGAAAAGAGCGATGCCCAAGAAAAAGAAAACAACATTCACACCCAGCCTCTTTGAAATCCTCCTCATCAGCGCCGTCGCAGGAGCCACATACCAAATCAAAGAAACCTACTTCCCACCACCGCCAACAGAAGTCACCACACAAAAAGTCACCACAAAAACCACCCAAGTCGCCGTCCGCTTCAGCCCACAAGGAGGCTGCACCGAACTCATCGTCAGCGCCATAGATCAAGCCGAAAGCGAAATCTACATGCACGCCTACTCCTTCACATCACCACCCATCGCCAACGCCCTCGTCAACGCCACCCAAAGAGACGTCAAAGTCTGCCTCATCGTCGACAAAGACGAATACCAAAGAGGGAAAGTCCCCCACGCAGACCTCTTTAGAGACAACCTCGACTACTAGACCCCTACGGGCAACTGCACTAAGCCCCATGAACGAAAAGCAACCCACACCCCACCAACTCCTCCAGCGCTACTGGGGATATACCACCTTTCGTGAACCCCAAGAAGCCATCATAGGAAGCGTCCTCAACAACAGAGACACCCTCGTCCTCATGCCCACAGGAGGAGGGAAGTCCCTATGTTACCAAATCCCCGCCCTCGCACGAAAAGGTCTCACCATCGTCATCACCCCGCTGATTGCCCTTATGCAAGACCAAGTCCTCCAACTCAGGCAAAGAAAAATAGCAGCCCAAGCCCTCCACACAGGGATGACAAAAAAACACATAACCAATACCCTAGACAGAGCCATCCAAGGGAAAATCACCATCCTCTACCTTTCGCCCGAACGGCTACAGACCCAAACCCTCGTCGAACGCATCCCACACCTCAACATAAGCCTCATCGCCGTAGATGAAGCCCACTGCATATCACAATGGGGCTATGACTTCAGACCCGCCTACCTACAAATACCCCTCTTTGCAAAGCACTTACCCAACATCCCCATCATCGCCCTCACTGCCACCGCCACCCCAGAAGTACAGCGCGACATCCAAGCCAAGCTCGGCATGAAGCAACCCGCCATCTTCCAGACCACCTACGCCCGTGCCAACCTCTACTATGGGGTTCAGTATAGCGAAAACAAAACTCAACACCTTCTAAGGCACCTCGCCAGCAGCAGCGGGCCCGCCATCATCTACACCAACAGCCGCGCCAAAACCGAGCACATAGCCCGTACCCTCCAACAAAGACAAGTAAGCGCAGAATACTACCATGCCCACCTCCCCAGCGAAGAGCGCAGCCCAAGGCAAGAGCGCTGGCTACGAGAAGCAACAAGAGTCATCGTCGCCACCAACGCCTTCGGCATGGGCATAGACAAAGCCAACGTCCGTCTCGTCATCCACGAAAGTCCACCAAAGACCCTCGAAGCCTACTACCAAGAGGCAGGGAGAGCAGGCAGAGATAGCCACCCATCTAGCGCCATCCTCCTCTATAATGACAACGACACAGACCTACTCATCAAAACCACCAAGCACGATAAAATTACTGTCGACTACCTCCGACTCCTCTACCAACACCTCGCCAACCACCACCAAGTAGCCGTCGGCAGCCATCCCACCAAAGCCTACCCACTGGACATCCCCCACTTCGCATCTCTCTACAACCAGCCCATCCGTAAAGTCACAGAAGCCATCCAAAACCTCGTCGCCGCCCAGCTCATCCAGTACAACACCTACGGCGACGCCACCGAGCGCATGCAAATCACCCTGCCGTCAAAGCAACTCCCCGCCTTCTGCAATGCCAACCCCACCTATTACCCCCTTCTGCAACGGCTCCTACGCCAACACCCAGGCAGGATACGCCACACCCTCACCCCCATCTCCACCAAGCGCATCGCCCACCAACTCAAAGTCCACCACCGCGACCTCCTCCAACAGATAGAAGAACTGCAGCGACTCAACGTCATCGACTTCATCCCTGCGCAGACGACCCCCACCATCCTCTACCTCACCGCAAGGTATCCTGCGGAGAAAATCCCCATATCCCGTAAGAGCTACCAGGAGCGCCAAAAGATAGGCCAACAGAAAGCCCAGCAGATTATCCACTACCTCACCAACACCCACCGCTGCAGAACGCAGATGCTCCTCGAATACCTCGGCGAAGTCCGCTACGACCGCTGCCATAACTGCGATTATTGCAAACGTAAAGAAGGGGAACCTCAAGACTACACCGCCGCTATCTGTGCTGTGCTAACCAAAAGTCCCACTACCTTACATGGTCTCATGAAAGAAATAGCCCCCCAAGACCAAGAGGCCTTCGGAAAATCCGTGCGCTACCTTCTCAGCAGGGAAGAGATTTATTATGACGAAAAGCGCAACCTAGCCCTACGAAAGAGCAACTTATCCAAAGGAGAAAAGCGTTAGGAATGGAACCACTACATGCAAAGGTCACACTGCTTTACCATCTTTTGGTAATTGAAAATAATTGATTAAATTAGCCCCCTTTGGCCATTAGTGTAAAATAAAATGATTAAAAAAATTGCTAAGTTATTTCGTCCAAAAACCAGAGAAGACAAAGTAGGGTGTTATATGACTATAGATAGTAATACAAAAGAACCTGTCTATGTAGGAGAATCTAGGAATATTCCTAAGAGACTGGAAGAGCATAAGAAAAAAAAGCAACACGGGAAATATAAATATACCATGTATAATCCTGCAAATGAAAAAGTGAAGATATTCTCCATGCCTAACTCCACGGAAAAGGAAAGAAAGATAAAGGAAGAAGAGCTAATAAAAGAGTATCATCCCAAACGCAACAAACGCACCTACAAGCACTTTTCACAAAAAAAGCAACCCATAAGTGATGCATTATTAGGAATAAAAGCCAAATTGGCTGGTTTATTTGGATGGTAGACGTTCGACTACCTTGACGAAATACGTTACGACCCTTGCCATAACTGCGATTATTGCAAACGTAAAGAAGGGGAACCTCAAGACTACACCGCCGCCATCTGTGCTGTGCTAACCAAAAGTCCCACTACCTTACATGGTCTCATGAAAGAAATAGCCCCCCAAGACCAAGAGGCCTTCGGAAAATCCGTGCGCTACCTCCTCAGCAGGGAAGAGATTTATTATGACGAAAAGCGCAACCTAGCCCTACGAAAGAGTGACTAACTCCTATCTTCTTAAGACATTTGAACATTAGAGGAGCAATCGAGGCTAGTAGTCGCCCTTAACTTGCTTTAGCATGGCTAATCAGGAATGAAATGGCATAGTACCCACATTCCGTACCACAATCTCAAAAAAATCTTTTTTGTTTGGCCACTCAGAAGCCACTTAAAAACTGCCAGAAACCACTCTATTTTCTTCTTGGCTTCATAGCCTTTCAGAACCGATCTATATAAAAAAAGAAACATGCAAAATACAGGCCTTAAAATGCGGTTTTAAGGGTGTTTTAGCCTTTAAGACTGGCTTTTATGACGAATTTATGGTAGTGAATATAATGTACATCACTATGTTGATTAGGTGTTTTTTCTTACTTTTCATCAAAGCTACAGCTTGATAGGCGAACCCCATATTTGACCGTTTAACGCCCCCCTTTTTTTGTCGAAAATAAGAGAAAAGTCCCCGTTGGGATGAATGTTTTGGGGAAAACCCCTCAGAGGCCCTCATCTTGCTGGATAGAATATGCTTTTCGGGCCTTTAAACCCATATTTTAAATAAAAATTTTTAAAAACGTGGTGCGGAATGTGGGATCCAAGGTTACTTTTGTGAGTTCTGCGGGTTTGATAACACCCTGTTTTAGGCCTTCTTGAATGGTGGCTTGCAAAATTTTTCTCATGCCTTTTTCTCCTAGACGTTGACGAAAACGCGTAAGACTACTAGGGTTGATAGGTCGCTTCCAATCAAGGTAGTCATACCCACAGAAGTACTGCCAATAAGGATTTTCTACCCAGCATGTAACAACTTTCTCATCTGACATTTTGAACATGTGTTGCAACATCAAAAGTCCTACCATCAGCCTAATTGGCTTGGGAGGTTGTCCTGCTCCTTCTTTGTAGCATTTGCCGAACCCCTCTTCGAAACATGTCCAATCAATTCTGTCAGCAAGAATTTTGAGTCCGTGCTCTAGATTTATCAAAGATGAGATGCGCGAGCGGAACAACTCCCCTTGGCTATGATTTGTCTTTTTTGCTTTCATTTTTTCCTTATTTTTTACATCTGATGCAAGGTTTTGTAGAAAATCCCCTGCTTTCCTTGCATTTTTGTGAGTCCAAATATAGCTATTTTTTGCGAAAAACCTTACTATAAATCCTCTAAAGACTGATTTTAAGGAGTATGCAGGGTTAACTAGATGAGACATGTAGCATACTATTTTAACGATGCGTTATTCTCATATGGTTGGCATCCTGTACTTTAGGGGGAATTCAGCTTTTTAATTAACTTTGCGAAAATAAATCTAACATCATGAAAGGCGAATTAAAAATGAAACATGGGTTCCTTGCTAGTGAAGACATTGAAAAAAACACTGGGAGCTCTCCTCATCGATAAAGAATCCATCATAGACGTCGCTGACATCCTTAAACCCGAGATGTTCTTCTTTATACAGCACAGACTTATATACGCAACCATCCTCAAAATTTACCTAAAAAGCCATTCTATCAGTCCACAGATTCTTGTTGAGGAGCTTCGCAAAGAGGGTAATTTTGAGAAAGCAGGTGGGATGCCTATGATCACCGACCTTGCCGACAGTACTTTCTCCGCTGACCACATTAAAGACCATGAAAAATTTTGGTGGAATATGCTATGCGGCGTAACCTTGTCAATTTTGGGTGCGAGGTAAGGGCTCTTGCAAAAGATCAGCAGAAAGACACCCACGACCTGTTATCGCATTTAGGGAGTAAGCTTTTCAAAATTTCGGCCGCTACAAGCAATAAGAGTATGCCCCCCCTATCATCTATGGTTCTAGAACTGAAAAAGCACGCAGAAGAAGGCATGGCAATGGCACGTGAAGGAGTCTGTGGTGGTGTATCAACAGGTTTTAGCCAACTGGATACACTTACAGATGGGCTTCACGAAAATGAGATGGTTGTAATTGGTGGTCGACCTGGGATGGGGAAGACAGCTATGTTGGTACAGATTTTAAAGAACGTAGCAAGTGATGGTGTTCCTGCTGCCATCTTTACGCTGGAGGAAACCACTCGAGACCTACTTCACCGCATGATTTCAGCTGTAGAGAAAATACCTTTATCCAAAATTAGAGGTGGGAGCCTTTCTGGGCTAGAAAAGTACAATAAAACTATGGATGCTATAGCCAAGTTACGCGTTTTTATTGATGATACTTCTCCGCTTTCTCTATCCGAGTTTTCCAGAAAATGTCGTAGGATGGTAAAGAAAGAGTGTGTGAGGGTGGTGTTTATTGATAACCTACATTCAATGACATCAGAAAAATGCTTTAATAGGGAGCAGGAAATAGGAAAAATCGTCCGAGGGCTCAAAAACATTGCCAAAGAATTAAAAATTACTATCGTAGTAACCTCATCCTTAAGCCGCTCCGTCGAAACCCGTGGCGGCGACAAGCGCCCCTACCTCTCCGACCTCCGTGATAGCGGTACTATAGAATGTATTGCTGACATAGTAGGTTTCATATACCGCCCAGAATGCTACGGCATCACCCTAGACGAAGAAGGAAGGAACACCCGTGGGCTTAGCAGAATTGCTCATTCATAAAAATCGTAACGGGCCGACAGGCCGTGTTGTGCTAACCTTTGATTCGTCAATAGTCCAGTTTGGACCTTTCTCTGAAAGCGAGAGAGAGGATGATTTTGATTCTTTTTACGAGGGCGATTTTTAAGGTTGCGGTACAGTTACTATAATATAACTAAAAAACGGCTGTTTTTTAAAGGTATTTTTAGAAGAGGGTCAGCTGCTTTCTTTTGTGGGCTGTTACTTTACTTGGCTCGTGTGAAGGGTTTAATCCGTTCAATTCAAAGCGCCTTACGATAAAGCAGCCCGCTAAAATAATTCAGCAAATGAGAGCTGGGTGATGTAATGGGGCTCACCGTCAGGGGTGTCTACGCCATGGCTGCCAAAAGTTGATTACCTCTTAACCCATGGAAACCCATATCATAAAAACCACCCCTAAGGGATGGGGCAAGGAACCAGACAAAAACGGTAACGTCATTAGCTTTGTGTAAAATCAAAAATTGATATACATTTGGAAAATGAAAAAACATAGAATTATGACAAAAGAAAATAGGATAAAACAAGTAACAAAAATGATTCACACGTCACTAGGCAATCTGTTCCAGAATCAAAGCGAGATAGACCTGGATAACTTCGCCGTAATTGTTTTGGAAGCACTTATGTTGTTGGAGCGGGAAGAGTACCTCAAAGGTTATGAAGGGAAAAGTGATTCAGCCAATGGAAGCTATCCCAGGACGTTCAAATCCCTGCGAAAGA
>PJEL010002356.1_pt1 | contig 17544 bp, 13 predicted proteins | sample 1853271 | NCBI WGS metagenome assembly PJEL01 (sample SAMN08108733, study PRJNA415343) | Invertebrate metagenome, whole genome shotgun sequencing project. | host: Globobulimina | place: Sweden: Gullmar Fjord | collected 2015-08
CGACACCGACACCGACACCGACACCGACACCGACACCGACACCGACACCGACATCGACTCGGACACCGACTCGGACACCGACCCGACCACGACGATCCCCACGGGGCCCGTCGGCTGCTCGGTTCCTGTCACCTACACGCGGATCGTGCACGGCGAAGGAGCGGTGGACTTCCGAGACGTCGCCTGGAGCCCCGACGGAACGTACGCGCTGATCATCGGCTATCCGGCCAGCCTCTACCGCTATGACGATGCCCTGCAGACCGTGTCACACATCGGCGATGGCGCAGGAGAGTACTGGGAGGAAGTCAACTTCAGCCGGGACGGGACCTATGCATTGATCGGGGGCGGAGACGACCCCTCGAGCCCCGGACCCGTCCTGTGGCGGTACACCGAAGCGAGCGGCCTCGAGACCGTGCCCGACATCCTCGGGACCGGCGACGGCAAGTTCCTCAGTCTGTACCGGGTGCAGAGCCTGCAAGCCCACCCTACTACTGGAGAGTGGTTGTTCTTTGGGGACAATGCAGCCCCCTGGCCCTCGCAGATCGGATGTATGAACACCCTGAATGCAGACTTCGTAGGCGGGCAGCACGACTGGAACTACTGGGGCTGTGTGAACATCGATCAGGGCGCCGACAGCATCGCCTGGGGATCGAACCTCGGAACCGACATCGCCTTGGGGGTCTCCCACTACCTCGAGCTGGTGTACTTCGACCCGGCCCTGGCCATCGATCCCTTCAGCCTCCAGTCCCACCCGAACACTGGAAATCTGCGCAAAGTAGTGTTTGACCCTACTAATAACGCGGTGGCCTGGGTCCTGAACTGGTCCTCCAGCAACGTCTACACCTGGGAGGGCACGCTGCGGACCGATGCCCAGAACTCCTACGGCATGTCGGGCTACACGATCTGGAACTTCGACGTGTCCTCGGACGGAGAGTGGAAGATGTTCGTCGGTCGGAACGCCAACATCTGGCTGTCCGACTCCACCTGGAGACCGGTCCAGGGCGGCCACTTCTACAACTACCCGATCCCGAGCTGGGATCAGCCCCCGTGGGGCGGTGACAACAACGACTACTTGTGGGATATCGCCTTCAAACCCGGAGCTTGCGAGGGCATCACCGTCGGGGACGCGACCTCGAACCAAGGCACCATCGCCCACTTCGCACTCCAGTAGTTAAGGGGCTCCCTCTATGTGGGAGAAGTCTTGGCTGACTCTGGATTGATGATCGGATGGGACCGCGTGGCCCCGGGACAGGACACCGTGGCCGTCGAGCTCTGGGGAGGCATGCTGGTGTACTTCAAGCGCCTGCACGCCGAGGGTTTGATCGAGAAGTTCGAGCCGGTGATGCTCGGTGCCTACGGTGGCACGCTGAACGGCTTCATCCTGGTCCGTGCCCAGCAAGAGAACCTCGACAAGATCCGCAACTCCGAGGAGTTCCTGAGCATGGTCGTCAAGGCGAACAAGGCCCTGACCGGCTTCCGCGTCCTGCGGGCCCACTACGGGCAAGAGGTCATGAAGATCATGAGGATCTACTCGACCTTGTGACACCAATCGGACGGAGCCCCTACTTCTTCTCGGGCTCCGCCGTGGGTCCGAGGAAGCTGCCGACCGAGTTGGGCCGCACCATGGCGTTCTCGGAAAGCTCGGGGCCCTCGTCCGGCGGGCCGAAGTGCACGGGCCAGATCACGTGGGTCCTGGCTTTCTTCGGCCACTCGACGCCCGTGAGCGCCTTCTTCAGGCAGCTAGGAAAGGCGGTGGGCGTTGCCTCAGGAGTGCCGCGCTCGCCGAAGGTCTGGGCAGCGATGTCCATGCTCTTGATTTCGCCCTTGGCGGAGAGACTCAGGGTGATCACGCCGTTGCCGTAGTACTGGGCCGGTGACCGTTCGTACTGGGCGACAGAACATGCTTTCAACGCCTCGGACCGGCTCACGATGGGCTCGATCACGCTCCAGCTCACTGCGGGAAATTCTCTCCGCCAGCCCAGCCTCACGTCACCGCTGAAGCTCTTCGCCGCCAGCGTGAAGTCGGTTCGATCCGCATCCTGGGTGCGAGTGACCACCGAGCCGTCCGCAAACCACCAGCGCGCGAACTCACCGCCCCTGAAGATCCCGCTGGCGGCAGTGCTCATATTTTCGTAGCCCGTGTACCCACCAAATGCGTCCGGAGCGACGATGCCCTCCTGCTGCATGGTCCACGAGTCAGGCCTCACATAGGGCACCGGGGTGATGGCTTCGCCCTCGTAGGTCTGCAGACGCACCGAGTTCCCCGGCGGCGTCAGCCCCTCGATGTTGCCTTTGTGAGACTCCATCAGCAGCTGCCCGTGGGGCTCGACCGCCCCATTGAAGTGGATGTCGCCCGACACCGTTGTCAGCTCCGCGCGGCGGATCGGCCCACCCCAGACCCAGACCGGCCCGCTCACGGTGTCCACCTGCACGCGCGCACTCGGTGAGGCCGCGACCTCGACGACACCGCTCACGGTACGCACGTCGACGTGCTCAGCTGGGCTGTCGATGTGGATCGCGCCGCTGGTGGAGGTCGCCACGACCTCGCTGGCTCCCCCGACAACCGTGATCCCGCCGAAGTGGGTGCGAATGTCGAGATCTCCGTGCAGCCACAGCGCTCGCACCGTCGCTTTCGAAGTGCTGAGCAGGAGCCGCGCCTTTCGCGGCACCGCGACCCGCAAGCGAGCGCAGCTGGGGTTGCCCTTGACCACCTGGTTCGGACGGACGGCCTTGCCGAATTTCGGTGGTCCCGCCGGCCCGTCGACTCGAACGAACTCCGGCGGGGCGTCTCGGTGGTTGGCCGCTATCGTGACGCGAGCCGGATCGTCAGCTTCGACGTCGAGGCGGCCAGCGACCTCCAGCGTCCCGGTGATCGAGACACTCGTTTCATCGGTTCCGACCACCTCGATGCTTCCGCAGTACAGATCGACGGAGATCGTGGCCTCCGCGTCGGCGGCGACCAAAATCGGGTTGAGCTGCTCCATGAGGGCACCCCGGTCGTTGAGGCGCCGCGCCTCGTCGACAAGGCGATGGGGGATCTTTCGGTACTCCAGACAGGCCAGCTCACGTCGACTGAAGGTTCCTCCAGACCGCCGCATGTCGCCGACGATCGACGCCTCGGGCACATCGGCGCGGACCATATTTGTCAGCTCGTCGCAGGTCTGCGCCCACGCCAGCGTCGCCAGCAAGGAAAGGATCACCCGGCGATCTCGGAGGCGCGACGGAGGAGATCGAGCTTGCGCTGATACACAAAGGCCAGGTTCGCGGCGAGCTGGTCGTTGTCAGGGTCGGCCTCCATTGCAGCGCGAACCCGCACAATGGCGACATCCATGATGGCGAGGTTCTCGCGAATGACCTGAACCAGCTCGGGATCCATCTCGCCCTGCTCGGCGTCGAGGTGGGCGAGCAGCTCGGCATTGGTCTGGAGGATCTCCGCTTCCCAGGCCGCGATCGTCGGCACCGACACCTCGACCACCACCAGCTCGACGGGCTGCGTCCACCACCACGTCCCCAGTGAAGACACCAGCGCGACCGCAGCCACCGCAGCCACCACGGCGATTGGGCGCCACGGCAGCTTGCGCTTCGGGGCTGGACCGCGAATATCGGCCTCGATCCCGTCCCAGAGGTCGGTGGAGGGCTGAAACTCGGTCTGAAGTTCGTCGATCTTCACGACAGCACCTCCCGCAATAGGTGGCGCGCCCGATGCAGCTGGCCGCGCGCCGTTCCAGCAGTTGTTCCCATGAACTCGCCGATCTCTTCGTGGGTATAGCCCTCGATGTCGTGCAGCACGAACACCCGTCGAGCCTTGTCCGGAAGACCGGCGATAGCTCTCTCCAGCTCGAAAGCCGGCGTCGTAGCCGGAATCCACGCGCGCTTCACCAGTGGAAGCTCGACGTACCGCTCCCGCTTGAGCGCGTCGAGGATCGTGTTCACCGCGACCCGGTGCAGCCAGCTCGAGAACGCCGCTTCTCCGCGGAAGGAGCCCAGCTTGCGCCAGGCCTTCACGAACACCTCCTGGGTGTACTCCTCAGCCAGGGACGGGTTGGCGGTCATGCGCAGCGACAGGGCGTGGATTCGTCCCACGTGGGTCGCGTAGACCTCCCGAAAGGCCTCCAGATCCCCTCGCCTGGCGCGCTCGACAGCTAGATCGGCGATGGGAAGGGTCCTGGGTTTCGGTTGTGGCATGTCTGCTCTTTGGGTTCGCTTCCATTCTATGACGGTGGGGCGTTCGAAACCGTTGGAACGGCTCACAACAGTGACAGCTGCTCGGTCTGCCCGGGACGCCGAAATGGCGATGGATGAGGCTCGGTGGGCATCGGCCCGTAGCCGAGACGGCGGTGCCAGAGTCGGAACATTTGCAGCGTAGCTTTGGAGGATTGATCCCCGCTCAGGGCGCGTCGATGGCGCTTCATCACCGCCTGGGCACGGTCGGGCAGGGTCGCCCTGAGTCTCCGTTCGAACACCGCCCCCACCGGACCGGGAAGCTTGAGCAGACCCGTCCACGCCCACGAAGCGCCCGCATCCCGCGCCGCCTGTAAGGTCGTGGGAATCGTCGCGTCGTTGATCCCTGGGATCAGCGGCATGAGGGACACGCCCACCGGGATCCCGGCGTCTGCGAGGGCCCGCACTGCTTGCAGTCGCACAGCGGGAGGGGGCGCTCCGGGCTCCAGTGCCGCGCAAAAATGGCGATCTACGATAGGAATCGACAGGCTCACCGAGACAGCTCCCCAAGCGTTCAGCTGCTCGAGCACGTCCAGATCCCGCAGGATGAGCGGCGACCGGGTGATCAGACCCACCGGATTTCGAAACGCGGCGCACACCTCCAGACACGCCCTCGTCAGGCCGAAGCGACGCTCGAGGGGCTGGTAGCAGTCGGTGACGCCCGAGAAGAAGATCATCTCCCCACGCCAGGAGCGGCGCTTCAGGGCCTGTCGCAGCAGCTTCGGGGCGCGGTGCTTCACGGCGATCTTTCGCTCGAAGTCCGACCCGCCCCCGAGGTCGAGGAACTCGTGATGCTCGCGGGCATAGCAGTATGCGCAGGCGTGTGTGCAGCCTCGGTAGGGATTAACGCTCCAGGCGAAACCATACGGACGACCCGGGTTGTGACTGAGGATCGAGCGCGTGTCGTCCTCGGTGATCTCGAGGTTCGCCTTGGGCGGAGGCTCCTCCCACTCCATCTCGAGGGGGTTGAAGCGGTTCGGTGGATTCCACTCTCTGAACATACGTTCAGTATACAGAAGCGCTCGGACGACTCCAGAAGCCGTCAACTTCACGAGTGGGGCAGTGACTCTGTGTATAGTCTCCAGACCTTGCATATGAACGATCGACATGCCGCGCTGCACGCGACTCTGAAGAAGCGCAAGCAACGCATCTTCGACCTCGAGGACATCCTGCAGGAGAAGGCCCTGCAGGTTGGATACCGCAGGCGCAAGCTCCACAAGCTCGAGAACGCTGGGCTGTCGTCCTACTTGTTCTGGGCGGTCGGCCGCCTGGATTCGGCTATCGAAGCGGCGAGATCGGCCTTGGAAGAGGCTTCTCGGTTGCGACAGTCGGCACAGGAAGACCTCGAGAGATGTCGGGCCGAACGCGACGAAGCCATCGGAGCCATCGCCATCGCCGAGGTGTATGACGCCTTGGGACCGCTGGCGCCGGAGCAGAAGGTCGAGGCCGAGATCCTCGCCGGCATCGCAGCCGAGCTGAACATTGCCGCGGCGGCGGTTCGACACGCCCACGACGTTCTCGGATTGATCTTGGAAGACCTCCAAGATGGCGAGCAAGGGGGCGGGGTGTTCCTACCAAACGATGGCCTGGAGATGGCGACGCACCTCATGCCGCTCGCGTTGGAGGCGATCGAGCTCGTCGAGGAGAAGACACAGCTCATTGCCCAGCGCGAAGGGGAAGATCTGGTCGCCGAGGTGGCTCAGCTCGGCGAGGACTTCCGCGTGACCTTCTCGGCCGCGGCGCCCTTGACGGAGATCGGAGTGAGCGTCGCTCTGGGCATGCTCGGTGCGCCAATGCTGGCTGGTGGCACGACCGCCGAAGCCGAGGTCCGCAACTCGGCCGTGCGGTCCCAGAGCGCCGTGATGGGCGCGATGGCGGCGTTGATGCGAGTAAACGGCGCGCTACAGAGGCAAACGAAGGAAAACAACCTCGCCGTGACTGCCCTTACGGCTCGGTGACGTGTCAGACCCCAACGACCTAGCGGGGCTTCGTGGCGACCACGAACGAGACGATGGCTTGCGCCCCGACATCGGGCTGGGAGATGTCGACGAACCCGGCACGACCCACGTCCTCGGCCAGCGTCTCCTTGGAGATGATCCTCACCACCTTCGGGGCCTTTCCCACCAAGCGCATCGCACCCAGTATCAGCCAATAGGGCATCCATGAGCCGCCCAGACAGACCGTCGACGAGATAAAGAACCCGCCGGGCTTGAGCAGGCGATAGATCCGATCCAACGCCGCAGCCCGGTCCTCGACCAGGTGCAGGATGCTGTAGGCGCAGAGGCCATCGAGGCTCTCGGGCTCGAACACGGTGAAGCTGTCGTCGAAGGGGCCGACGTGGAAGTTGACGTTGTCGATGCTCTGGTTGCTGGCTTTGTCCCTAGCGATGCGGATCATCTCGCCGGAGATGTCCAACCCGTGGACCCGGGCGGCGGAGGGAGCCAGGATCAACGCCAGCGACCCGGTTCCGCAGCCGATGTCGAGCACGACGTCGTCGGGGCTCATGCGGGACTTGGTGATGGCGATCTTTCGCTCGAAAGCGTCGGGGTTGTCGACTGGCTTCTTCGAGTATTGTTCGGCCAGTCCATCCCAGAAGGCGGCGTTCGTGGACATGTTGGACTCCTTTGCGGTTCATGCCTCACGGTACGGATGAGCCGGCAACTCCATCTGGTGCGTTTTTGGGACACACGGGTGCAGGCATGGGCCAGTCCCCGCAAAAGAGCGGGTGGTACTTCTTCATGGCCTCCGCAACCCGGGATCGCGTCGCCCGGTAGCGGGCGTTGTCCCGTAAATCGACGTGACTCAGCAGCCACAGGTCGCCCATGTGCCGCAGGTCGGGTCGGGCCAGCCGACGCAGCGCCCGCTCTCGGTCGCCCACATAGGTTGGCAACATGATGATGCCCAGGCCTTCTCGCCCCGCCTGGACCATCAGCTCCAGCGAAGAGAACGCACCCCAGGTCGGCAACTCCGGATAGCTCGAGCCGGCAATGATCGCGTCGTGCAGCCTGCGGTCGTCGAAGGCCACCCAGCGCGGGTCTGTTCCTTCGACATCGGGATCCAGTCGGCCGGCGTGGGCAGTGGCGACGTAGTTCGCGATGAAGATCGGGGCGACCTTCTTGCCAATGAGATGCTCGGGTGGAAGTGCATCTTTTGCCAGAGCGCGGATCGCGATGTCGGCCTCGCGCTTGGATAGGTCGAAGGGCCGGGCGTCGACGTTGAAGCACAGCTCGATCTCCGGAAATTCATCGCAGAAGGCCGTCAGTTCGCCGATCAGGATGCTGGACATGAAGCTGTCGCTGCAGGTGATGACGACCGAACCCGCCAGGCGCTCGTCCTGCCCGATGAGTCCGCGCTCGAGGGCGGACATCTCGCGCTCCACACGTTCGGCACCGGGCAGCATCTGTCGGCCCGCCTCGGTCAGCGTATAGCCGTCCCGGCTTCGATCGAAGAGACGGGCGGCGAGCCTCTTCTCCAAGGCCTCGACCCGCCGCGCAACGGTGGAATGGCTCACGCAGAGGGAAGCGCCCGCCGACCGGACCGATCCCAGGCGGGCGAGGGCGAGAAAGTACCGAACGTCGTTCCAGTCCATCGGCCTGTTGGTATCACGGCGACAGCCCTAGGCGGATGGCCCGGGCGTCGCGCCACCCCGCCGGAGGTTGGCCCGCGTGTCGCTTGAACGCGCGACTGAACGATGACTCGGACTCATAGCCCTAGCGCCGAGCTGCGAGACACTGCGAACCGAGCACTTCCACTCGCTCTCGTTGGTCGACAAGTCCCGCCTTGCGCGCCTTGAGGGCGTCCGGACTGGTCCGCATATACGACACCGACGTACCGCCCGCCGCAGCGCCGAGATTGGCGGCAAGGGCCGAGCCGAAGTTGGCGGCCCGGATCTTGGTGAGGGCCTTGCGGATCTCTACGATTCGCGCCTCAAGCTCGCCGTCAGCCGCCTCCAGAGAGATCTGCGCCCTCCGACACATGTCCGCCGACTCCCCGGTTTGATCCGACTGTTGCAGGAACTGAGCCGAGTAGTAGTAGCCGAGACCGGTCGCCAGCGCCGTGTCCACTTCGACGGCCTTCGCTCCAGCGGACAGCAGGGCGAAGGCTATCTCTTCCTCTTCTGAGGAGGCGGCGAAGGTGAGCGCGTTCCAGCCATCCCCGTCCACTGCCGTCAGATCGGCACCTCGCTCCACGAGCACGTCCACCGCCTCCGCTCTGCCGAGGGACGCGGCCGCCATCAATGGCGTTATATCCTCCGCATCTCGCGGGTCGAGCTGGGCGTCATGATCGAGGAGGACCGCAACAGACTCGGCTCCGCCAAAGACGGCCGCCTGACGCAGGGGTGAGGAGCCACTCGCGCCTGAGGTGTCGGGATCGGCGTCGGCCTCGAGCAGCACCCGAAGTGTGTCAGCATGGCCCTCTTCAGAGGCGAGGAACACCGCTGTCAGTCCGGCGGTGTCGATGAGATCTGTCGAGGCGGAGTGGTCCAGCAAGAGCTCGACCGCTTCGGTGCGTCCGGAGTGGGCAGCGCTCATCAAGGGCGTACGACCGGAGCTATTCGCCCCGTCCACCTCACCACCAGCGGCCAGGAGCAGCGAGACGATCTCCGGCGAGTCGGCCCTGGCACCGAGGATCAGGGCGCTGTTGCCCCAGTTGTCCCGGATCTGCACATCCGCTCCGGCTTCAAGCAGGCGGGCAGCGACGTCGGGCATGCCCTGGCTGGCGGCCAGCATCAGCGGGGTCCGACCGAACTTGGTGACCGAATCGATGCCGCGGCCGCGCTCGATGAGACGCTCGGCGCGCTCGGGCTGATCCTGCAGGATTGCCTTGTGGAGCGGGCCCGCGTAGCTCGTGGCCGACGAACCGAGTCCGGCCGACAGCAGGATTGCGGTGAAGAGGTTCTGTTGCTTCGCCATGGCTGCCTCCTGGTTGCAAGGAGAACCTAGGCTGGCAGCGGGCAGTTGTTGATTGAAGAGCGATTGAAGCGCCCGGCCTCGGGTACGCTAGGCCAGGGAGGGGCCATGATGTGGTTGTCGGCTCTCGCGTCGTGCTCGCAAGGCCTCGCCTGGACGCCGCTGCCCGTGGCCGATGATCCCCTCGTCCGCATGCCCGGCAGTCAACCGGGTGCCGTGAGCCTCACCGCCCCCAACAACTGCGGCTGCCACGACGACTTCGACCCGATCACCGGCCCCATGGAGCAGTGGGAAGGCTCGATGATGGCCCACTCCATGCGAGCTTCCCAGAGGGCCGGCGAATGTTCCTGCGCCTGGAGCTCTGGCAGCTTGGCGCGCTGCTGCACACGGTCAACCCCTACGACGCCGGTGCGGGCACCCTGAAGGGCCTGCCTCTCGCCTACTCTCCCAACAGCCCGGCGTTGGCCGCAGACGAGGAGCACCTCGACGAGCTCGTCTACGAGATGCACCCCAGCAGCGGGATCACGGGAGAGGTGGAGACCTTCCACCTCGCGCTCGCCGACGGTCGCTACAAGGACAACCGCATCCCACCCAAGGGCTTTCGCACAGTCGAGGCCGCCAGGAGGGAGTCGCTGCCGGTGTGGCACGGCGTGGAGGACGCGGCGTTCTACTCTCCAGCGGAGAACGCCGGTGGCTACGATCAGGTGGATCTGCTCTTGCCCCCCGGCGCCGATCGGGTCGTCGCCCAGCTGTACTACCAGACCACCAGCCGCGAGTTCATCGAGTTCCTGCGGGATGAGATCAACGGCACGGCCACGACCCTGACCAGCCCAACCCCCTCTGGCGAGAGCAACGCCTACGTCGCCCAAACCGATCCTTGGTTCGCGGGACTGGCGGCCTGGGGAACGACCATCTGGGACCTGTGGGATCACAACAAGGACGTGCCTGGCGCCGCGCCCTTCCTGATGACCGAGGCCGAGTGGCTGGCGGTGTGTGTGCCCACCGGCCCGGAGGTCTGCGACGGCATCGACAACGACTGCAGCGGCGCCCCCGGGGTCGACGAGGTGGACGTGGACGCCGACGGCTTCCTGGCCTGTGAGGAATGCGATGACGCCGACCCCCTGACTTTCCCGGCTGCCCCCGAGCTCTGCGACGGACTGGACAACAACTGCGACGGCCTCGGCGAGGACGATCTGGACGGTGATCTGGTCCTGGATTGCGCGGACTGCGACGACGCCGACCCGGACAACTGGATCAGCTGCGCCAGCTGCATCGATGGCGATGGCGACGGCACATTCGCCGGTTGCGACGCCTACATCACCCGAGTCCAGGACTGCGATGACCTCGATCCAGCAGCCTTCCCCGGCAATATCGAGGCCTGCGCCAACGGGGTCGACGACGACTGCGATCCCGCAACGCTCGACGTCTTCGATGCAGACGCAGACGGCTCACTCTGCGACACCGACTGCGACGACGCAGATCCACTGCGTTTCCCGGGCCAGGTCGAGGACTGCACTGACGGTACAGACAACGACTGCGACCCAGACAGCGACTGCGACGACGGCGACTGCGTTGCGGATCCCGCCTGCGTCGCCTGCGATCTCGTAGCCGACGATGACAGCGACGGAGTGCCTTGCGCGCTCGATTGCGACGACACAGATCCCCTTCGTTTCCCGGGGAATGTCGAGGTCTGCGCGAACGGGGTCGACGACGACTGCGACCCCGCAACGCTCGATCTCTTCGATGCAGACGCCGACGGCTCACTCTGCGACACCGACTGCGACGACGCGAACGAGGACATCTCGCCGACGGCGGAAGAGAGCTGCGACGGCGTCGACAACAACTGCGACGGCCAGGTGGACGAGCAGGCCTGCGACACTGGGGACAAGTCGAGCCGTACAGGCAGCGGCAAGGCCCCGGGGTGCGGGTGCAACCAAGCTCCGCCGGGATCACACGGGATCTGGCTACTCTCGCTGCTGTGGCTGGCACGCCGGCGTGTTCGGCCGTCTGTCACTGCCGAGCGCGATCGCTCCTAGATCGGCCGCACCACAAACAAGGTGCCCTCGGAAGCCACCACTAGATACTGCCCGACGCTGACGACGTTCCAGACGTACCCGGGCAGATCGAGGTGGGCGACGACTGGCTCCGGCAGTGAGGGATCGAGCAGCGCGACGCCGTCGGTATCCAAGGCCACCGCGAGCAGATCTCCATGGGCTTCCACGTCCCAGGCACCCGTCGGCAGCGGGATGCGTTGGTGGTCTCCAGTCTCCGGATCAAAGCCTTCCAGGCCCAGTCTCGGAAGCCCCACCCAGATCCGACCCAGCGCCGACGTCCCGCCAGCAGGCACAAAGGCGCCGGTCTCGTTGCACATCGCCGCTCCGGCCATGGTGGTCTCGAGGGGGGAGCCGAGGCCGGGTTCGAACACCTTCAGCCGACCGTAGTTGCTATAGGTGACCGCCACTCGTTCTCCGTGAGATACCAGCTCCAAGGCCGTGAGATCCTCGCCCAGTGGTGACTCGGAGGTGACCTCCCAGGTATCTGATCCGGGCTGCATCCAGAGCAGTCCTCGGGCGCGCACGAGTGCGGCCACCCGCTGTTCGGCAAGAGCCAACCCAAAGACCACGTCCTGGAAACCACCTATATCAACAGGCGTTCCGAGCGTTTTGCCCTCGAGGGGGACCCAGAAGATCCCGCTACCGGCGACGAGCACGCCGCCCTCGACCGGCTGGATGTCCGTGATCATGCTTGGGATCTCTACCTTGTCCCGTAGGATCGGAGCGCCCTTGTCGTCGAGCTGGAGCAGGAACAGCGACCCGTCCTTGTCCATTCGCTCTGTCGCGACGAGCACCTGGCCCTGCCAGACCTCCAGGGCCGAGATCACTCCCGCGGTAGGGGTGTGGCGCTGAGTCGCTCCGTCGAGTTCTACGACACCGCCTTGGCCACACGCCAGGAAGATCCTGTCCTCTAGCACTGCGACGTCTCTCACCGGCAGCGGGTGTTGGCTGTCGTCGACGATGGGCCGCACGTCGAATCCACTGGCCCCATCCCAGGTGACGAGCCCACCATCTCCCAGAGCAATCAGGTTCCCCTCTAATCGCCGCGCACCGCGAGGAAGGCGCAAGTCCACGCCCGGTGGCCAGCTCCGGAGGCGATCTCCCGTGGTGAACAGCAACCCGTCTTCGGTGGCCCCGACGCGCTGGGCCGGCGCCACCAGGGGATCCACGCGCAGGGTCTCGCCGTCGACCCGAACCTGGAGAAGACCCACGTCTCGAGCCGCAACCACCGCTCCTGCATCGAAAGGCGCGATGTCCACCGGCACGCCATCGACATCGACGGCGAGCACACCGGCGCCGGGCTCGGCCTCTGCGTCGATGGAGAACACCCTTCCCTCGGCGTCGGCGACCCAGATCCGGCCGGCGCTCCCGGTGATTGCCAGGGAGCGCCCCGGCAGTAGCCACCTCGCCAGGCTGCGATCCGCCAACCGCACTCGGGTGACCCCTTCCGTGCCATCCGCAACCCACACGTAGTCCCGATCGGCCCACAGGTCCCGGCACTCTCCCGCGGTGGGAATTCGGCCATCAACGCCGTCAATATCGATTCCAGTGGGTGTACAGACCAGAACCGACGACCCCTGTACAGCGATCGCCTTTGCGCTGCCACCGAGGTCGATTCGGCCCACAGTCTCGAGCCCGTCCTCCCAGTCGATCGCCGGGTATGCGGCGATCTCCGGCAGCTCGGAGAACGGGGAGTGGTGTTCCTGACAGCCAGTGACCAAAAACAGAACTGCAGTGATCATGGTTCGTCCGAGTCGTCGACGTGCCAATCGAGCGCGGTCGCGGTGGGCTGGGGTTGGGCTGGGGTCCCGGATCGCCAGCTCTTTAGCCTCGATATCCAGCCCGAGGACGGGAGTGGGTTGCCGAGGGTCAGCGGAGATCCCACGTCGGGGACCTGGGTAGCGAACGGCTCCAGAGCCGCGGCGAGGGCGAGCGCGTTGGGCGGACGCTCCTCGGGGTCCTTGCAGAGTGCCGACGCCACCACTGCCGCCAGCTCCGGCGCGACGCCCGTCAGTTCGGGCGTGGGTTTATGCAGGACCGACGAGAGCACCTCGACCAGATCCTCTCCGTGGAACGGGCGTTGTTCGTTGATGAGTTCGAACAGCACCACCCCGAGGGCGTACAGATCGGAGCGGGGATCCGGGGGTTTGCCTCGCCACTGCTCCGGTGACAGGTAGCCGACGGTGCCGAGGACCTTGGCGGTGTCCTGGGTGGCGTGTCCCACCTGCCTAGCGGCGCCGAAGTCCATCAACTTCACGCCTCCGCCCGGAACAACCATGATGTTCTCGGGCTTCACGTCCCGGTGCACGATGCCTGCGGAGTGCACGGTGTGCAGCGCAAGCGCGACCTCCCGAGCCAGAGCGCAGGCCGCACCGGGAGCCAGCGGTCCCTGCTCGAGCAAGGTGCGGGCGGTGCTTCCGTGGAGGAGCTCCATGACCAGGTACGCGGTGGGCATCTTTCGAGGGCCGTCGAGCAGAACCCACTCTCCGAAGCCGAGCAGGCGGACGACACGGGGGTCGATCAGGCTCGCTCCGACCTCGGCCTCGCGACGGAAGAGGGCGCGGTCCTCGTCCCGGGAGAGCAGGTCGGGATGCATCAGCTTCAGAGCGACCTCCCGGCCCGTCTTCGGCTCCAGGGCTCTATACACCGTGCCCATGCCCCCCCGTCCCAGCGAATTCAGCAGGCGGTAACCGGCGATCAGGCGAGCAGCCCGCTGTCGAGACACGGCGATCTCGGCCGGAGAGACCACCGAGGCAAAGAGCGCTCCGGCGGCCACTAGTCCCCATCGCCAGGCCGGCAGCAGCTCCACGGTGGCCAGAACACCGACAGCGGCGCCCCCCGCCACCAACAAACCAACTCCGGCGCGACCGAGCACCAGTCGGGATCCAGCCCTGCGAACGAGGGTCCCTCCCAGGAGCCAGGGCGCCACCGCCAGCAGGAGCAGCGGGACGTCGGGCCAGGGGCGCAGCCAAGCCAGACGCCGCCAGATCGGGCTGGAGGTGACAACCGGCGCTGCAGCCGTCGGCGCGCCGAGATTCTCGAGGAGGAGGTCCGGGCCATCGAGCACCACAAGCAGGTCCTGATCGCCATCTCCGCCCAGATCGAGGGCAACCAGATCCCGCATACCGGTGGTCCTTGGCAGGGTGTCGGTGCGATCGACAAAACCCGCCGCAGTGCCCATGCCAAGGGCCAAGCCCTGTCGATGGCTGCCGGAGATCAGGTCGGAGTGACCATCTCCGTCGAGATCCACCAGGACCGCGCGATGGGTCATCTCCAGGTCGGTATCCGGGAACAAACCCATGTTCCACGCTTCGGTGTGGTCATCGAAGCGCAGCTCCTCGGAGCCTCTCCAGACCCTTGGCCCGGAGCGCTGGTCCAGGGAGATGAGGTCGGGAAAGGCATCGTCGTCGACTCGGGTGAGCCAGCCCCGCTCCACATCTGCGAACACCGAGCCCAGAGCACTGTGGGGAGTCGCATCCCGAGCTCCACCGCCTGAAATCAGCTGGAATCCCTGATCCCAGCGTTGCAGCAGCAGGGCATCCACGAGCTCGTCGCCGTCCAGATCGTCGAACAGCACCTGCTGCGGCCAGCCCGAGGCCCCGAGCCCCCGGAGAGGGAGCGCCACCGAGGAGAGCTGCCCGAATCCGACGTTTTCGTACAGCGCTACCTGCGGGCCATTGCCCAGTCTGATCCCGGCACCTGACAGCACCACATCCAGATCGGCGTCGCCGTCGACATCCACGCAGTCGATGCGACCGATTCCGACGCTCACCGGCAGTGGCAAGGGCGCGGAGATCGTGTCCGAGGCGTCGGCAAAGAACCCCCGCTGGGCGCGAAGATAGGCGAGTCCGCCCTCCTGGTTCCGGGCGACGATGTCCACCTGGCCGTTTCCGTCGAGATCGCAGAGAGCCAGGTACTCCCCTCTCATCTGCAGATCCAGGCCCCACTCGCTGGTGGCGTCGGACCAAGCGAGATCGGCCTGCAGGAGTAGGCGAAGTCCCTCGGCTTCCCGCCGGATCAGATCGTCGAGACCGTCGCCGTCGACGTCTCCCGTCCAGAGGCCCTTCTCGTCCCCGAGGTTACCGATACTCCAGGTCGTAGAGACATCTCGGAGGCTCACCGCGGCGCCAGGTCGGGTCTCGTAGAGCCTGCCCAGCGCATCCTCGACCACGACCCAGTCATCCCCGCCGCGCAGATGTGCTGGGGTAGAGGTCGTTGGTAGCGGCAGGACAAATCGCCCTTCTGGACCTCGGAAGGCGACTTCTCCGTCGTCTATCAGCCACCATCCCTCCGAATCGGCCAGGACTGGGAAGCCGGGTTCATCCAGCCTGCGAGGTTCGTTTCCCACCCAGATCGGCCGACCTCCCGCATCCAGGCGAATGTCCAGGGAGGCCATCGCGGGAAGATCGGGTCGCTCCGCCCGCTCTGCGTCGATGCGCAGCACGTCCCCGCTCTCGTTGCTCGTCCAGGCCACTCCGGCCCGGTCCACGACGACCTCATCCAGCCGCCAAGCGTCCGAGACCATCTGGAAGACGTCGGTGCGCGGTATCCAACCGTCATCGGTGCGCTCCGATACCCACCCGAACACGCCGACCGCCCACACAGCGTCGTCGGGCCCGGCTCCGATGTCCAGCACCTCGAGGATCGGCGGCAGGGCCTCGCGAGGACCCCAACCCCCGTCAAAACGGTAGGCAAATGGGCGTTGATCGCCGGCAACCCAGATCTGCCCTTCGCTGGACACGGCGAGGTGAGCGGGAACGCCGTCGAGCTCCGGAGGAGGTGGGGCGATCTTCTTCCACTCGCGCCGATGCCGCCACAGCGAGCCGTCTGAACCGAGGGCCACGATGGAGTCCCGATCCAGATCCCAGGCCTGGATTCCCGCAGCGGGCGGCTCCAGCTGGGCCCAGTGCACCACCGGCGGCGAACCGCCCAATGCGACAGGGACGAGGAGCCAGAGCATCACAGGCCGGCCACTGTACACCGCGTTAGGCTCCCCGGCGTGGAGGAAGAGTGCCAGGAGAGAGGTTCTGGCTGGAGGATCGCGACGGGCGGCGGATCCGAGTCGGCCCCGGGGGAGTGCTGCTCGGGCGCGATGACCGCTGCGACGTGGTCACTCGCGATGAGCGCGCCAGCCGCCGCCATGCCCTGGTGCTTCCCGGCGAAGAGGGCCTGCAGCTCTGTCCCCTCGGAAAGAACCCCACGACAGTGAACGGGGCGCCAAAGACCAAGCCCGTGCCCCTGAAGCCCGGCGACCGGATCGCGATCCCCGGCTGCAGCCTCCAGATCGGAACGGATCCCGCCGAGCCTGCCCCCGAAGGCTGGCTGCTCGAGGTCAGCGGCGGCGGGGTGTACCGGGTCCACTGCTCTCCCTTCCAGCTCGGAGGCGGCACCGACGACGATCTGCGCCTGCCCGGAGCCGAGCCAGACGCCCTGCGCTTGCACCTGGCACGCGGTTCGCTGTTCGCAGAGGAAGATGGCGAGATGCGGCGGCTTCGAGGCTCCGAAGAGCTCGAGGTCGGCGACCACATTGTGCGCGTCATTCCCGCGGGATCGGCCAGCGCAACGACGGTGGTCGAGGCTTCGGACGAGCTTCCCTCCGCCGCCGAGTTCCAGTTCCTGCCCCGCGGTGGCCGGCTCACCCTGCACTTCGACGGCGACACCCGCACGGTGTGGCTCTCCGAGCTGCGTGCCGACCTGATCGCCCTGCTGCTCAACCCTCCGGGGGATCTGAAGGCGGGCGACTACATCGAAGACACCAACATCATCTCCGCTGTGTGGCCGCGGCGATCCGATCGCGGCCAGTCGGATCTGAACTCCCTGGTGTTCTGGGTTCGGAAGACCTTGGTGCGCTCCGGGATCGACGGGGTGAGTCTGCTCGAGCGCGCACCCCAGGGCGGGGCCACCCGAATCTGCCTTCGTCCAGGTGCAACCGCGCAAATCCTCATGGATTGATCCGACGGGACAGCGGATTCAATCGCTCTTCCATGGCGCCGCGACGCGCTGGCTGCGATGTTGGCAGCACAGGAGGTCACCATGGTCCATAACGAGCGTCCCGCCGGAAAAGTCGGCGACAACCTCGACCACTACGTTCCCCTCGCAGCCGACGAGCAGCTCGTCTTCTTCTTCGACTCCACGCTGATGAGCTCGGGAAAGAAGGGCGTAGTGGGCACCGACAAGCGCCTGGTCGCCTTCTCGAAGGGCTCGCGCACCGACTACCCCCTGAGCCAGGTGGACCAGGTGGTGATGGAGGTCGAAGACGAGATCGCCGCCCTGATCGTCGAGTGTGCCGGAGAGCTGACCAACATCGCGCCGCTGACCTCCGATGCCGATGATGTGGCGGAGATGCTGGCTCTGATCTC
>PJEL010002357.1_pt1 | contig 17544 bp, 14 predicted proteins | sample 1853271 | NCBI WGS metagenome assembly PJEL01 (sample SAMN08108733, study PRJNA415343) | Invertebrate metagenome, whole genome shotgun sequencing project. | host: Globobulimina | place: Sweden: Gullmar Fjord | collected 2015-08
GGAACAATTCCTGAAGAGGGTTTTATCAGTGTTGTTATTTCTTTTCCTGCTGGTAGAAGGGGTGAAGCAATTGGTAAGATTGATGAGGGATTTTTGGAGAGGTTGAAGAAAGGAGATGTTTTTGTTCTTGGAGGGAAGAAGTATCAATTTTTGTATACTAGGGGCATGAAAGCTTATGTTAGAGCAGATGTTTCTAGAAGTCCTACAGTGCCTAGTTGGTTTTCAGAGATGTTGCCTTTGAGTTATGATGTTGGAAAAGATATTGGAAGGTTTAGGGGGCTTGTTAAGGAGAAAATTAGGAATAAAAAGAAATGTTTAGAATTTATTCAGGAACATTTATATTTGGATTTGAAACCTTCTGAGAATATTTATAATTATTTTAGGGAGCAGGATAAATTTTCAGAAATTCCGAGCGATAAATGTATTGTTATTGAGAAGTTTAAGCAAGATAAAGAGTTTTTGTTTTTTCATAGTATGTTTGGTAGGCGTGTGAATGATGCTTTGGCTAGAGCTTATGCCTTTGCAGCTGCAAAACTTCGAATGAGAGATATTGAAATGGGAATTAATGATAATGGGTTCTTTATTGCTGGAGAGAAGTTAGATGAAAAGAAGATTTTGGATGCTGTTTCTTCTGATAATTTAAATGATATTTTAAGGCTTGCAATTGAGAAGACAGATGTTTTAAAGAGGAGATTTAGACATTGTGCTGCTCGTGGTTTAATGATTTTGAGGCAGTATAAAGGTAGGACAAAGAGTGTTGGTAAACAACAAGTTCATTCTCACTTCTTATTGGCTGCTGTTAAGAAGATAAGTAATGAGTTTCCTATTCTTCGTGAGGCGCGTCGGGAGGTTTTAGAGGATGTTATGGATATTGAGAAGGCTAAGGGTATTTTATTTGATATTGAACGGGGAAGAATAAAGTTTAGTGTTGTTAGAACTCCAATGGTTTCTCCTTTTGGATTGAATTTGTATGTGCAAGGACATGTTGATTTTATTAAGATGGAAGATAAGATTCAATTTCTTAAGAGGATGCATGAGTTGCATTTGAAGGTAATTGGGGAAAGTAAATGAAAATAAATTATATTGGTAAATGTTTGTTAATTGAAAATGGGAAGAGGGTTTTGGTGATTGGAGATTTACATCTTGGTTATGTTGATGGAATGAGAAAGAATGGTGTGTTGGTTCCTGGAAACTTGTTCAAAGATGTTGTAAGAGAACTGGATTTAGTGTTTGATTTTGTTGGTAGGGTGGATGAAGTGGTGTTATTGGGTGATGTTAAACATGAGTTTGCCGGGATTAGTGAGGGTGAATGGAGGGAAGTTAAGGGCTTGTTAGATTATTTGAATGGGAAGTGTAATAATATTATTATTGTGAAGGGGAATCATGATAAAATAACTAATGTTGTTAGTGAAAAGAAGGGAATTAAGATTGTTGATTATTATATTCAAGGAGTGGTTGCTTTTGTTCATGGTGATAGGGATTTTCCTAAGATTAATGGAGAAGATGTAAAATATTGGGTGATGGGCCATGGACATCCAGCCGTTAGGATTACAGATGGTGTTAAAGAAGAGAAGTATAAATGTTTTTTATCTGGAAGTTGGAAGGGAAAGAAAGTTATTATTGTTCCAAGTTTCTTTGATGTTAACTCTGGAACAGATGCACGCGATTATGATTTGGGAATGGCTTGGGATTTTAAGTTAGGGGGGTTTAATGTAATGATTGTTGGGGAAAAATTAGAAGTATTAAATTTTGGAAAATTGGGGAAGTTATAAAATAAAATTATTGTTCTTGTTTGATGTCTAACCTTGGGATTTTAATGTGGCTAGGTAGTCCTAATTCTTCTTGCATTGCGAGAGATCTTGGAGCACATTTTTTTAAAATAAAGTTGTAAAGGAAAATTGTGGCATTTTGTGGAAGTTGTTTTTTCTTCCAAGACTTCATAATTTCTTTTGATTCTTCTTTATCTACTGAAAGTGAAATGTTTCCTTCAAAAATTATTTCGCCTATGTCTTTTCCTTTGTTATCTTGTTTTTTATAATTTAATCCGTGTTTAAATGATAATTTGATTGCTTCTGAGTCTTTTAGAATATCTACTTTTTGTTTTTCAAGATTTATAAATTGAATTTCTGCGTTAACATTTAATTTGGGCGCGTGTTCTGTTTTTTCTCCCAAAATTTTTGTTAAATTAAATCCGATTACTTGCATGTTTGTTTGTATTTTAAAGGGTTTAAAAAGATTGCTGTGTTACATCAAATCTTCTTCAGAAACTACTACAAAATCTCCAATGGCAACTATTGAATTATAGGGAATAACCATTTCTCTTTGTGCTGTAATTTCTAAATTTAGGTTTTTTACATGTGTTGTTTGATCCTTCAATAATATTTGAATTAATTCTCCTGTTCTTGTTTCAAAAGTGATGTCCTTAACAGTACCAAGACGTTTTCCTTCTTTTGTTACAACAAGACGACCCACAACTTCTTTTAATGGTTTTTTATCTAAAGCCATGAAGGAAATAGAGACAAGAGGTATATAAATATTATGATGTTTAAAAGAATTCTATTAAAAATGTAAAAATAAGGCCAATTTTTGTGTGTTAAATTTAGAGTTTGGGCATTTAGTCTGATGATTTATGGTTTTTGTCTCTTCGATTTTTTGTTTGGGCCCCTGCCCTTTGTTTCGTGTGGAGAATTTTAAGGTTTTGGGAAAAGATTTAAATACCGAGGAGAGTGTGTGTTTTTTTAAATTTTTATTTATAAAGTTTATTATATTATATTATATATATTATATATTATTATATTATATTATATATGTTAGAAGGATAAATTTGGGATGGGTGGTTGGGGAGTTCGTATTAACTTAATTATTGTTTAATTTTGAAATTAATAATGGCTTTTGAATAATATTTTATTTTGAATTTTAATTATTCCAGTGGAAATAATGGTGTGGGTGTTTTTTATTTTTTTACAGAATCCTGGGTTTAAGAAAGGGGGTTTGGAGTGGAAATAATGGTTAGATGATAGATAAGTTTATAATTAAGTTAGGGTTAAAGACATTAATTGAGGAAAAGAGGATGGCAAAGAAGTTAGATAAGATATTTGATTTATTTATGGAGAATAATTTGTTTAAAGATAAACGGGTTTTACAAGTTAATTATAATCCTGAAACAATTCCCCACAGAGATAAACAAATAGCTTCTGTTGCTTCTATATTGGCGCCGGCATTGAGGGGAGATAGGGTTAGTAATTTATTTATTTATGGAAAGACTGGCACTGGTAAGACCTTGAGTGTGCAACATGTTGCTAATGAGCTTACTCGGCGTGCGGAGGATAACGGGAGTGATGGTTTGAAAGTAATTTATGTTAATTGTAAATTAAAGAAGATTGCAGATACGGAGTATCGGATTTTAGCTGAAATTATTCGATGTCTTGGGGGAAGTGTGCCTGTCACCGGGTTGCCGACAGATGCAGTTTATAATAAATTTATTGAAATGGTTGATGACAAGGAGCAGATGATTATTTTAGTTTTGGATGAAGTTGATCAGGCTGTTAAGAAGATTAGCGATAGTTTTCTTTATACTCTTACAAGATTAAATAGTGATTTAAAGAATGCCCAGATTGGAATTGTTGGAATTAGTAATAGTCTTACATTTATGGATGGTTTAGATCCAAGGGTTCGAAGTAGTTTGGGAGAGGAAGAATTAGTTTTTTCTCCCTATAATGCTTTACAATTACAAGATATTTTAAAAGAAAGGGCTGGCCAGGCATTTGCAGATAGTGTTTTGACTGATGGTGTTATTGCAAAGTGTGCTGCTTATGCTGCTAGAGAACATGGTGATGCAAGAAGGGCATTAGATTTATTGAGGGTTGCTGGTGAATTGGCTGAAAGGGCTGGAGAGAAGAAGATTGAGTTGAAGCATATTGATAATGCAAATAGTAAAATTGAAAGAGATAAGATGTTGGATATTATTGAAAGTGAACCAAAGCAGTTTCAGTTGGTTTTGCTTTCTATTATGGATTTAACAGAGGATAAGAACTTTGATAAGATTTTTACTGGAAATATTTATAATAAATATCAAGAAATTTGTGAGAAGACTAAGAATGAATTTTTAACACAACGAAGAGTTTCAGATATTATTGCGGAGTTTGATATGCTGGGCATAATAAACGCAGATGTTGTTAGTAAGGGTAGGCAAGGAAGAACTAGAGTGATTAAGTTAATGTTGCCAGAGAATTTGAAAGGAAAAGCCAAGGAAATTTTACATTCTGGTTTAAATATTTAGGATGGAAGATGAAAGAAGAAATATTAAAATTAGTAAGGGAAAAAGGACTTTTATTAGAAAAGGATTTATTTGATGTTTTAGATGAGTTTGATAATTTAAATCTTGCAGAGAATTTTTTAGATAGTTTGGAAAAGGCCTCTGGTAATAAAATAATTACTATTTCTAATTTATCAAAGAATTTTGAGTTTGTAAGGGAAAGGGTCAATGAGTTGCCTGGGGAGACTAAAAAGGGAATTGAAAGATTTTTTGTAAAAGTAGGTTTGAGTTTAGAAATAAAAAAAGAGAAAGAAATTATTGATGTTCCAGAGAGAAAGGTAGATTATAAGATTTTTTATGCTGATGGGAATGGTGGGCGGAAAATTAATGTTAAGGATTTTGTGGGACATTTTAGAGCAAGATATCATGAATTACAAGGAATTTTAATGCAGAGGGTAGAATTACAAGGAAATTTAATGTCTATAAATAAATTGGGGAATGCAAGGCAGAATGTTGCCTTTATTGGGATTGTTACAGAAAAAAGAGTTACTAAAAATAAGAATTTGATAATTACTTTTGAAGATTTAACAGGAGAAGTTAATGCTTTGGTGAAAAAAGATAGTGAGATTTTTGATAAAGCTAATGAACTGCAGTTAGATGATGTTGTTGCAATAAAGGCGTCTGGAAATAAGGAGTTGGTTTTTGTTTATGATATTTTTTGGCCGGATTCATTTTTACCTGAAAAAACAAAGTTTGATGATGAGGTTTGTATTGCTTTTCTTTCAGATGTTCATGCGGGAAGTAATAAACATCTTGGAAAAGAATTTCAAGGGTTTCTTAATTGGATTAAAAGTGGAGATGAATTGGCTGAGAAGATAAAGTATTTGTTTTTTGTAGGTGATAATATTGACGGGGTTGGTGTTTTTCCAGGGCAGGAAAATAAATTAGATTTGAAAAGTACTAAAGAACAATATGAATTATTAGCTAGTTATTTGAAACAAGTTCCTAATGGAATTACAATGTTTATGTGTCCTGGTCAGCACGATGCTGTTAGAGTTCCAGAGCCACAACCCGTAATTGGTGTTGATTATGGGCAAGCATTACATGATGTTGAGAATTTAGTTTTAGTTTCTAATCCTGCAATGGTTAAGTTAGTAGAGAAAGATAAGGAATTTAAGGTTTTAATGTATCATGGAGCTAGTATTCATAGTTTGATTAATGAAATTGAAGAGCTTAGACTTATGAAAGCTCATAAGTGTCCTGCAAAAGCTGTTAAACATATGTTAAAGAGGAGGCATTTGGCTCCGACGCACTCCTCTGTTGTTTATATTCCTAATGGAGAATTTGATCCTTTAGTTATTAAGGAAGTTCCTGATGTTTTATGTACTGGAGAAGTTCATAGGTTGGATATTGAAAATTATCATGGAACTCTTATTTTAACAGGTAGTTGTTGGCAAGCTCAGACTGATTTCGAGGAGAAAGTTGGAAATATTCCTGATCCTTGTAAGGTGCCTGTTTTGAATTTGAAGACAGGAGAGTTGAGAATTTTGGATTTTGGAGGGAATGATGAAGACTAAGGAACACTTTGCTGAGATTTCTGAAAGGGTTGATGAATGCTATGATTCTGCTGGAAAGGCAAGAGCAAAAGGACTTGACCCCGTTTCTGAAGTTGAAATTCCAATTGCAATTAGTTTGGCTGAAAAGACAGTGGGGTTGATTTCTGTTTTATATCCTCAATTAAATGATAAAAAAATTATTAATCGAATTTTGGAATTGGAAAAAGAACATGGTCAGTTGAATATTTGTGTTGCTTTAAAAATTTCAGAAGAAATTGCAAAGGAGAAATTTTGCAAGTTTGAAAGTTTATTACAAGCAATTGATGCGGGAATTAGAATTGGGTTTGCATATACTACTTTAGGTGTTGTTTCTAGTCCGTTAGAAGGCTTTACTGGATTAAAATTAGAAAAGACAAAAGATGGAAAAGAATATTTTAAGGTTTATTTTTCAGGACCTATTAGAAGTGCTGGCGCTACTGCTGGATGTGTTTCTTTAATGATTATTGATTATTTAAGAGAAACATTGGGGTTTGCCAAGTATGATCCAACAGAAGATGAAATTAATAGATATGTTACTGAAAATTATGATTATCATGAAAGAGTTACTAATTTACAATATTTACCAACTGAAGAAGAGATTCTTTTTCTTGCAAAAAATTTACCTGTTCAGATTGCTGGCGAACCAACAGAAAAAAGAGAAGTTTCTAATTATAAAGATTTACCGAGGATAGAAACTAATTTTATTAGGGGTGGAATGTGTTTGATTTTTTCAGAAGGTATTGCTCAAAAAGCTGCTAAAGGTTGGAAATTATTAAAGGGAGCTAAGGAAAAGGGATTTAAAACACATGGGTGGGATTTTTTAGAAGATTATATTGAATTACATAAAAAAAGAGAGAAGAAAGGTGGAGATTCTAGCCCCACTTATATTAAGGATTTGGTTGCAGGCAGACCTGTTTTTGGACATCCAAGTGAATCTGGGAGTTTTAGATTTAGATATGGGCGAGGTAGGACTTGTGGTTTTTCAGCAACTTCTGTTCATCCAGCAACAATGGCAATTTCAAATTCTTTTATTTCATTTGGAACACAATTAAAGATTGAGAAGCCTACAAAAGGATGTGCCGTTTCTTCTTGTAGTGGAATGGATGGGCCAATAGTTAAATTGAAAAATGGAAGTGTTAGAAAATTAGAAAATTATGAGGAAGCTTTAAAGTTGTATAGGGATGTTGAAGAAATTATTTATCTTGGAGATTTATTAGTTCCTTTTGGAGATGTCGCTAATCGGAATTCAGAGTTGTTGAAATCAGGATATGTTGAGGAATGGTGGAAATTGGAGTTAGAGAAAGCAGGTGGAAGTGTTAAGGATGCTTTTGATGTTGGAATTGATGAAGCTATAGAAATTTCTAAGAGGTTTGGGATTCCCTTACATCCCAAGTTTATTTTTTATTGGAAAGAAATTTCTTATAATGGATTTTTGAGTTTGATAGATTGGGTTGCTAGGGCTAAGTTAATTGATGGAAATTTAATTTTACCTTATTCTTCTGTTGATAAAGAAAGGTTTGTTAAGGGAAAAAGAGCTTTAGAGTTGATAGGGTGCGAACACGAGGTTACTGTTGAAAATGTTGTTTTGAAAGGTGAATGGGCAAAAGGATTTTTACTTAATCTTGGATTAAAGGGAGTTAATTTGGAAGATGAAGTTGATAAGTTAATTGAAAAGATTTCTAAGGAAGGAGATGTTTTAGAATCTGTTAATTTGATTTCGGAATTCAAGATAAAAGATAAGTCTGGAACTTTTATTGGGGCTAGAATGGGGAGGCCTGAGAAAGCAAAACTTCGGAAATTAACTGGGAGTCCTCACGCATTATTTCCTGTTGGAAATGAGGGTGGAAGGTTAAGGAGTGTTCAGGCAGCATTTGATGTTGGAACCATTAAGGCAGAGTTTTCTAATTTTCATTGTGATAAATGTGAAAAGGAAACTATTTATCCAAAATGTGAGAATTGTGGAGAATCTTGTAGGAAGAAGAGTTATTGTTTTGGTTGTGGTAAATTATCTAATGAGAAATGTAAGGAACATGAGAGGTCTGCAGAGTATAAAGAAAGAAGAATAGATATTAGGCATTACTTTGATGTTGCTAAAAAACTTGTCGGAGTTAAATTAGATGAATTGCCTGTTGCTTTTAAGGGAATTAGGGGAACATCTAATGAAGATCATAGTTGTGAGAATTTAGCGAAAGGTATTTTGAGGGCGAAGTATGATTTACATGTTAACAAAGATGGGACTATAAGGTATGATATGACTGAAATGCCATTGACACATTTTAAACCAATTGAGATTGGCACTGGAGTTCAGAGATTAAGAGAATTAGGTTATGAAAAGGATATTAATGGAAAGGATTTAGTTGATGATGGACAAATATTGGAATTATTTCCACATGATATTGTTTTACCTTCTTGTCCTATTTCTTTAGATGAAAAAGCAGAGGATGTTTTCTTTAATGTTGCTAAATTCATAGATGATGAGTTAGAAAAGTTTTATGGATTGCCAAGATTTTATAATGCTAAGAAAAAAGAAGATATTTTAGGCGCTTTATTTGCATGTATTGCACCCCATATTTGTACGGCTACTGTTGGAAGATTAATTGGATTTTCTAAAACTCAATCAATGTTGGCTAGTCCATTTATGCACGCTGCAATGAGAAGAGATTGTGATGGGGATGAGGCAGCTGTTATGTTGTTAATGGATTCTTTACTTAATTTTTCTAGGAAATTTCTTCCTGCGCATAGGGGTGGAACACAAGATGCACCTCTTGTTTTGAATACGAAGATAAATGCAGGGGAAGTAGATGATCAAATTTTAGATTTTGAAATTGGGAAGTATCCATTGGAGCTGTATGAATTTTCTGAGCAAGGAAAGCATTCCTCTGAAATTAAAATTGAAACTATTGGAGATAGATTGAAGAAAGAAGAAAATCCGTTTGTTAATATTGGATTTACGCACAATTCAGAAAATATTAATGATGGAGTTATTAATTCTTCTTATAAGACTTTACCGACAATGGATGAGAAAGTTGCAGGGATGATGGATTTGTGTAAAAAAATAAGGTCTGTTGATACAACTGATGCTGCTAGATTGGTAATAGAAAGGCACTTTATTAGAGATACAAGAGGTAATTTAAGGAAGTTTTCTATGCAGAAGTTTAGATGTGTTGGATGTAATAGTAAATTTAGAAGACCTCCTTTGGTTGGAAAATGTACTAGTTGTGGTGGGAAGATTATTTTTACAATTTCAGAGGGAAGTATTATCAAATATTTACAAAGGGCATTGGATTTGGCTAGAACCTATAAAGTTAGTAGTTATTTATTGGAATGTTTAGAGTTAACAGAGAAAGATATTGAAGGAATTTTTGGGAAGGAGAAAGAGAAACAGATGAAGTTGACTTTTTAGAAAGTTAATGGTTGTTTTATGACGTAATTATTTTTTTAAACTGAATTAAATGGGTTAGAGTATGATTTCATGGCTAGAAAGGAATTATATTGTTTCTTGGATAATTGTTATTTTACTTGGATGGTTTATTTTTTATATGTCTAGTTTGTCTTTTATAGGGGTTGCTAATATAGGTAGTGGAATTAAAGCTGAAATTTATCATATTGGAATATTCTTCTTGTTTGGTTTTTTCTTAATTGTTGCTATTTCTAGGGGAAAAAGCAAAGGGATGATTTTGTTTGCATTTGTTCTTGCTGTGTTGTATGGTGTTATTGATGAGTTTCATCAGAGTTTTGTTGTTGGTAGAGTTTCAGGGATGTTTGATGTTTTTTTAGATGGCATTGGGGTTGTTTTTGCTTCTCTTGTTTATTTGATTAGTTTTGTTTATCGGCGTCAGAATAGATAGTAAATAATTGTTGGTCCCCACAATTGTCACATCAGATAGAAGACAATTGTTGGTCCCCACAATTGTCACATCAGATAGAAGACAATTGTTGGCACTAATAAAACACCCATCAAATTAATTCTTCTAGCTCCTGAGAGAATTGTGTATATTCCCAAGGCTGTGGATGTTATTAATACTAGAATTCCGAGAGGATTTGATAATATTAAAATGATTATAGTTAATAGAGATAGGATTATTATTGATAGAAGGCGATAGCTTATTTTGTTTATATGTAGGGAGAAGAGTTTTGAGATTTTTTTTGCGATTAAGAATGCTAGCGAGCCAGAAATAATTATTGTTGTGATTATTAGTAAAAGGTGTTGGAGTGTTATTTCTTGCAGAATTTGTTTTATTGCTAATGCCGCGCCTGTTCTTGTCCTGCTAATAGAGAAGACTGTTATAAAACTTAATCCAATGACTATTGTGTTTATTGCTCCAAGTAAAATTAGGAATCCTTTTTGTGTTTGTTCTATAAATTCTGAGCCGATGACTGCTGCGTGTCCTGAGCCAATTCCTGGAAGGAAAGAGCAGAGAGGTGCTGAGATAATTGCACCAAGAATTGCTTTTAGAAATTCTGGTTTTGGAACTTTAATTTGTTTTAATGGAAGAATGATTTGTTTTGGGATTGTTGGTTTTTGTTTTATTGTTATTATTAACGTAGATGTTCCAAATAATCCAGTTAGTAATGGAAGAAGAGGTTGTTCTACAGGAAGATTGAAGGTTGCAAGACCTAAAAATCCTGCTAGAATGAAAGTTGTTAGTGTCAAAAGAAAGTTTTCTTCCCTTAAGATTAAATATAATGAAAGGAAAATTAAGATGAAGGGGAGAATTGTTTTTATTGAATTAAATATTATTGGAATTATGTAAATGAAAACTGGGGTGAAGAAAAGGATTATTATTAACGCTGAGATTGAGCCATAAAGTGTTAGGATTGTTGCTTCGTATGCTAGGCCTTGTTTTAGTAATTGGTGTCCTGGTAATACTGAAAGGAAAGTATCTTCGTCTGGTGCTCCAAAAAATACCGACGGAATAAAGTCAATGAATGTGTGAGTTATTGCCATAGATGCTATGAAGACTGCTAGTGTAATCAGTTGGATATTTGGGAAGGTGGGTGTTGAAGAAACTAAGATTATTGCTATTAGGTTTATGTGTATTCCAGGGGTTAGACCTGTTAGTGTGCCTGCAATTAAACCTATGAGAAGAGCTAAAATAAGCTCGATTATCATTATTATTTAATGAAAGAGGTTTTAATTTTGTTTTGTTATTTAAATTTTTATTAGTAGAGTTTATAAATAATTAATTATTAAATATTGGATGCGAAAAAAGGTGATTTTTTTGTTTGCTATTTTATTAGTAGTTAGTATTGGAGTTGTTAATGCTCAAGAGGATTCTGATAAGAGATGTGGAGATTTTAGATATAGTACTTGTCCTGATAAATGTGAGAGGTCTTGTGTTTCAAGTTCTGGCGATGGTGAGTTTAGTACTGCTGATTGCGAGGGAATTGGAAGTTGTTATGAGAAGATTGATAATGACTTTGATGATGATTTTAGAAATGAGAATTTAGATTTATGTGTGGATGATTGTAAAAGAGATTATGATAAGGAAGATGATAGGTCAAAATGTATTGAAGGATGTAAGTTAGATTATGGTTTTGATGATGATTTTGATGACAAGGGAAAAGAAGGATTGTTTTGTGTTAGTTGTGGAAATGAATGTGTAACTGTTGAGTTTGCTTCTGCAGCGATGTGTCCACCTCCAACAAATGGAGAACCAATTTGTGGAGAGAGAAATGGAGAGTGTGTTGTTTTTGGTTTTGATGATTTTGGTTATGAAGATGAAGAGATTATAAGTCCTGGGATTACACCAGATAGTGTTTTTTATTTTCTGGATGAATTGTTTGAGGGTGTTAGTTTAGAAGGTAAAGAGGAAAAGGTTGCAGAGATTAAGGCCATGGTTGAAGAAGGAAAGTATGATGAAGCTCATGAGGCATTGGAAAATTATGTTAGATATGCTGAAGAGTTAGAAAAGGAAATCACTCCTGAGAATATTGAGGAAGCAAAGAGAAGTGCTTCTGCTATTCAATCTGCTTTAAGGGAAATAGAAGACCGTCTTCCTGAGGATGAGAGGGAAGAATTTTTAGATATTTTACATAGGGAAAAAAATATCGTGACTGCTGCTGAAATTGCAAGCAAGATTGCTGAATTATGTAAGGATCTTTCAGAAATTGACCCTATAGAATATGGGAGGGTTTGTAGTGCGGGCGATGATGCACCAAAATGGCAGAAAGAATTAGATGATGATTTAACTGCTGAACAAAGAGTAGAAGCCAAGAAGTTTGGTAATATTATGGAGCAGTGTTTTAAGACTTCTGGACAGGATTGTGCTTGTTCTGAAATACCTTATTCTGATTTTGCTAATGCTTGTTCTATGGCTGCACCTCTTGCTGTTGCTTGTGATATTAATGGGGATGAAGATGCTTGTGATAAGTTGGATAATTTAGAGATGCCTGAACTTCCAGAGCATTTGCAAGATGTTTTTGATGATATGGAAGATGCTCAAGAAGCTAGATATGATATTCATATGCCTTCTGAATGTGTTGCAGCAGGAGCTACAACACCAAAAGAATGTACAAAGGTTATGATTGAGACAGGCGCTCCTGACGCATGTAAACAAGCATTGTTAGATTCTGGATGTGATAGTGAACATGAATGTAGGGAAATTTGTGATGAGATAATGATGAAAGAACATGCTCCTCAATGTGCTGAAGAAGGGATTACAGATGGGGATGAATGTGCGAGGTTTATGGATAGTTTTAGAGGAGATCGTGTTGGTGAGGGAGGGCCTAAGATGGACTTTAATTGTGCAGGTGTTGAAGACCCAACAGAAAGGTTGGCTTGTTATGATGGTGCTGCTTCTCAGGCTAAGAGTTATAAGGGTTTTGAAGATGGAGAACATGCTGGTAATTGTATGACTAAAGATGATTGGGATGCTAAGAAGAATGAATGTAAATCATTGTATGGAGAACATGCTGGTGATGAGCCTATAATGGGAGATTCTGGAAATGGATATGAATGTGTTGTTGCTGCGACGTGTGTTGATTTTGGAGGTGGGCAAGGAAGTGATGATTGGATGATTGGATGTGAGAATCTTGATTGTGGTTCAAATGGGTGGTGTGAGTATGGGGAGTGTCATGAATTTGAGGGTCGTGTTGGTGAGGGAGAAAGAGGGGAAGGCGATGAAGATTTTGAAGGTGGTTCTTGTGATGATTGTGCTAGTCAATGTGAGGATAGAGATGGACAAAGGCTTGCTGGAACAGGTTGTGGAGAAAGTGGATGTGAATGTTATTATGAAAGTGATGAACCTCAATATGGTCCTGACGAAGGACCTGGAGAACCTGAGGATTTTGAAGGTGAGCCTCCTAAGGATGACGACGATTCAGGGAGTGATGACGATGATGATTCTGACGATGATGGAGGGATAACAGGAGAAGCTATTTTTGATTTTGGTGAAGAAGGAAAGTCTATTACAGGAAATGCGTTTTTGGATTATTTCTTTGGTAATTGGAGAAGTTAGATATTTATTTAGGAACAATTGCCGCTGTTGAATGTTTCTTTATTAGTTCTTTTGCTAATTCTTTAACTTGTTCTAGAGTTACTTGTTTAATCATTGGTTCATGGTTGTAGTAATCATTGGCATCTCCTGTTGATAGTTCTTGGAAGACTAATTCATTCATTGTTGTTACGCTTTCTTCTGATGATACTTTTCTTAGTCCGATAAGTCTTTCTTTTGCTTCTTCTAGGTCTTTTGGAGACATGTTTTCTATGTCTTTGAATCCTTGTATGATTAATTTTTTTACTTCTGGTATTGCTGGTTTTGTTGTTCCAACGTAGATTGCATAGTAAGCATAGTGTTTTTCAGCATCATAACTACCACTTACAGAATAAGCAAGACCTCGCTTTTCTCTGATTTCTAAAAATAATTTAGAAGACATTCCATTTGCAAGGTACGCATCTAAGACTTCTAAGACATATGAATTTTTATCCGTGGCTAGAGGTGCGTGAACAGCAAATATGAAATGTGCTTGGTCTAATCCATTTCTTTCTTCTGTAGAATCTTTGTTTATTTTTTTAGTTTCAATTGATTTAAGAGACATATTTCCTTTTTCAAATTTGGTTTCTAGATATTCGCAGACTTTTTTTATATCTGCGTTTCCAACTATTGTGACAATTAAATTTTCCGGGGAATAATGTTTTTTGAAGTATTTATAAACAAAATCTCTTGTTAATGAGGAAACTGTTTCTTTTGTTCCTATAATTCCATCACCAAATGGTTTTTCATATAGGTTTTCTAGAATTTTATCATGGACGTGTCTTCTTGGGTCATCGTGAAGCATTTTTATTTCTTCTAAGATTACTTTTTTTTCTTTTTCGAATTTCTCTTCTTTGAATAATGGATTGTTTATTATGTCTGTTAGAATATCTAGTCCTGAGAAAAGATGTTCTGAAGGAAGTTTGAACCAGTAGCTTGTTATGTCGTTTGAAGTGAATGCATTTAATATTCCACCTTTCTTTTCTATTTCTCTTGAGATGTCTTCATGTGTTCTTGTTTTAGTTCCTGTAAATAATAAGTGTTCTATGAAATGTGCGATTCCTTTTATTTTTTCTGATTCAAATGATGCTCCGAATGGGTTTGAGATTGATAATGAGACAATTGGTAAATCTCGTTTTTCAAATAATACAGTTACCCCGTTTTTTAGCTTCTTTTTTTGAAAGTTCATGATAATTGTTTAGAGGAAGGATTAATAAATGTTCTGTTAGATATTTTGGAATATTGTTACAGTGTCTTGTTTGTAGAGAATTCCCTTTACATTCATGCGAGAAATTTTGAAATCTCCAAATTCTTTTAGCTTTTCGATGCTTGATCCCTCTAATAATAATGGTCTAATTTTGGCGTTTTGGCTATAATAGAAGATATAGGATATAATTTTGCCTTTCTTTTCTAGGACTTTTTTCATTTTTATTAGAATCTTGTTGAATTTTTTTAATCTGTCTTTTACATCTTTTCTTTTGAACTCTCCAAGGATGTAGTTTGGGACGTTGCTTAAATTTATTAAATCAAATTTCTTATTTGTTTTTTTATGTATATTTTCTATGCTGGATTTTATGAATTTGACTTTTTTGTTTTTTAGTATTTTCTGTAGTTTTTTATAATTGTGGTCGCTTTTTAAGAAATGGTTTATTTGATATAATTTAATATAAAATTCTTTTCTTGCTCTGAAATGATCGGAGTGCAGTATTTTTTTGTTTTTTTTGCCAAAAATTGAGTATAACTTATCAAAGTAAGCCATTGTTTTTTTGTCGAGGTTTCCCCCCATCTGTAAATATTTTTTGTGATTGAAGTTTCCAATTTTTTTATTGTCTCCAAAGAATTCTAAGAATTCTTTTCTATTAAGAATCTTTATGGCTGCAATCTTTAGATTCAACATAAATTTTGTGTTTTCTACTAAATCAAATGCAACCACTTCTTTTGCACCGTAGAAATATGCATTTAATATTTGATCTCCGGAGCCACAGATGCTCAGGACTTTTTTCCCTTTAATGGATAATTTTTTGTAGTATTCGCCAACTGCTTCAGTAGCGTAGAGATATAGTGGGGCAATTTTGAAGTTTTTCTCTTCTTTTCTTATGTCTTTAAGGAATTTTTTTAACTTCATTGATTTTTTAGGGGTTGCCGGTTTTTAATAGTTGTGAAATTTAGGGAGTGAATAGTTTTTAAATAGGGATGTTTTTGCTTAGACATGCCCATAAATGCAGGACATGAATATTTTGAAGTTGAGAAGAAGTATTTATCAGCAGATAGTTTGGAGGAGAAGATTTATTGGTTGGAGGAGTTGATTAGGAAAGCTCCAAAACATAAGGGGAGCGAGAATTTGTTGGCAGAGTTTAAAACTAGGTTGAAGAAATTTAAGGCTCAGTTGGAGAAAGGTAAGAAAGGGAAAGGAGGAAAGAAAGGAATTAGAAAGGAAGGTTATCAGGTTTTGTTATTAGGGAAGACTAATTCTGGGAAGAGTTGTTTGCTTGGAAAATTAACTAATGCTAAATCTAGAGTTAGTGAGAATATGTTTACTACTAAACATCCTGTGCTTGGAACTATGGATTATGAGGGTGTGAAGGCACAAATTGTTGATGTGCCAAGTGTTGGAAGTCAGGAATTTGATATAGGATTAGTTCATACTGCTGATTGTTTGTTAATTGTTGTTGATGATTTGGATGATTTGAAAGAGTTGAAGGAACATTGGGAGAGAAATAGGGGAGATAAAATAATTGTTGTAAACAAAATTGATTTGTTGAATAGTAATGGTAGAAGAAAGCTAGATGCTAAATGTAGGGCTAGAAGGATTAAGGGCTTTGTGCTTGTTAGTTGTTTTAATGGGAATGGGATTGATGAGTTGAAGAAGATGATATTTGAAAGAATGGGTGTTATTAGGATTTATACTCAAGAACCTGGGAAAAAGCCAGGAAAGTTGCCAATGGTTATGAAGGAGGGGGCGACTGTTAAGAATGTGGCTGAGAAAATATTGAAAGGGTTTTCAAGACAGATTAAGGAGACTCGACTTACTGGGCCTAGTGCGAAGTTTATGAATCAGAAGGTTGGTTTGACACATGTTTTGAAAGATAGGGATGTTGTAGAGTTTCATACGAGATAAATTTAAATAGTTTTAATAGTTATATTTTTTATGAGTAAATTTACTAGAGCTATTACGACTGTTGCGACCGTTGGGCTTGTTTATTTAAGTTCATGTGCTACAAATCATGATGCTTGTAATGAACAACAGAATATTTCTTGGGAAGATGGATATGTTAATGGGATGTTTGAAGGAGACGCAAATGGTTATGCGCGAGGAGCTAATGATCATACACCAAGGGATGCTTATGTGATTTCAGGGTGGCCAAGTAATAGGGAAATTGACACATTACCAGGATTACGTGTAAATCTTAATAATGGGCGTATTATAAATATGAAGGGCATAACTGAAAGGGTTTCTCCTGAATCAATTGAGCAAGGAAATAGTGTTTATGAAATAGTTAGTGATGAAGAGCTTTTATCTGGTGTTAAACCTTAACTATTTTTAATATTATTTATCCAGAATTTTTTGAACATGGGGATTGTTAAGGTTGATAAGAAGAAAGCTAATGATGGGATGATTGCGTTTAGGAAAGGGTTTGGAAGATTTAAGACATAAAAAGTAATTACTATTACAATATAAGTCAAGATAATTATTGTTGCTTTTCTTGCGAGGCTTGTTTCCCAAGCTTTATCTGATTCTACTTTTTTGTTTCTTGCTTTTATCTTATTTATTTCTGTTTCTAGTTGTTTTATGGATGACATTTTATTTCCAAGCTTTTCTAATTGGTGCAATTAGTTTTTCTAAGTATTCTGATGTGCTGGCTTTGAGATCTGCAGGGTGTAGTTTTTTATCTTGGAAATCAGATTCTAGTTCTTGGTAAGAGTTGTAGGTTAGATTTCCTCCGTGTTGTTCATCCCGAGAGATTGTTAGTTTGTCGAATTTTGGAAATAATAAATGTCTACATATTTCTAAGATTGGATTTTCTTTTGTGTCTCCTTCAGGACAGTGAGCTTTTCTAATCTTTTTTTCTATTTCTTCTTTGGAATCTTGAATAGTTATCATTGAGCTTGGAATTGATGAAGACATTTTATTTCCAGGACCTTTTAATGAGGTTATAATTCCTGTGTGGATGAAGATTGGTTTTTTCTTTAAATCTATTTTTTTGAATTGTTCTATTCC
>PJEL010002358.1_pt1 | contig 17543 bp, 14 predicted proteins | sample 1853271 | NCBI WGS metagenome assembly PJEL01 (sample SAMN08108733, study PRJNA415343) | Invertebrate metagenome, whole genome shotgun sequencing project. | host: Globobulimina | place: Sweden: Gullmar Fjord | collected 2015-08
ATCAGATGCTTGAGTTGTATTGTCAGGGTTCAGGGTTGTCATGCTGGACATTTCCTCGAGTGATGCACTGATCGGCTCAAGGTTGGCAGCTTGCATCGAGGAACCTTCAGATAGAGACTGACTAGCGGTTGCGATTTGCTGAGCGCCATGGTCGATCTGCGATGCACCAACACCCACTTCTTGGAGCACCGTGGACATACTGTTGATCATCGCTTCCAATCCTTCGGCCAACTGCCCAATAGCGTCCTCGCCTTTCACGGTCACTTGCGCCGTAAGATCTCCCGTGCTAGCTGCATTGGTGACGATGAGAAGTTCATCAACCTTCCGCTGAAGTGCTTCAGCCTCCGCTCGTTCCCGTTCCTGGTTTTCCTTGGCTTCGAGACGTGACTGAGCCAGCTCCTGAGACTCCTTACCCATAGCAACGGTTGTAGCATTAATCGTATGGGCAGCATTCCGAAATGTACCCATCATCCCGGCAGGTAAGACACGTCGGAAGTACTTTCCTTCACCCGCAAAGGAGAGGGAGGCAGTTGCTTCCCGCACAAAACCATCCGTCATGTCGAGGAGGTGGTTGATTGAATCCAATAGGGGAGCAAGCTCGTGCTCGGGATCAATATGGAGAATTCGGGCCTCAAGATCACCTTTGGAGGCTGATGCACATACCCGCTGGGCTTCTGCTATCCATAGTTGCTGCTCGTTTTCGAGTGAAATCACTGTTTCGGGGTTCTTTCCGTCCATGATCAAACTCCTCCATTATGCGCAAACGCTAAAGATAAATTCATCGTACGTAATGCCTAATCCTTCGAGCTTCTCAACTAGCAAAGGCAGTGACGCTTGCCACTGTTCCTGAGGAGTTCGGTGTCTCTGTTCTTCGGAGAGCAGCTCAGCGTAGATTGGTTTGACAGTCTGCAGTGCATCATGGCTTGGAACTCGGCGACTGGAGTGGTAACCGGTTATCCGGCCATCCGCATCGAATGTTGGAGTAACATGAGCAAAGACCCAGTAGAAATCTCCGTTCTTACAACGATTTACAACATATGCAAAAACTTCGTTACCTGCTTCAATGGTGTCCCAGAGGAACTTGAAGATGCATCGAGGCATTTCGGGATGACGGACGATGTTGTGGGGCTGTCCTAGGAGTTCCTCTTCGGTATATCCCGCTACACGTTGAAAGACACGATTGGCGTAGGATATTCTGCCTTTGACATCTGTCTTAGAAACGATGATCTCATCGTCGCCAAAGAACTGTTCAACCCCTGTTAGTGAATTCTGTACCGTCATTGCGGATCTCCATTTGTTTCTGCATGACCTGTATTGCTGCTATCGGAGTATGAATTCGCCAACTTTATGAACGGAGTGAAATTCAGGACTTCAGCCGTTTTGGGTGATAAATCCGTTTGTAGGTCCGCAAAAGTTGAATAGTGAGTCTAGGCAACTAGCTCAAGAACGTCGTATTTTGAGTGCATTGCAGTCGATCGTGGATTGATCCAACCTGTTACATACCGCTGTGGGTATAGGCTATACTTTGACAGATTAACTTGACCTCATACAGCCAGTCATAATTTTGAATGGAGTCTTGATATGCCACGTTATGCAGCTTTCCTCAGGGCTGTCAACGTCGGTCGACGGCGCGTCAAAATGGATGTGCTGCGCAATCACATGACTGCGATTGGCTTTGAGAATGTGCAGTCGTACATCGCAAGCGGAAATTTGATCTTCGATTCGTCTTTGAGGAGTCTCGGCAAAATTGAGAGATTGATTGAATCTCACTTGGAGGAGGAACTACGTTTTGCAGTAACTGCATTCGTACGAACCAAACGGGATGTCCAAACGATTGCTGGGAACCCACACCTTGTGTCCGAGATAGGCACTGTTTCTGTGGGGCTTTTGAAGCATGTGCCGAGCAAAGAGACGGTTCAGAGTCTCATGAGTCGTGCTAACTCAAAAAATATGTTCGAGATCGACAATCGTGAAGTGTATTGGCGATGCCTGACCTCTCTTTTGGATTCAGAATTCTCGAATGTTGATTTCGAGAAAGTCCTACAACAAGAGGCGACATTCCGAAAATCCACCACAGTGCAGGCGATAGCAACGAAGCTCGAATAGTACATCCCAATCGGGCTACTCTTCTGGCCACGGCATGGGTACTTCGGTTTCCAGATAGGTCTTGAGGCGGCAAAGAGCCTTGAGCCAACCATTTTGTGAAATGATCTCTGCCGTGCGCGGCGCGTCGGTACAGTTGTGGTTCAATTCTAACCGCACGATCGGCCCTTGGTGATGCAGCCGAATCGCAACCGTTGTTTCCGGCTCCTCAAAACCGAAACCAACAAATTGGAACGTGTGCGCTAGCTTACCGGCCGCTTCATCACTGACGATGATATGGCCCTCATAAAACACTCGAGTGTCATCACCCCACGATACTGTTTCGGGGGGATTGGATCCAAAGGAAAGACATGGCGCGCTATTCCAATGTACATGTTTGGAAGCGGTGGTGAGTGCGTTCCAAAGCTGACTGGGAGTGCATGCAATGTAGATCGACGCAGCTAAATTAGTGTCTGGCGGTTTTTTCACAATTGTTGAGTCGAGCTGGAAGAAGTGGAGCGAGTTGTCCCGATTGACAACACGGGTTCAAAGCACGTTCGGCTGGGTTGACAATCCGACGGATTGACACCTTGCTCATCTGGACCAAAGCACTCGTGCGATTGCATGCATTGGAAGATGCGTGTATCGGAAGAGTCGTCGACGAGGCCGGGTGTGGCCTGGCGCTCATCGCAATACATGAGTTTATGTCGTAGATGAATGCACGTAGGCTTCAACACTACCGTCCGGGGTTTGGTTGATGAAGCTGCAATATCTGTTTCGTTTGCTTGGTGACTCATGAAGTGAGATCCTCCACATCAAGGTGAGCAGCCTTGCGAACCGCTCGCCGAATGGCGACTGGGAGCAAAGTAAGCTTGTATGCATTTTGAGACATGGGCTGTGTTTGCTCAGCTGCGATAGCGCAAGCGGATCGAAGTGCAGCATCGTCATTTGGATTAACGCCGCGCAACGCGAATTCAACCCGCTTGAGCGGCCAGTGGATAGGAGCAACACCACCAGCACAAACCTGTGCTCGCCGAATCTTGCCCTCATCCATTTGCAAATTAACGCCAGCAAAGACAAGGGGCCAATCAAACGATTGCTTTTCCTTAATCGAATAGAAAGCAGTATGAATTGCTGCCTTGCAAGTTATGTGGGTAATCACTTCACCCGGCTGCAAATTGTGCTCAGTGCGAAAGTCATCCTTCGGCATGTGGTACAGGTCGGTGTTGTGGAGCATTTCTCGATCGCCACCGGTTACGTGAATGTTCGCGCTCAGAGCATAGAACGCAGGTGCCAAATTTGAAGGATGAACGATGTGGCATGGTCCTTCTCCAAAGATGGCGTGAAATTTATTTTCACCATCCACTGCGTAACACGTATGGCCGCCTTTCTTCAGGCAATCATACTGCTGTGCGCGATAGTACCAACATCGTGGTCGTTGCATGAGATTACCCGCAACGGTTGCGACATTGCGAATTTGCGGAGTAGCCGCGTCATCAGCCGCCTGAGCGAGCACTGTTCCCATTTCGGACAATTCGGGGGAAGCAGCTAACTCCGACAAAGTAGTACAGCCTTCAATACGGAAGCCGTGCTCTGTTTTTGTGATGTTCGGCTGCGCCTCGTTCGAAGAACGAAGACTCTTCACGTCAATAAGAACATCAGGCTCTGAGAGCCCTTCTTTCATGTGATCCAGAAGATCAATACCGCCCGCTTTTAATACGGGAAGAGTATATCGTTTATCCTGGAGCATCGTGCTCGCTTCATCCAGTGTGTGAGGTTGGGCAATCGCAAATCGATTCATCCCGCACCTCCTTCCAATGCCTTCAATACAAGGTCGGGTGTGAGGGGCAATTGGCGTACGGGGACTCCAATCGCATTAAAGACAGCACAGGCAATGGCGCCCGAAGTCGGTATAGTTGGCGGCTCGCCAAGCGACCGAGTGCCCGTCTGGTTCTTAGTCCACAGGATTGGTTCTATGTGAGGAATATCTGCCGTCCCGGCGATCTTGTAGGATTCGAGATTAGGATTCAACATGGCGCCAAGTTGCGGATCATGGATTTTGTTTTCAAATAATGCATAACTCAACCCTTGGATGACGCCTCCTAGGATCTGGCTTTCCGCCGTCTTTCGACAGATTACCTTGCCGCAGGATTGAATGGCGACAATTCGGTTAACTCGAATGATTCCAGTTTCTGTATCAACATGGAGATCTGCAAATTGAACTCCATGACTGTGGCCGGTGGTTGGATCGTTACGCATTTCACGTTGATCCCAGCTGCCATGGCCAGTCAATCCGTTCGCTGCAATGGCTCCGCAGGCCTCATTGAAGGATGCGATGGATGAACCATTTCGACGGATGACACCATCAACAATATCAAATTCGGAAGCATCACCACCGACTGATGCTGCAACGTGGTCAAGCAGCTTTGCGCGAACTTGCTCCGCAGCCTCGCGCATAGCAGGTTCGGTATTGTGAACCGTCATAGAACCACCGGAGCCGGGCGATGCTGGATAACGTGAATTCCCGATACGGACTGCAACTTGCTGTAGCGGTACCCCGATCACATGGGCTGCAACCACAGCCATGACGGTGCGTTGACCAGTTCCAATGTCTTGCGAACCAGTTATGCATTCTACCGAACCGTCTTGATTGATGACGATGTCAGCTTCTGCGCGAGCGGGAAACCTCCCCCATGAAGCAGATCCAAGACCGAATCCTCTGCGAATGGTTCCAGTCTGTTTGCCCGTTGCATGTCGATCAGTCCACCCTATGGTCTCCGCTCCCAACGCGAACATCTCTTTGCGATCGCCATTGGTTTCAAGTTTCAATCGCAATGCAAGTGGATCAATGTTGGCCCTTGTCGCAATCTCATCCAGCATGAGTTCTTCTACAAATGCGCCTTGCGGTGAGCCTGGTGCGCGAAAGGCACGCGGTGCGCCTCCATTTGTCTGAACATCACGATGCTGTTTGTCAATCTTACCAAGGGTGTATCGCCGAGACGGAACGGAGACTCCACCGCCACGGTTAGCGACGCCGGTCAATCCAAATGTCCTGATTTGACCGCCCACAAGAGTGCCGTCATTATTGAATCCAACTGAGACGTGGGTAGTGCTACCGGGTCGATTGCCCGTATCCAGATGTTCTTCTGCCCGATCAACAAAGAGATGAACAGGTCTTTTGTACCGATCCGAAATCTGTGCTGCTATATGCGATTCCTTGCCGAAGCCAAGTTTGCTACCGAACCCGCCGCCTACATATTCACAATTCACTTCAAATGCAGAACGCGGGAGGCCGATGGACCGCTCGAGACCATCACGAGTAGCAAACGTGCCTTGGGTTGAAGCATGGATAACCGCGTGGTCACCCTTATGCTCGATGCTTACTCCGTGTGTTTCCGCTGAGGAATGAGTCTGAATACTCGTTGAATAGCTTGCGTTGAGTACATGATCCGCTTTGTTCAACAACGCTTGATTATCAGCTGTGACTGCCGGAACGTCGTCAATCGTGTCCGCAATAGAGGTTTTGATTGCACCTGATTTTTTCCATTTGCAATCGAGTGCTCGCATGCCTCGGCGAAGGGCCAATTCAGTCTCTGCGACAACATAGCCAACAGAGTGGCCGTGGTATCTACCCTTGTCTCCATCAATTGTCACTTCAACCACGCCGGGCACGTTACTTGCATTTTCTTCCTCATACGAGGTCAACGTTGCAGCGCCATACGGGCAACGAACTAATCTCGCATAGAGACCGTTCGCAAAGTAATGATCCTTGCCGTATTTCGCTTTGCCCGTTACTTTGGCGATCGCGTCGAGCCGTGATGTGTTATCGTCAAGCGACTTCCCCATGTTGCGAGGTCGATTATCCGTTGGCATCATCGTGGGCGTGTGGTTGTCTTGATTCATAGTCATGGGAATACACGCCTTTCTTAGTGTTGGTCTTGGATTGGTGATTGGCCGGTAACATCAAGGATCGCGTTGAATGCGTTGCTGTGGCAACCGCATCGGCAGAAGTTGCCGCTTAGCCCGCGCTTGATCTCGTCAAGCGTAGGCTTTTCCTGGTTCTTCAACATCGCTTCTGTTGCGATCACGAATCCCGGTGTGCAGTATCCGCATTGCAATGCATCATGACGCACAAACGCTTCTTGAACGGCACTCAATTCACCATCAGCCGACTGCATGCCTTCAATGGTCGTAACGTTCTTCCCTTGAACGTCGAAGGCGAGCATCATACAGGATGCAGTGACTTTGCCATCCACCATAACCGAACATCCGCCACAGGCACCGCGTCCACAGATTTCCTTCGTCCCCGTAAGTCCCAAGTCATGTCGCAACACCTCTGACAAGGTGGCCGCGGGATCGATACGGACTTCTGCTGGGGCTCCGTTCAATTGGAATGAGAGTCTGAATGCGTTTGGCCCAACAGTCGGCTTGGCGGATGTAGCTTGGCTGTACTCATCTTCTTTTGCGTCCAACCGTTGGGTCACGGCTGATGCTGCAGCCGACACACCCAGCGTTTGCAGGAATGATCGGCGGGAGACGCCTGAGTCAATACTACTGACAGAGGATTGGTCAGGTGGCAATTCAGGAGTATTCATACATTCTATCTCCAATGATTGAGAATCAGTCGTGAGTTGGCTCTCGATGGTAGGAGCGAGCAATTAGGGAGCACCGGATAGAATGCGGGATACGCAGCGAGTTTGTCTGTTTCGATTATGGCATTTTGACGGGCGTGAGTGATTGGAGTTCGTACGACTTTCATCTAAATAATTGATGCATAGTTATTTAGAGAAAATCATTGGCCAATGAATAGGGTGTCGTCGAGTTCTATGGAACTTCATCTAGACACATCCCGATCGGCAAATCACCGGATGGGTTCTTGGCTAAACAGTTAGCATCAAGGCCCATGAACAAGGAAATAATGCCAAGTTCCTAGTTGCTTCCTAGGGACTCAAGACGGTACGATCGGGCGATTGGCCTGTAGCGATAGGTGATCTCTCGTGTTCCACCATCGGTACGGGCTATTTTGGTTTATAGGCCACAAGAAAAGCATAACTGTTCCGGAGAATGAGAACCAATGAGAATTCTGGTTACTGCGATCGCTGTTCCTGATTCGCGCGCGGCCATAAAAATTGCAACGGACAACAAAGCGATAGAGACTCGCGGGCTGAAATTTGTCTGCAATCCGTTTGACGAGTTTGCAATCGAGCAGGCCGTTCAATTGCGCGAAGCGAGAACGGACGTCGATGAGATCGTTGCGATTTCGCTCGGTGGTGCAGAGGCTCTCTTGGCTCTCAGGACCGCGCTTGCAATGGGTGCAGATCGTGCGATCCATCTTCAAACGGAAGGATTTCCGACCCACGATGAAATAGCCTTGGCGAGCGTTATCGCACAAGCCATCGAAAAAGATGGGGCTTCATTTGACCTCATACTGTGTGGCAAACAATCAATTGACAACGATTCGGGAGAGTTGGGACCAGGTTTAGCGGAATCACTCGATTTGCCGCATGTTGGGGCCGTTGTTGCGTTGGCTATGGACGAGGATGGCTCGCTCCAATTGCGTCGACGAGTCGAGGGTGCTGAAGATGAAATTCATGGTACCTTGCCTCTCCTTTTGACGTGCGAAAAGGGATTGGTAGAACCTCGCTTTCCGTCACTCCCCAATATCATGAAGGCAAAAAAGAAACCCATGACAACGTATACCTCAAGCGAGATCATTGCTTTGGACTCCGTTGCAACCAGGTTAGAGATTGTGGAGCTATCGCCGCCCGCCACCAAAGCGCAATGCAAGTTCATCGAAGGTGACCCGCAGGAGATGGCCCGCGAACTTGCCCGACTCCTCCGAGATGAAGCAAAGGTAATCTAACGTAATGCCAAAGAATGCACTGATATTTATTGAACATCGAGCGGGTTGTATTCTTCCCGCATCGCTCCAGATGTTTACTGCGGCCCAAGCATTAGGCTTGGAAGCACACGCAGTCGTTATTGGCAAGGGCGTCTCAGCAATCGTGCAGATGGTTGCGGAATACGGACCCGTTTCAATATGTGCCGTCGACGAAGGATCATTGGAACATTTTAGTGCTCGTGCATATGCCCGCGCAGTTGAAAGTGCTGCGAATGCTATAAAAGCAGACGTTATCTTGCTTGGCACGACTAGCGTGAGTCGAGATTTGGCTCCTCGCGTTGCTACTCGCTTAAATGGCGTGTTGGCTACTGATTGCACAGAGTTAGAATGCGATGACGCAGGGTCGATTGTGATCAAGCGGCCCATGTATTGTGCGAAGTGCGTAGCTACTTTGAAACTCGCATCAGATAGTGTAAACGTTCTGTCAGTCCGTCCGAATACATTCACTACGCCGACCGCCGTCGCAGGTGATTCAGGCAAGGTGATTGAGCTGCCTCATGAGATAGACGAGATTGATGCTCGCTCCAATACGGTCAAAATACATGCTACGGAAAGCACAGAGAAAGATGTAACGGAAGCGGACATCGTCGTGTCGGGTGGGCGATCACTCAAATCCGAGGAGAATTTCGACATCATTGAGGATTTGGCCCGTGCGTTGGACGGGGCGGTCGGCGCCAGCCGAGCCGCGGTTGATGCGGGATTTGTATCACATAGCAAGCAAGTCGGACTAACAGGCAAAGTCGTCAGTCCGAACCTCTATATTGCGTGCGGCATAGACGGCGCGATTCAGCATTTGGCGGGCATGCGGGGCAGCAAGGTCATTGTGGCGATCAATACGAAAGCCGACGCACCAATCTTTGATGTGGCAACCTATGGTTGTGTGGGCGACTTGTTTGATATTGTTCCACTGCTCACCGCAGAAGTAAGCAATCTGGTGGCAGCAGAGTAGAGTGGCCTGTTGTACATCAGTTTTTTGCGATTGCTGGAAAGACGTAGCATGAGTCCCATCGGAATGTTTGCACTGCTCGCTGTGGGACTCGGACTCTTCGGATATGTCGCTTCCAAGCGATGGCGACTACTTTCCCAAGCCGCCGCTGCCAATGGCCGGATAGACCGTATCCCTGAACGAATACGAAACGTATTGCGGATCGCTATCGGGCAAAACCGAATGACACGATATGCATGGGCGGGATTTGCGCACAAGGCTATTTTCTTCGGCTTTCTCGTCCTACTACTACGCACATTGATTCTCATTGCACGTGGATTTGTTGATGATCCCGGATTTGGATTCTGGATCTTTGATTCTGGTTCTCCATTGGGAAATGCGTACAGCCTTCTCAAAGACATCTATATCCTCGTGGTATTGGCTGGGACTTCATTCTTCTTTTATCTTCGGCTCGTCGTCAAACCCAAACGAATGTCACAGTCACTAGAAGGCATGGCGATCCTCGGAATCATCGCGGTAATGATGTTTGCGGACATTTTGTACGATGGGGCCAGCCATGTCATGGCGGCTCAGGGTGTAAATGTTAGCGTGGCCTTCAACTTGTGGGAACCGCTTGGTTCCATCGTTGCAACGGTCGCACAATCATGGTCAGTTGGAGCAGTAACCACACTTCAGCACATCGGCTTTTGGACACATATCGGCCTCGTCTTTGTCTTTCTCAATATCCTGCCCGTCTCGAAACATTTCCATGTTATCACCGCGATTCCAAATGTATTCTTCGCCAATCTGAATCCAAAGGGGCAACTAGTCCCCATAGAAGACATCGAAGAAAAAGTCGAGAATGAGGAAACGCTTGGGATTCGACGAATTGATCAAATGTCTTGGAAGGACATGCTCGATTTCTATAGCTGTACTGAGTGTGGACGTTGCACAGATCATTGTCCCGCCTCACGTACAGGAAAGTTATTGTCACCGAAGGGAATCATCACGAACCTCCGCGACTTCGCTTACTCCCATCAATCTGAGTTGATTGGTGGAAAATCAGAGGAGCAGAATGAAGGGTGTGCGGTTGATTTGGTGCCAAGCGTGGTGAGTGAGGAATCGCTATGGGCGTGTACCACGTGCGGCGCGTGCGAACAAGAGTGTCCGGTGACAATTGATCACGTACAACGGATTGTGGATCTGCGGCGATACCTCGTGCAGGAGAAGGGCGAATGTCCCGCTTCGTTGCAGGAGGCCTTTCAGAGTATGGAGATTACGGGTAGTCCATATGGAGTCGATGGAAGTGAACGAATGGCGTGGGCAAAGGATCTTGATGTGCCCTTGCGGTGCGAAGTGGAGGGGGAAATTGATGTACTCCTTTGGGTTGGATGCGCACCTGCAACTGACGAGCGAGCGAAGAAGATCGCGCGAGCGGTGGCACAGTTACTCAATATCGCAAAGGTGAAGTGGGCGGTCCTCGGACCTGAAGAAATGTGCACAGGCGATGTTGCGCGACGGGCAGGCAATGAATTCTTGTTCCAGATGATGGCCCAAACCAACATTGAAATCCTAGATGGCTACGAGACGAAACGGATTCTCACCATTTGCCCTCATTGCTACAACACACTGAAGCATGAGTATCCTGATTTTGGGGGCAAGTATGAAGTGTTGCACCATGTGGATTTCCTTGATGAATTGATCAGCAAGGGGCAGCTGAAACCGGAGCACAATGTAGGCGCAACAATCACTTACCATGATTCATGCTACCTTGGCCGATACAACGACATATATGATTCACCACGGACGTTGTTAAAATCAATACCTGGTGTGGTTCTGGTTGAAGCAGAGGGTGAATCGCACGATCGGGGCATGTGTTGTGGTGCCGGCGGCGGTCAAATGTTCAAAGAGGATGAGCCGGGCAATGAACGGATCAACTTTGCTCGCACAGATCAGCTGTGCAATACCGGGGCGGACATGATTGCTACGGCGTGTCCGTTCTGTATGAGAATGATGACGGATGCTCTGAATATCCAAGAGAAGACGGACAGCGTCCAACAACTTGATGTTGCAGAAGTTCTCCTTCAGTCCGTTCAACCTCTCACCATTGGTTCGACCTCTTGACGAATTGGTTCTCCGGATCACCCGTCAGCCATTGCGACCTCACTTGAAGACTCCAACTCTTTTTGAGCCTTGTCTCTCAGAGCATTGACAATTTTCTCCGGAGTGATCGGTAGATCTGTAATCCAAACGCCAGTCGCATTCGCAATTGCATGCGCTACTGCACCTAGGACGGGAAGCGTGCTTCCTTCGCCAATTTCCTTCGCGCCAAACGGACCTCTTGGCTCATACGATTCTACCAAACCGCTGAAGATTTCAGGTGCATCCTTGATCGTCATCATCAAGTACCCATGGAGATTCGGGTTCAGCAGTTGCCCCCGGTCATCGAACATCACATCTTCCATCACCGTCTCACTAGCGCCCATAACAACTGCGCCTTCGACTTGGCCGTGTACCGAAAGTGGGTTAATAGGCTGTCCACAGTCATGATAATCGGTGAAATGATCGAGCTTGACCTTACCAGTTTCGAGATCGACCGTAACCTCACAGACCGCGCTCCCAAACGAGTATGCGGGACTTGTGCCAACCGTCGCACCTTTGTAGTCACCCCCGAGACCTTTCGGTGGTTTATAGCAACCGGTGCCAACGAGTGGGCCGTTTTCATTGAAGAATTGCCGAGCCACTTCCTCCCATGGGATACTTGAGGATTCGTCATCACGATTAAACATCATGGCGTTCTTGGCTTCAACAAGTGACTCGTCACAGTTCAGTAGTTCAGCTGCAATGGGCGTCAGTTTCGATACGACATCCTCTGCGGCTCGGGATACTGCGTGGCCACCCATGAGCGTAACACGAGAAGAGTACGATCCCAAATCGATCGGCGAAATGTCACTGTCTTCGCTTCGCATTCGCATACGGTCGACCGGTATGCCAAGTGACTGAGCGCACATTTGCAGGAGGACTGTGTCGCTGCCTTGGCCAATCTCTGCTGCCCCGATCATGCACACGCCAGCCATACCGTCTTCCGAGATTTTAACAATCGCGTTTGCGTGTGGAAAGATGGATCGCTTTTGGAAGTGCTCTTGCGGCTTCTCGTGTGAGAGTTGCACTTGGCCTCTGTAAATGCAGTACCCTGCACCAGACACAAATCCGCCACATCCGATGCCAATCCCTTTGCCTGCAGGAAGCTTGCCGTATTTATTGTCCCAGTCTGATTTTTCTTTCACCGCCTCTAGAGTTGCCTTATATTCGCAACTGCCAATATCAAGATCGTTCAGGGTCATCGTGTCGGGATCCATGCCATTACGCATGCGTATCTCAACGGGGTCAATTCCCAAATCATCCGCAACCATTCCCAATAGGCACTCAAATGCGAAGCGAGGCTGTGGAACACCATGTCCACGCATCGCGCCACAAGCAGGCTTGTTGGTCATTACTCGATAGCCGTCATATCGATAGGCTGGTAGATGGTACAGCGTAGGGATCATGCTGCCGGCGTAATAAGCGGTGGCTACACCGAATGACGAATACGCGCCGCCATCCAAATAGATCTCGCTCTTGAAGGCTTTGATCTTACCATTTTCATCCACGCCCAGTTTGAACTTCATATGTTGCTTATGTCGTCCTCGACCGTACATAAACATCTCTTCGCGGGTGTACACCATGCGGACAGGTCGCCCAATTTTCTGGCTGAGGAGAGCAGAGCAGATGTCAAGTGGCGTTGTTGCGGCCTTCCCTCCAAATCCACCACCTACACAAGGCCGAATGACACGCACCTTACCCAATGGGATGTGAAGCACATGGGCCATCATGTATTGTACATAATGCGGAACCTGTGTAGAGGTGTGCAAGACGAGCGTGCCATCCCGGTCCCATGAAGCGATGCTTGCGTGCGGCTCCATAGGACATTGATAAATGTGATTGCCGACGAATGATTCCTCGCGGACATGGTGCGATTCCTCAAACCCCTTATCGACATCACCAAACACTTGTTCAACATGAGTATTGATGTTGTTTTTGAAACGATCGTTTACAAGAGGTGCGCCTTCTGCAGTAGCTTGCATCGGGTCTAGCACCATCGGCAATTCATCGATGTCAACTTCTATGAGAGCGATTGCTTGTTCGGCCGTTTGCTCATCTATTGCTGCAACCGCTGCAATCGGATCACCAACATGGCGAACCTTGTCCTTGGCAAGTACATCCTCATCGTATCGTGCGGGAGAGACTCCGTGTTTCGTGTCTGTGACATCTTTGCCGGTGAGAACCGCCAACACGCCAGGTAAGGCAAGCGCCTTCGAAACGTCCACATTTTTGAGCAGACCATGCGCCACCGGCGAACCCAAAATCTTTCCGTGTGCCATATTCTGCAGCACAATGTCCGCGGTGTATTGAGCTCTGCCCGTTACTTTGTCCTCAGCATCGACTCTTGGAATCGAAATGCCAACTGACTGCATTGATGGCTTGCCAGTCTTCTTCAGCGAACCGTTGCTAGAATCACCATGGTCCTTCTTCGAACAGGATCCATTTTCGCGATAGTTTTCACACCGTTGGACAGAACGCATTATGCCGCCATACCCGGTGCATCGGCAGATGTTTCCAGCGAGCGCATCCTTGATCTCGTCATCATTCGGTTGGTCAACACGATCAAGCAAAGCCGTCGCAGAGACAATCATCCCTGGTGTGCAGAAGCCGCATTGCGTACCACCTTCGTTGACAAACGATCGTTGCAACGGGGTTAGCTCACCATTGTCTTCTATGCCTTCGATGGTGGTAATGTGTTTGCCTGTCATGTGAGCCGCGAGCAGCAGACATGCGTTCATTGGCTCGCCATCAACGAGCACGGTGCACGCCCCGCAATCACCAACATTGCATCCCTTTTTGGACCCAGTCAAACGTATTTTTTCACGTAAGACATCCAAGAGCGTCTCGCCATGTCCAACAGCGATCGTGTGTTTCTGTCCATTCACGTTGAGCGTTTGTGTGGTAATCATGCGTATACCTGCTTTGGTTGTCCATGTGCTCGTTGCGTTGCGCCCTCGATGGCTCGCTGGGTAAGAATCCCCGCGAGTTTCCGTCGGTAAGCGATTGATCCTCGGATATCTGAAATGGGCATAGCTGCGCGGGAGGCTGCATCTCCAGCTTGCTCGAGAACTGTCTCGTTGAGTTTTTTGCCGACCAGGAGACTCTCTATCTCAGTTACCACGATGGGTATTGGTCCAACTGCGCCTAAAGCCACGCAAATGCGCTCAACGGTTCCGTCGGACTTCAACGTAAGGTTACATCCAGCACTTGCGACTGCAAGGGCATTGCCTTCACGTAGTGTAAATCTTTCAAAGCATGCACCGCTCATCGGACCGGGCAAAGGAATGAAGATTGAAGTGACGAGTTCCTCGGCCGTCATATCAGCCTGTCGAGGTCCCTTGAGAAATGCACGAAGGGGGGTTGTGCGCTCACCTTGGCTGACAGACCACAGAGTTATCTGTGCTCCCATTGGAATGAGGATCGGGGGCAAGTCAGCACATGGCACCGCGCCGGCTACATTCCCTCCAATCGTTGCTCGATTCCGGATTTGGTAGGCAGCAATCTGTGAGCTCGCATCGTGGATTGCCGGATACTGTTCAAGTATCACTGGAGATCGATTGAGTGCATTAATCGAGACCATTGCTCCGATTCGAAGCCCTTCGCTCGTCTGCTCGATATCTTGCAGGCCAGGAACGTGGTCAAGCGTTACAAGGTGCGATGGTCGCACCCGATTCGTCTTGAGATCAACGAGCACATCGGTACCACCTGCGATGATCTGGACATCGTGGGCGTACTCTTTGAGCAGCGAACCCGCTTCTTCCAGCGTATGTGCATCGTGCGTTTCAATTTCAGGTACATACATTTATAAAGACCTCCACAACGTCAGCTGTTCCTAGCTCCATTCAATCGAATGTACGTTGCATACTAGAGTCCGTCATCTTTGCTTGGACACACTAATCCATGTAGAAACTGCTGGGCTATTTGGTTTGCGAGTGTCTTGGGTGAGCAATCTCTTTGAGGGTTGTACCAGCGATACAGCCAATTCAAAGTACCAAAAAGGGAAATCGTTGCTATGCGACTATCAAAATGAAATGGTAGGGTGGGAGATTCATCAGCAATATCGTCGATGATTGTCCGTGCAATCTTGTAATACTCCCGGCGAATTTCGCGGCATGATTCATAAGCAGACCCCTTCAAAGAATCGAGCTCATGTGAACACACCTTCAATTCTGCAATGTGGTCTGCAAAGAAAAGGATGTGATTGCGAACCAAAATGTGCAGTCGCTCTCGTGGTGCATCAATACTCTGAAGTCTCTCTTTGAGGCTTGCCAAAAGCGAACTGAATGACCGAAACTGTATCAGGAATAGCATCTCATCTTTGGAATCCAAGTAATGATACAAGCCCGATAGGCTCATCCCTGCCTCTTTGGACACTGTGCGCATAGAGGCTTGATGATATCCAACTCTTGCGAATACGGAGGCGGCAACACGCAGGAGGTGATTGAGCCTCTCGTCATAATTGGCGAGGGATGAATAATCCGCCTCAGACGAAAGGGCAGGATTCAATGTTTCGAACGGTTGTTCGGTTTCTGGAGTGTTTTTCACAATTGGTGTACTTCCATCATGTAATTAGTAGGCATGTACGATCATCGAATCCAGCCCTTTGCAAAGGCGGAATGCTCCCTAGGAAATCCAACCTATTCCGCTAAAAACAACTGCAATCGGGCGGTAGGGGAATTCGCCGCCAGGGTTTTCCCATATGCTGAAATGAAGGTTGTTGAGCCGAACACTTGTTCGGCAAAAGGGGTGTGATGCAGCCGCTTGCCAGCTATACATCCCATTTCTGAAAATCACAGAGTGCTTTACCGAGCGTATCCAAATTTGGAGTTTATCAACATGAGCCTGTTTCCACCCCGCGACGCCGAATCCTTTGGTTTTGAAGAGGTCGCTTACAAAAAAATTGGGCGCGTGGCGTTCATCTCCATCGATCGTCCTCACAACTACAACGCATACTCGACTCCAGCGTTGGCGGAACTGGCCCAGGCTTTTCAGGATGCCTCTTGGGATGATGGTATCGCGGTGGTAGTCTTTTCCGGTTCAGGTGACCGAGCGTTTTGCACGGGTGGAGATGTGAAGGAGTATCAGGAGAGCTATACACAGAAACCACGCGACTATTGGAAGTACATGTGTCGCTTTAAGGAATACATTGAATCGATCACCAACTGCGCCAAACCGGTTATTGCTCGACTCAATGGAATGGCGGTAGGCGGCGGTAACGAAAGCCAGTTGGCCTGCGATCTTGGTGTGATGGGTGAACATGCGTTCATTGCTCAAGTCGGTACGAATGTTGGATCAGTGGCCTGCGGCGGATCAACGCAATGGTTACCCATACACGTTGGCGACAGGAAAGCTCGCGGAATCTTGATGCTGAATCAGCGATACCCGGCATTCACATCCTTTTCAATGGGTTTGGTCAATGCAGTCGTCCCAACGGTAAAAGGGGCGGATGGGGCTTTTATTACGAAGTTCACCGACGGCCGAAAAATGTTGGCCGACTGGAACACTGATCCATGGGATTCACCCTTTGAGAGCCGCGCTACCCCCGCAGATTACAAGAAGGCGCAAAAAGGCATTGATGGGTATTCGTTGGATTTCTCACTGCTGGATGAAGTGATTGCTGATATGTGCGATGAGATTGTTAACAAATTCTTCGAGTGCACTCGGTATACCAAGACCCAAGTCAACTATTGGAAGGATTCTTCGTGGCATGCCACCGTCGGTCACGCAAGAGATTGGCTGTCCATTCACTACACCAGTCTTGAGCCGAACGAGGGCATGACCGCATTCGTTGAAAAACGAAAGGCCGATTATGTCGGCATGCGCGACAGAGCCGCCGATCCGAACGGTTCCAGCGAATTCCTGTGGGGCCCTTATGCCAAAGCATGCCCAGATTGTGGTGCCAAGGGCATGCCTTCTATGTTTGAGCATTGTGGTCAATGCGGTGCTTCACTGCAGGCGACAGCAGCAGCTGCGCCCTAATGCAAGGCAGCTCGTTGAATCTTCACCCACATAGAAATGTGTGGCGCATGCTGGAATCAACCCAAGATTGTTTGTAGTCGATTGGCTTTGATTACAGCATTCTCAGTCAATCAACTGTGATGATGATAGATTATCCTTCGACATCCCGTAGAGCAATTGTCACTGGTGGAAGCAGTGGAATAGGCGAAAGTGTCGCACGAACACTTGCGAACGAAGGGTGTGATGTTGGGATTTTATTTCTGGGGGAAGCATCAGAGGCAGACTCGATTCGCGACGCTGTTGAGCAGTGTGGGCAAAAATTCTGGTCTGCCGTCGTCGACGTTGCAGATTACACGGCCTCACAAGCAGCCATTGCTGAGTGCATTGAAGCGCTCTCGGGTGTTGACATACTCGTGAACTCGGCAGGGATTTTTCGCGACCGAGTGATCTGGAAGATGACAGAACAGGATTGGCGATCGGTCATTGACGTCGATCTCACCGGCATTTTTAATTGTTCCCAAGCGGTGGTGCAGA
>PJEL010002359.1_pt1 | contig 17506 bp, 8 predicted proteins | sample 1853271 | NCBI WGS metagenome assembly PJEL01 (sample SAMN08108733, study PRJNA415343) | Invertebrate metagenome, whole genome shotgun sequencing project. | host: Globobulimina | place: Sweden: Gullmar Fjord | collected 2015-08
GGATCGCACCGATGGCAAATCAGCTGAATTGATCGTCGCTGAACTCAGCGATGAACAGGTTCGACGCCTTTTGATCGAGGAGTTGCGCAAACAGACCAAACCGGCGCAGCCGGTTGAAGAGGATCAGGGCGGGGCGTTGGTCCGCTTCATCAAGAAAATTCGGTTCCTCACGAATTTGGTCCACTGGCGTATCTACGAGCTCAGATCCGATGCCGGGACCGACGCCGAGGATATGCCGCATTTGTACCACTTGCTGAGCAAAGGTGAAAGCGAGCAAAAACCGGATCCGGTTAAAACCATCACGAGCGTCGCCGGGCTGTTGGCGGCCAGCCTGATCGTCTTCTGGTTTTTTCAACGCTATCTGGCGGCCTTCTACCACCGTATCGAAACCAACGTGGCCGCCGAGTGGAAAGCCAAGATTGCCGGCCAGACGATGCGGTCGCTGCTGGATTTGCTTTCGATGATCGTTTTTGCGAGCGTCGGGCTGGGGATTTTTTTCATTTTCATGAAACGCAGCGGACCCCAAAGTGTGCTGGTTGCCACTTACCTGGCCGCATTTTTAATTGTCATGGGGGTGCAGCTGTTGATCCGGTTTTTTCTGGCGCCCAAAGTCCCGGCCCTGCGGTTTCTGCCGCTGGATGATAAGAGCGCCGGCTATCTTAGCCGCTGGTTTGTGGCTATCACGGTGGTCGCCACCTTCGGTTTTTTAACCTGCGGTATTTTTCGGGTGGCCGGTGTCAGTGAAGCCAACCACCTGATGATGGTGGCCACGATAGAACTGGTTATTGTCGGGATGATCATCACGATGATTATCCAAAAACGCGGGCAGGTCAAGTCGGCCCTGGCCAGGAATTTGCCCGGGACCGGACTGCGCTCGATGATTGCCAACGTCTGGCACCGCCTGGCAATCGTTGCCCTGCTGCTGCTTTGGGTGATGTCGTCATTTAACCTGTTGCTGGCCGGGGTCAGGCCCGGTGCGCCCGGCATCCAAACCCTTCTGATAATCCCGCTGTATTTCCTGCTCGACTGGGTGCTGCGGGAAATTTTGCGGGTTGTCTTCGGGATAACGGCAAAGTCCGAAGATTTGCCCCATGCGCCGGCATCCATGGCGACAGGTAAGACCGGTTCAGATGGTGAAGAATCGGGAGCTAGGGCGGGATCCGAGACGGAAACCGAAACTGCAAAAACAGATACGGAAAGTGATATTTCAAGCCCTGAAACCCGGGAACCGGTGGTCAAAAAATATATGGATGTGCGCCGGTTGAATCGCATCATCGGCAGCGGGCTGCGGATCGCTTTGGCGGTGTTTGTGTTCTTATATCTCCTGGAATTATGGGGGACCGATGTTCAATTCGGCAAGGCGTTGACGCGGGCGGCGGTAAATATCCTGGTGGCCGTCCTGATCTGCTACGCCGCCTGGGAGCTGATCAGTGCCGCCATCCAGCGCCGGTTACGAGAAGAAATGCCCGAAGATGACAATGATGAGAAGGAGGAAGGCGGCGCCGGCGGCTCGCGCATCGGCACGCTTTTGCTGCTGCTGCGCAAATTCATGCTGGCGGCCCTGATCGTCATGGCCGCGATGATTATTCTTTCCTCGATCGGCGTGAACATCGGCCCCCTGGTGGCCGGCGCCGGCGTTATCGGGCTGGCCATCGGTTTCGGCGCCCAGACCCTGGTCAAGGACATCATTGGCGGTATATTTTTCCTGATCGACGACGCATTCCGGGTCGGCGATTATATCCAAACCGCCGGCACCAAGGGCATGGTCGAGCACATTTCGCTGCGTTCGCTGAGATTGCGTCATCCGCGGGGTATGGTGAACACGATCCCTTTCGGCGACATCGGCACCGTCACCAATATGAGCCGGGATTACATTATCACCAAACTCGATTTCCGGGTCCGTTACGATACCAATGTCGAAAAAGTCCGCAAAATAATTAAAAAAAAGGTCTACAAACAGATTTTAAAAAATGAGGAGCTGGCGCCGAAACTGCTCGACAAGATTAAATCCCAGGGCGTCAGAGAAATGGATGATTCGGCCATGATCATGCGGGTCAAGTTCAAGACGATACCGGGCGAACAGTTCGTCGTCCGCAAAGAAGTCTACCGCCTGATGCAGGAAGCCTTCAGAGAAGAAGGCATCGAGTTCGCCCATCGCAACGTCACCGTTTATATCCCCCCTGATACTTCCCCTTCAGCATCAGAACAAAATAAGGAGAATTCAGATCAACCTCACACCGATAGCCCCGAAGCAAGCAGAACCCGGTTGGAAAAAGCGGGTGCCGCTGCTGCTCTGGCGGTAACCCAGGCGGAGGAAGATGCTAAAAAATAAATTCGAAATTGTAACCACGCAGTATATGAAAGGAGGCACACGATGGCAAAGAACTTTAATGCATGGCCGGATCAATGGCCCAAAAACCTCAACTACCCTGAACAGCCGGTTTTCTCTCTTTTGGATCAAACCGCCGCCCGGGTGCCCAACCGGGTGGCCATCATCTTCGGTGGGATGGAGCTCACTTATGCTGAACTAAAAGATTTATCCGATCGATTCGCCAATGCGCTCGTCTCCATGGGCTTAAAAAAAGGTGAAAAGGTGGCCATCCATCTGCCCAATTGTCCCCAATTTGCGATTGCCTATTACGGCGCTATTAAGGCCGGTGCTGTTTTTACGCCCCTCAGCCCCCTGCTGGCCCCCAGGGAAGTCACGCATCAGTTGAATGATGCCGGCGCTAAAATTTTAATTTCGCTTGATTTAGTCTACCCGGGTATCTGTGCAATTCTTCCGGATACCGAAGTTGAAAAAGTGATTACCACCAGCATTGCCGACTGTTATAACCCCATCATTCAACCGCTAAAACCCCTGGAAAAAATCCCGGTACCCGACACCATCGACATGGCTTTCCTTTTAAAAGAACATCCGCCGGAAGCTCCTGAAATTGAGATCGATATCTTCAACGACCTGGTGCATCTGGCCTATACCGGCGGCACGACCGGCCTTTCCAAAGGGGTGATGCTCTCCCATTACAACGTCGTCGTCAATGTTTGTCAATTCGCCAACTGGTTTTCCGGCGCCCAAATCGAAATCAAAGACGGCATTCCCACCTCAGTCTTCCCGGATGATGTCGATCCCCGCGAAAGGCCTAGCATAGCGGATCAGGAAACCGTCCTGGTGGTGGTCCCGTGGTTTCACGCCATGGGCACCGTCGGCTACCTCAATAATATGGTCTATGGTGGCAGCACCATGGTGGTCTTTGCGAGATTTGACCCGCAAGAGTATATCGACGGGGTCAAAAAATACAATGCCACCATGGTGGGGGGAGCCCCGCAGCTTTACATCCCGCTGGTCAACCTGCCGAATTTCGACACTTACGATCTTTCCGGCGTCAAACTCGCCACTTCGGGAGCAGCGCCCCTGGCGCTGTCGGTTCTTGATAAAATGCTGGAGGCTTTTTCGGGGGTGGTCTGTGAAGCCTATGGCATGACGGAATGCACCATGGGCGCCACCGCCAACCCGCCGGATCGTGCCCATATTCGCCAGGGGTCCGTGGGACTCCCGGTGTTTGACACCGAATGCAAGGTTGTGGATCTGGAATCCGGAGAAGATCTTCCCCCCAGCAAGGAAGGTGAGATTTGTATTAAAGGTCCCCAGGTCATGCAGGGGTACTGGAACGAACCGGAAGAGACCGCCGAGGTGCTTAAAGATGGCTGGCTGTATAGCGGAGACATCGGCAAAGTGGATGAAGATGGATATTTTTACATTACGGATCGAAAAAAGGACATGATCATCTACAAGGGCTACAATGTCTATCCGCGTGAGCTTGAAGAGGCCATCTTTACTCATCCGGCGGTGGAGCAATGTGCCGTAATTGGCAAACCGGATCTGGCTGTCGGGGAAGCACCGGTCGCGTTCGTTCAACTGAAACAAGGAGCCGAAGCCACCCCGGAGGATCTGATGAAACACACCAATTCCCAGGTAGCCGTTTATAAAAAGATCAGAGAAGTAAAATTTTTGGACGCCATCCCGGTAAGTCCGGCCGGAAAAGTGTTAAAACGCGAGCTGCGGGAGATGCTGAAATCTGAGTAGGCCACTTAGGCCCTTAGGGCATTTTTTCTGACAACATGTTGTCAGTAACTGATGGTTTCAGGTGTCAGTGTTCAGGTGTCAGGACTTAGCACCTCAGTTCCCTGACACCCGAAACCTGATCCGCCTCCGGCGGAAAACCTAAAACCAATGAACAGCTCTATTGCTGCCCCGCTGGGGCCACTTTTTCCGAGCGCAGTATAGGGAAAAGCCTAGTAATCCTTAACAACATATTTTTTGTGCTAGACCTGTTTTTTTCTGCGCTCGATAACCAATTCCGCTTAATCAATTGTGCCATGGTATTTTTTCCCAATCCATGCTGCAACCTCAGCAATCAGCAAACAAGTCTTTATAAGGGGCGGACGTGAATCCGCCCCAATGCAAAAGAAGACCTGACCAATTTGTATGGCTCATTTCTCAAGAATGACATGCTGACAAAAGCAGTTGAGTCTATAAACAATTGGTCAGGCTGCAATATTGAAAAGCAAGAGACATGCCACTTGGCATGAAAAATATAAATTGCATTAATTTCAGGTAGATATGGGATTGGAAAAGATTAAAAGGTGATGGAACCAGAAAGACAGTAAACAAAATTGTGAAATACTTTTCATAAATTTGTGCAATATTTTTCCTGATGCTGCTGCTCATGGGCGCTGATCGCGTCCATAATGAGGCTTAACCTCATAGCCGTGTTCTTCGGGCTCATCATCAGTCATTCAATAATTAAAGATGAATCCTTTCAAATGAAGTAAAGGGAAATGAAATTTTTGTCAAGGGCAACAGTCAATTGTTTGACGATAAAGTGTTTTTCGGATAATTATAACAAGCTGACTCTTTCTTTTTAGCAGCGGGAATGGATATGGGGTGGCGATTGATAATCAAAACGGCAAAAAAACATACATGAAAATGAATTTAATTTTTATCCTTGCATCGGAAACGGTATCCTACAATAATGTATTTCTCAACTCACATTCAAAACGAGGACCTGATTTATGCCACAGATAGTTATTGACCAGGAAAGATGCAACCACTGCGGCGCATGCGTTGCGCTTTGTAATTCCGGCAACGTGTATGCGCTGGAGAATGACACTGTGCGGGTTGCCAACATTGAAAACTGCTGGTCTTGCGGACACTGTGTCGCTGTTTGCCCCACCGATGCGGTCGGACACAGTCAATTCCTTCTGGATGATTGCCCGCTCATAGCGCCAGCCGTATTGCCATCTCTTGAGAGTATGGTGGAGGCTTTTCGGGAACGTCGCTCAACACGTATATATAAAAGCCGACCCGTGTCGCGGGAAATCGTAAAATCATTGATAGACATTGCCAGATGTGTACCCAGTGCCGATAATGCGCAGCCGGTGGATTGGCTGATATTTGACGACCCAGATCTGATTGCAGAGCTCAGCCGGCAGACGGTTGCCGTGTTTGAACAAAAACTTGACCAGGATCGGAAGAAAATGAGTGCTACCGTTGAAGATATCCAGGACTTTGAACGGATAATCCAGCAATGCGCCCAGGGAATGGATCCTATATTTTTCAAGGCGCCTGTCCTATTGCTGGCTCACGTGCCTGTAGAAGACTCCTTTGGTCGAGATGATGCCACCTATGCGGCCTACAACATCATTCTGGCTGCACAACGGATGGGGTTGGGCAATTGCCTGATCGGCTATTTTATATACGCTCTCGAAAACAGTGGGCCGCTGAGAAGGCGTTTGGGATTGCCGGACAACCGCCGGGTGGAAGTTGCCCTGGTGATTGGATACCCTAAATACCAATTCAGGAGGGCCGTTGCACGGCGGAGAACTGAGAAGACCTGGAATCCGGCTCTGAACAAGGCTGGGTCCTAATACGCTTTTTTGTGTGAGTTCAGATTATTTCAAATGCTCTTCCGTGTACAAAGACAGTTCGATCATCCGTTCAAGAAGTTCGTTCGTCTGCAGCCCCGGGAAATTCTGCTGAACGAGTTCCTTGCAAAACAGGCGGCAAATATAGCGCAGCTTGCGGCTTTTCTGTTTGCCGGCATATACAAAATCCCGGTGCCCGTTGTTAATGACAATCACGTTTTTATCTTCAGCGTATCATCCGCTTCTTCGAGACCCCAAAATCCGGTGAATCCTTGGCCATGTTTTCCGGTAGGAATCCGATCGCCGCCATATAATAGAAAGAGATGTTCATAATTTTGGCGGTATAAGATCCTAAGCTTTTCCCTATACCGCGCTCGGAAAAAGTGGCCCCGGCGGGGCAGCAATAGCGCAGTTCATTGGTTTTAGGTTTTCCGCCGGAGGCGGATCAGGTTTCGGGTGTCAGGGAACCGAGGTGCTAAGTCCTGACACCTCGTATGAAACTACAATTGTTTGGGATCGTAGGGCGGGCCGCCGTGCCCGCCGAAACTGGTCGGCACGGTGGCCGACCCTACGACAGCACCAGACCTAAGTTTCTAGTTCGATTTGACTGGACGCTCGCGGCCAGAGGAGACGCTCATATGTAACTTCGCCCGGCCTCAACAGCAAAGGTATTAAACGTCGAACATCGAACATCCAACGTCGAACGTCCAATGTGGATTCGCTTTGCTCAGTCATTTTAAAATCGACCGTTCGACACAAAAGCTCACGACAGGCAGAATACATTATTCGATGCTTACAGTCCGCCGAAGGAGGATTCGATGTTGGACGTTCGATGTTCAATGCTTACAGTCCGCCGAAGGAGGATTCATTAGTTTCTCATTTGATTTGACTGGCCGTTCTGTGGCCAGCGGCGGCGCTGAACACTGACACCTGAAACCATCAGTTTCTTACAACATGTTGTCATAAAAAACCCGATAAGGGCCTAGGTGTATGGCGCAAGGTACGGCACCGGTGACGCCAGCTTATGTCATTTAGTAGAGGTGAAAACTCGTTGTCCTCGACAGCATATCAGAAAGCTAGTTTCCAGTAAAGAATGAAATGAGGTTGAAGAGTTGCAAGGATTTAAAATTATTAGATAATAGGAATGGAAAAAATGTATTGCATGTCAATACCTCGCTTCCATTTCCAACCTCTTTGCTTAAGGCAGATGATCAATGACACCAGTAACAGGATCAAAATGGCCCATTGGGCTCTGCGGCCATCAGCGCTAAAGTTAAACGGCTGTAAACCTGCCGCCCGATGCGCAGCAGTCGTAATAAAGCAGACGCGGCCATTATACAAGATCTCGCCGGCACTATCCAAGATCTCGCCGACAGACGAAGCGCCGGCCGATGAAATGGCGATGCCTGATGGATCAATGATTATCCCATTGGCGGTGCCGTCCAAATCCCCGAATCCACCATCGATTATCGTCAACGTTACGGACTTTCCATCACTGCTCAGGACCGCATACTCCGAGTAATCCAGCCACGTGTCAGTTACGGGATCAAACTTGTACCATTTGCTGTCCGCCGGCACCGGCTCGGATAAATGCACCTTAACGACTGCCTCGGCTCCCGCCTCATCGACCAGTAGTTTAAAATTGATCAGCCCAAAGGGCATATCCTCGGGTTTGCCGTGGCCTTCGAATTGCGGATCACTCGGATCCATTGATTCCAGTGCTTCAATGGCGACCACCGCAGCGGAATCCTGGATACTGATACCGACCTGTCCATCGGCGCCTTGAACATTGACGCATTTGATATCCCCCTGGTCCGTGTCGGCGGTGCCGTCACCATCCAGGTCCAGGAAAGTGTCCACCTCTTGAGCATCCAAAATTCCATTGCCATCGGTGTCCTCTGATTGTAATTCGGTGGTAAATTCCGCGGTTTGCGACCATTGCGAAGCGAAACCATGGTTGTCATAAAACCTTGCGCGCCAGCTATAGCTGGTGTCCTCCTCCAGCACCAGTTTGGGAACGGACAAAGACGTCAATTCATAAGCGCTTCTGATATCCAACACCACGTGATCATCGGCTTGCCTGATGATCTGCCATTGGGTTTGACTATGGGTGTCGCCAACATCCGGATCATAGAAATCCTCGGTCTGCAGCTCCGGGGTTAACGACACCGTCGGCCCATAAAGCACCGGGGCATCCGGCCCATCGTTGCCATCATAAACGGCAGGATCGGTTCCACCTAAGTATTCGTCCAAATTGCTGATCCCATCAGCGTCCGGATCCGCCGCCGCATCGTCGCAGTTGGGATTCAAACCGTTCCGGGTTTCCCAGTCGTCGGGCATCCCATCGCCATCCGAGTCGGTAAACGGATCACAAGCATCACCAAAGCCGTCGCCGTCCGCATCAGCCTGGTTGCAATTGGCGTTGTTGGGACAGTTATCGGCCGCGTCTTTTATCCCATCGTCATCGGAGTCAGTCATCGGATCACAAGCATCGCCAAGGCCGTCGCCGTCCGCATCAGCCTGGTTGCAATTGGCGTTGTTGGGACAGTTATCGGACGCGTCTTTTATCCCATCGCCATCCGAGTCGGTAATCGGATCACAAGCATTGCCAAGGCCGTCGCCGTCCGCATCAGCCTGGTTGCCATTGGCGATGTTGGGACAGTTATCGACCGCGTCTTCTATCCCATCGTCATCCGAGTCAGTCATCGGGTCGCAAGCATCGCCAAGGCCGTCGCCATCCGCATCAGCCTGGTTGCCATTGGCGTGGTTGGGACAGTTATCAACTGAATCTTCAACGCCGTCGCCATCGGTGTCAGTGATTCCGCAGGTGCCTTCCGGCACGCCGCAGCCGCATTCGCCCGGCTCGGTTTTGTTGGGATCGTTCGGACAGTTATCGATATCACCGGGGTCAGGGTCATCAGGCGGATCTGTCGGGATAGTGGATGTTTGACCCAGAACGAAGTCGCCTTCCCAGTGTTTAACGTCCTTCTTTTCCCAACTGTCTATCAGACCTTTTCCGGTGATCATAGTTGTACCTTCGCCGAGTGTGAGTGTCACATCCAGCGTCTCTGGTGATGACTGCCAACCATCAGGCAACAAGCCTGGATCAAAAGCACTGACCAGTTTGAATTTGGCGTAAGCCTCATCAAAGTAATCCGCCACCTTAATGGTCTCCTCCAATGCCCCGGTAACCTTTATCGTCATATCTGATGTGAGTTGGAAGGGCAGGGTGAAATGGACGTGGCTGTTGTGGGCCTTCTGAGCTTCATACTCTAGGCTTGTTGTAATGATTCTATCCTCATCGTAAGCTATCGTAGTGCCTGCAGCGTACTCCAAACCGCCCGTGGGCCTGTTCATACCGGTCATCTGGCCGATGGTGGTAATTGCCCCGGTGTTGAGGCCGATCGTGCCCAAAATCCCATCGGGACTTTCAGGGCCGCTCTCATGGAAAGAGGCGTAAAGGGTTTCTCCCACAAACTCCAGTGCGGTAGGGGTGTCCGTACCGGTCGGAAAACCGGAGAGGCTGAGCGTACCGGTATTCAATCCTGTGGCGGGATCGATCAGGAACAGCGATTGGTCAATCGCGTCATCCCACGCCAGGGATCGAGACATATAAATCGTCGAATTATCCGGCGACATTTCGATGTCCGGGCCACTGTTTCCTCGAGCAGTATCCGCGCCCACCAGGGTGACGGTTTGGGCTGCGGTGTCGATCCGGTAAAGCTCGCCGCCGGAGAGGTTCGTGTTGTCATGCCCATACAGTATCGCTGCCTGGGGAACAGCGGGAAGTGTGCCGGTTCCGGAGGTCAGTGAGTTCATCTGCAGGCCCAGGTCGAATTCCAGCGTCAGTGCACCCGTGCCGGGGTCAACACTGTACAGATTCGTGTCTTGATCATTTGTGAGTAGAGTGTACATGGTGCCATCGGCGTAGGCAAGCGCGGTCGCTCCTTCTTGTTGCACACCACCCAGAGTAAGGTTGCCGACCCATGTGGCGGCACCGGTGCTCAAGTTGACGGTAAACAGACGGCTGTCTTTGCTAGCTGTTGAGGACACCGCGTACATTGTTTCCCCGATGGTAACCGTAAAGGCCCCTGATATGTAACCTGTATGAATGCAGAAAGTCGTCTCAGTTGCGCCGATGTCGTGGGTATGCATGTGAAATTTGTCATCTCCCCGGTAGTCGAACTTTGCTCCCTTCCAGTACAGCTCGTATTCCTTGATATTGCCATTGAGATTCTTTTTATCCTTGTAATCCCACTTATCCTTATTCTTACGTTCGACTTCAAATTCAACATCCTGGTCTGTAACTGCGACATCAGCAAGTGTAATTACCGCACTCCCCACCGCTGCCAGGCCATCCCTACCGACACCTGCAGGTAAGTACAATTTGCCTTCCAGATGCAGATCATCGTGGTGCCAGCAGACCTTGGACTTGCCTGACTCCAAATCTGAATCCGGATCTGAATCCGGAATAGTGGGTAGAGTGCCGGATCTGGAGGTCAGTAAGTTCATCCGTACGCCCAGGTCGAACTCCAGTGTCAGTGCACCGGTGCTGAGGTCAACGCTGTACAGATTCGTGTTTTGAGAATCTGCCAGCAGAGTGTACATGGTGCCGTCAGCGTAGGCAAAAGCGGTCGCTGCTTCTTGTTGCACGCCACCCAGAGTGAGGTCGCCGACCAATGTGGCGGCGCCGGTGCTCAAGTTGACGGTAAACAGACGGCTGCCATTGTTATCTGTTGAGGACACCGCGTACAGGGTGCCTGCGACGTACTCCAAGCCGCCCGTGGGCCGGTTCATGCCGGTCATCTCGCCAATGGTGGTAATGGCCCCGGTGCTGAGGTCGATCGTGCCCAAAATCCCATCGAGGTCTTCAGGGCCGCCCTTATGAAAAGAGGCGTAAAGGGTTTCGCCCACGAACTCCAGCGCGATAAGGGTATCCGTACCGGTCGGCAAACCGGAGAGGCTGAGCGTACCGGTATTCAACCCTGTGGCGGCGTCAATCAGGAACAGCGACTGGCCAATCGTGTCATCCCACCAAATGGATCGAGACATATAAATCGTCGAATTATCCGGCGACATTTCGATGTCCGGGCCACTGTCTTCGCGTTCAGTACCCGCTCCCAGCAGGGTGACGGTTTGGACTGCGGGGTCGATTTGGTACAGCTTACCGCCGGACAGGTCCGTGTTGTCATGACCATACAGTATCGCTGCATGGGGAATTGGGGGATCTGTACCGGATCTGGAGGTCAGTGAGTTCACCTGCAGGCCCAGGTCGAATTCCAGCGTCAGGGCACCGGTGCTGAGGTCAACCCTGTAAAGATTCGTGTCTTGAGAATCTGCCAGCAGAGTGTACATCGTGCCGTCAGCGTAGGCAAAAGCGGTCGCTGCTTCTTGTTGCACGCCACCCAGAGTGAGGTTGCCGACCCATGTGGCGGCGCCGGTGCTCAAGTTGACGGTAAACAGACGGCTGCCATTGTTATCGGTTGAGGACACCGCGTACAGGGTGCCTGCGACGTACTCCAAGCCATCCGTGGGCCGGTTCATGCCGGTCATCTCGCCGATGGTGGTAATGGCCCCGGTGTTGAGGTCGATCGTGCCCAAAATCCCATCGTAGCCGTCAGGGCCGCCCTTATGGAAAGAGGCGTAAAGTGTTTCTCCCACGAACTCCAGCGCGGTCGGGGTATCCGTACCGGTCGGGATACCGGAGAGGCTGAGCGTACCGGTATACAACCCTGTGGCGGGATCGATCAAGAACAGCGATTCGTCAAGCGTGTCATCCCACCAAAGGGCTTGAGACAAATATATCGTCGAATTATCCGGTGACATTTGGATATCCGGGCCGCTGTCTTCGCGTTCAGCACCCGCTCCCACCAGGGTGAGGGCTTGGGCTGCGGTGTCGATCTGGTACAGCTGGCCGCCGGAGAGGTCCGTGATGTCATGACCATACAGTATCGCTTCAGGGGGGGATGCGGGACATGTACCGGATCTGGAGGTCAGTGAGTTCATCTGCAGGCCCAGGTCGAATTCCAGCGTCAGTGCACCAGTGCTGAGGTCAATACTGTACAGATTCGTGTCCTGCCTATCTGTGAGCAGAGTGTACAGGGTGCCGTCGGCGCAGGCAAGAGCGGTCGCTGCATCTTGTTGCACGCCTCCCAGAGTGAGGTTGCCGACCAATGTGGCGGCGCCGGTGCTCACATTGACGGTAAACAGACGGCTGTCATTGTTATCTGTTGAGGACACCGCGTACATGGTGCCGGCTACGTAATCCAAGCCGCCCGTGGGCCTGTTCATGCCGGTCATGGCACCGATGGTGGTAATTGCCCCGGTGTTGACGTCGATCGTGGCCAAAACCCCATCGAGGTCTTCAGGGCCGCCCTTATGAAAAGAGGCGTAAAGGGTTTCTCCCACGAACTCCAGCGCGGTGGGGATATTCGTATCGGTCGGGATACCGGAGAGGCTGAGCGTCCCGGGATTCAGATTCCACCCTGTGGTGGCATCAATCAGAAACATCGACTGCTCAAACGAGGCATTCCACCAAAGGGCTCGAGACATATAAATCGTTGAATTATCCGGCGACATTTGGATGTCCGGGCCACTGTCTTCGCGAGCATCATCCGCTCCCACCAGGGTGACGGTTTGGGCTACGGTGTCGATTTGGTACAGCTGGCCGCCGGAGAGGTCTGCGTTGTCATGACCATACAGTATCGCTGCATGGGCTTGGTTTGTTACCAGCAGGGCGGCTGAAACACATAAAAAAAGAAAGTACTTATTTTTAACTATAGAGGAGAAATTCCCTCTGGAAATCATCAGATGCCTCCTTTTCATGCAATATGAAAGGACTCCCTATTTCATTATGGAATGCTATATCTGCAATACGTAGCCTGCTTTCTATATCGTCCAAAGGAGCAGAAACCTTAATTTGCAACGGCTTAACTTCATTATGCGGGAGATCAAGGTTGGCTTTTCCTTAAACCGCCTTTTTTGGTGTCAAAAACATCACTTTAAGCCTAAAAAATGGGGCTATTTTTAGCATAGATCCTTAATTGTCAAGCATTCACCGTGGTCCGACCCCAGTTCTTAAAAATGCACTTTGCCAAAGAGCGAAATCAAAGTTATAAAATAGTTGACAATTAATATTTACAGATGTTAATGGTACTGCATTACGCAATTCTGTTACGCTATGCGTCACTTTGTATTTAAAGTATTTCAAACTGAAATTGGAATCACTTGAATTTTTGGTTTATCTGGGAATAAAAATGAACCGCAGATACCACAAGATTTCATTTCCTCCTGAAAACGCTATCTGAAATTCCTGCCTGAAGAGGAAATGCAGAAAATCCATAAAAAATACTCTGTTTTCTGGGCTCTAAGGAAACAGTTTTTTGAACCAGGAGAAAATAAATGAATAAAATTGGCATGTATTATTCCTATTGGATCGACAATTGGGAAGCGACCTATTCATCCTTTGTTCCTATGGTTGCGGATTTAGGGTTCGATATTTTTGAGATCAATTCATCCCGGCTGTTTGCAGCCGGCAGCCAGGAGTTAGAAAAACTGAAACAGAGTGCTGAAGAAAAACAAATTGAGTTAACCTATTGCACGGCCCTTTCAAAAGACAGCGATATATCGTCTGAAAATGCCGGCATAAGAACATGTGGTATTGAACTCTTAAAAAAGAACTTGAGGTTGATACATGATATGGGCGGCAGTACGTTATCAGGGGTGATTTACGGCGCCTGGGGCCAGTCCCTGGATGGTCCCTTAACGAACAAATCAGATCATTTAAACAGAAGTATCGAAAGCATGGCAGAAGTTATCAAATTGGCTGAAGAATTAGGTATATGCTGTAATATAGAAGTCATAAATCGTTATGAACAGTTTATGATAAACACATGCCAAGAAGCATTAAACTATGTCAATGCAGTGGATAGTCCCAATATTAAAATTCATCTCGATACGTACCATATGAACATAGAAGAAGACAGCTTTGATAGGGCTATTGTAAGCGCAGGCGAAAAACTCGGCCATTTTCATGTCGGAGAAAATAATAGAAGATTGCCCGGAAAAGGGCATATCCCGTGGGATGAAGTATTCTGCGCATTGCGGAAAATTGAATACCAAGGAAATATCGTCATCGAGCCCTTTATTCAGCACGAAGGCGATGTTGCCAAAAGCATAAAGCTGTGGCGAGACCTAAAAAAAGATGAAGATCTTGGCCAAGAGGCCAAGAAGTCCTTGGCATTTTTAAAAGAAAAACTGACGAATTAAAGGGAGATGGGATTCAGCCATGGAAAAGCTTGACGCTCAACAGCTGACAAAAAAAGCCAATGAATTGCGCATCGTCTGCCTTGAGATGCTAAAAGTAGCCGGTAGTGGACATGTCGGTGGTTCGCTGTCGGCGATGGATATTCTGACCGCACTGTATTTCAATATCCTGAATATCGATCCGGAAAACCCCATGGATAACGGTCGGGATCGGTTTATTCTCTCCGGCGGGCACAAAGCGGCTGCCTATGTGGCGGTACTCGCTGCCCGTGGTTTTTTCGACGTGGACCTTTTAAAGTCCTTCAATAAAATGGACAGCCCGTTTGGCATGCACCCCGATATGCACAAAATTCAAGGGTGTGAAATGAGCACGGGAAGTCTCGGGCACGGTTTGCCGGTTGGCGTGGGGATGGCCCTGGCCCTTCGCATGGATGATCTAAAGAGCAAGGTCGTTATTTTAATGGGTGACGGTGAAACTCATGAAGGAACTGTTTGGGAAGCGGCCATGGGCGCGGCTCATCATAAATTAGACAATCTAGTGGCTGTTCTCGACAACAATAAATGCAGCATGGACGGACCCACTGAAAGCATCCTGAATATAGAACCGGTTGTCGATAAATGGAAATCTTTCGGGTGGGGAACTCGAAGAATAAACGGCCATAACATGGAACAAATACTGGCTGCTTTCAAAAATCTACCTGACGAAGGAGGCAAGCCTACAATGATTATCGCCGATACGATCAAAGGCAAAGGGCTCCCTTCTGTTGAAGGAAAGTACTCCTGCCACTATGCTGCTTGTTCTGATGACATGATAAATGAATGTAAACTGCATGTTGAAAAAGAGGAATAGAAAATGTTTGAGAAATCCATATTCCCTGAGGATCTTGCCGGCATGGAAATGAGAAGTGTATTTGGAAACGCGCTGGTAATTCAAGGCGACAAACATGAAAATTTGGTAATGCTCGGTGCCGATGGGGTGGAATCTACACGCGCTATCGATTTCGCGAATAATTTTCCTGAGAGAAGTTTTAATTTTGGTATCGCGGAACAGGAGATGCTGTCTGCCGCCGCCGGGTTTGCGCTTTGCGGCAAGATACCGGTTGTCGCAGCTTACGGATTTCTGATCTCGCTTAGAGGTTGCGAACAAGTCCGCACAGATATCTGCTATCCGAATTTAAATGTAAAGCTGGTGGCTACGCACACCGGTCTTTCGATGGGACCCGGTGGTACGACCCACCACTCCACTGAAGACATCGCCATCATGAGGAGTTTCGCTAACATGACCGTTATCGCTCCTGCCGATCCCCACGAACTGGTAAAAGCATTGGATGCGGCCCTTCTTCACCCGGGGCCGGTTTACCTGCGGGCCGGGCGTGGGCCGACACCCGCCATATTCTCGGATGCCATGGTATTTAAAATCGGCCAATCTCATCTTTTGAGGGATGGCCATGACGTCACTTTGATCGCATATGGTTCGATGGTCGAACCCGCCCTGCAGGCCGGCGAAATTTTAGCGCGGGATTCGATTGAAGCCAGAGTTTTAAATATGAGCACCATCAAACCTTTAGATGAAAAAGCGATTATCTCAGCCGCCCAAGAGACCGGGGCGATCGTCACAGCAGAGGAGCATAATATTATCGGCGGATTGGGTGAGGCTGTGGCCGGACTCACATCAAGGGTCAAGCCGGTGCCCATCCAAATGGTTGCGATCAACGATACCTTTTGCGGTATCGGCCCTGAAGCGCTGTTATGGCAAAAACATGGACTCACAGCCGAGAATATTGTCATGGCGGCCAAAAAGGCCATCACTTTCAAAGAAGCCAAACAAATTGGATAAGATCTGAGCATCAGGCATCAGCGTGCAGGTGAATGAACCTGTCACAAAGGGGGAAACCGTGAACTTCACCAAGTCTCAAGAACTGTTTCAAGAAGCCCTGGAATTATTGCCGGGCGGGGTAAAGGGCATCAGACATCCTGATTTTTATGTACCCGGGGCATATCCAATATTCTTAAAAGGCGGAAAGGGCGGCAGGATCACCGACGTTGACGGAAATGAATACATCGACTGGCTGTGTTCATACGGGCCCAATATAATAGGTCATGGTCATCCTCGAATATGCGAAATGGTCTTGCGCGAGGCCGAAAAGGGATTTTGCCTGACGCTCTGTCAACCGGTGCAGAATCGATTGGCGCAAAAATTAAAAGAGCTTATTCCTTGCGCTGAACGGGTGATCTTTGTCACCACAGGATCGGAATCTACCACCTCTGCCGTTCGAATTGCACGCATACATACCGAACGGGAACTTGTGCTGCGCTGCGGCTATCAAGGTTTTCATGACTGGTGCGTGCCTTATACCGCCGGTGTTCCCAAGTCTGCCCAGGATTTTGCAATCCAATTCGATTTTGGAGACCTTGACCAGTTTGAGGAGTTGATCAAGCGGCATGGAGAAAACATCGCCTGCGTCATCATGACACCCATCGGACACGACGCCCGGCGTCCCTTGATTATACCATCGAAAGAATATCTGGCAGCGATTCGAAAAATTACCGCCGATTTTGGAATTGTCCTCATATTTGATGAAATTCGGACAGGATTCCGGCTGGCCTTAGGGGGAGCGCAAGAGTATTTTAATGTCGTACCGGATATGGCCACATTTTCAAAAGCCATATCCAATGGATTTCCTCTGGCCGCCATCGCTATGAAAAAGGAGTTGGATGCAAGTGCCCGGAAAGCCTATATTTCCGCTACCTACTTCCCCAACTCCACGCCCATGGAAGCGGCCCTCATCACCCTAGATGAAATCGAAAAAAACAAGCTCATCGACCATGTGTGGAAAATCGGAGAGACAGTCCAGAAAGGCATGCAGGAGCTGTCCGGCAAATTTGATATCCCTTTAACCGTAAGTGGCCTGGGGCCGATATTTTACATGCATTTCGACGAGGATTTTAAGGATAATACGGTACAGTTGGGTGAAACGACCCGAACTTTCTACACGGAAATGATTAATCGAGGGGTATTTCTCAATCCCATTCATAACTGGTTTGTCTGTGGGGCACACACAGAAGAAGACGCGGCCCAAACACTTCAGGCCATGGAAGATGCATTGAAAATCGTTAAAGACGAACGCTGATGGCGCCCCAACACGTTTGCAGTAAAACATATTAGCCAATCTTTGAATGCCATGCGGGATCGAAAATATATTATTTCATTGGAGCGGGGACTGAAAATCCTTGAGATTTTTGGAGAATCCGCCTGCAGGCTGACGCTGACCGAAGTAGCATCTGCCTGTTCGCTTAACAAAACCGCCGCCCAGCG
>PJEL010002360.1_pt1 | contig 17506 bp, 15 predicted proteins | sample 1853271 | NCBI WGS metagenome assembly PJEL01 (sample SAMN08108733, study PRJNA415343) | Invertebrate metagenome, whole genome shotgun sequencing project. | host: Globobulimina | place: Sweden: Gullmar Fjord | collected 2015-08
AGTCAACTGTAAAACTGAATCCATCGAGAGCATCACCCGCAATTATGTCATACGTATAGTCCGTTGAATAAGCATTAAGGTATGACAGGATATTCGTTCCAGTCCAGGGGAGCCCATGCCATCCAGCAGGTAGCGATGTCCCTGTTACTGAAGAACCCTCACTAAAATAGAAAAACACTTCATGCAGGGCTTCTCCCTCAGTGGACACATTGTAAAAGGTGTAGTTATACTGCCAGCTTCCACCAAGGTCTGTTTCAGTATACACCACGCTAACTCCCGGTACTGCAGATGCAATTGAAGCCATCAATACTATCACCGCAGCAATTACGAATGTAATGAATCGTCCGTTTTTCATAAATAGTTTCTTCTTTCCTTTTCGCGAGCTCTGACTGCTGACTCATCAACAAACTGGAAAGGTGTCTCAGGTAGAGAGATCTGTTTTGTATTTATGGAATTATATTTTTCTATTTCAGTCTTAACTATATCAATAACTGCCGGGATCGTGTCCTGAATTTTGGGAGATAGTTCAATCCCCCACCCTATCCTGTCAGGCTCTACCCCTATTACGATTACATCCGATTGCAAGGTCCTGCCCGCCAGGTACATTACACGCTGCAGGTCAAATCCATGCAGTGATGCATTATACTCAGGCATGACACAATCGCTTAAAGGAACACGATAGACTGTCCCGGGCGCGTGGTCCGCCTTCATTGCGTCTATGATAATGATATGGTCAGCCCGTTCGATTTCAGGAAGTGCGTCGAGGAATGCAGTCCCCACTTCAAGCGTTATGATATTTGACGGCAGGTTTTCATGTTTAATGGCGCGCGCAGCATGAACACCCACGCCCTCATCACAAAGAAGAAGATTGCCTATGCCAAGAATAAGTATCCTCATATCTACGGTCTCACTCCTCCATTTACAACAACAACCGGTTTTCCTTCAGGACTCATTACATGCACTGCACACGAGAGACATGGATCAAATGAATGAATAACACGCAGCACCTCTATGGGTTGTTCAGGGTCAATGATTTCTGTTCCAATGAGCGCCCGCTCCATCGGACCGCGGTTGCCTCTTGTGTCTTTGGGAGAGGCGTTCCAGCAGGTCGGAGTTAAGACCTGGTAATTTTCAATAGCCGGGCCTTTAATGGGAGAAGAACCGTCAACAGTCGTTGATACCCAATGACCGAGAGCTCCGCGGGGCGCCTCGGTAAGTCCTGTCCCTGATGCATCATAAGGAGTATTATAAGTGTTATAAACATTCCCGCCTGTAGTAAGCTGTGCCAGCCAGACATTCATTGCATTACCGATCTTCTGAGCTTCCAGGGCACGTGCCATATGGCGGTCCATAACGGAAATACCGTTGCTGTAATCGCCGTTTATCCACATTCTGGCAAGGGGTCCGCACTCCATAGGCTTGCCATTGTATCTGGGCGCCTTGAGCCAGCTATACGCGTTCGTTTTTGTTGATGGGTCAACGGTAATAGTGCTCCCGTTGGCCGGATTTTGATTGTTGGTCGAATCGTCATACCAGGAATAAGTGACATGCTCTTTAATATTATCTACTGAAACCGGCTGGACATTCCCGGGCATAGAGTCAAAAACAAAACCGCGGTCCAGAAGTTTATCAGGATCGCCGGTATCATCCAGATCAAACACACCGTATGAAAGAAGGTTACCAGGACCTTTGCCGATACTGCTGTAGTCCGAATAGATTGTTTGTAAAAGCTGGACATCTGGAATATAGTTATTAGTGATAAATGAAATCAGATCGTTAAGATAAGTAGAAAACGAACTAATCATGCTGCTTGTAGGTTTGGTCGTAAATCCGCCTGCCTGGAATGCTGGTGGTGATGGCATCCTTCCTGCGAATATTGCCCCCATTTCCTGTGCTTCCCTGCGCTTTGCAACAGCAGTTACAAAATTGACGGCAATCTGCTGCAGGCTTGAATCCCTCATCATATCCACGTTCCAATGAGGAGTCCATGGGGCGCTCGCAGGCGGCGTAACATAATCGAGAGAGGCCAGGAGATAAAAATGAAGAATATGGGACGCAATGAAATTTGCACCCAACACCAGATTTCTCAGGATCCTTGCGTCTGTCGGTATGGTTAATCCTGCTGCGCTCTCCAGTGCCTTGGTTGAAGCCATACCATGCGACACAGGGCAGACACCGCAAATACGTTCAGTTAGATAAGGGGCATCCATGGGATCCCGTCCCTGGAGTATTAATTCAAATCCGCGAAACTGTGTGCCGGAGCACTGTGCATCAACTACCTGTTGTACTCCTTCTACGGTATCAATAGTCACCTGGACCTTCATATGTCCTTCTATCCGGGTTACTGGATCAACGATTGTAATAGTTGCCATTCTTGTCTCCTATTAATCAACTGTAATTCTTAAACATCCTTCAATACTCAATTAGTTAACGCCTCATTCGTGACAATCTGTGCACGATCTTCTGGGCGGTGTTATACTCGCGTGGTTTGTCTGCACTCCCATGGTACTGAATAACGGGGCAAACCCGTCAGGGAAATCACGTTCCGTGCAGCCCTGGCACAGGGAATCAGCGCCGTTGCCGTCAGGACCGACCGTACCGACACACCAGTTAACCCCATTGTTCCATTGACGGGTCGGACAATCTCCATGCGTCAGTCTACCCTTGCATCCAAGACTATTATTGCAAAGTCCTGTATCACTCAGAGAGGTTGCCCAATCTAAATCCTGCCTGGAACACTGACTATGTATCGTCGAACCAAAGAGCGCGGTTGGCCTGCTCTTTGAATCCAGGTCAATTGGATTTCCTGCAAGAAGGTTCGCGACTGTCCAGACTATCCAGTCCGGATGGGGTGGGCATCCCGGGATATTTATTGTTGATATGTCCGCAGCCAGTGCTACACTTTTTGCATCAGTAGGATTAGGAGCAGCAGCGGTAATACCTCCAAAGCTTGCACAAGTGCCAACAGACACAACTGCCGCGGCCAATGGTGCAAGAGTCTGGACAGCTGAAAGAGCAGTGACAGGTTGACCCTCATGCTCATATATAGTACATGTACTTCCATTATACTTTGTAGGGATAGCGCCTTCTACTACCAATACGAATGTCCCTTCAGCAGCATCATTAAGGATCTGGGTTGCCTGCTCTCCTGCCGCACCCATCAAAGTCGGATGATATTCCAGGTTGATGGTATTGATAAGCAGATCAGCAACATCTACAGGTGCACTGTTAGATATAAGATTCGACAGAGAGACTGTGCAGCCGGAGCAACCGGCAGCTTTCAGCCATAGAATAGAAGGTCCGTTAGAATTTGCCAGGACTTTTTCCAAAGATCCCAGCGTAGACGTCAATCCGAGGGCTGCTGCTGACATTGTGCAGTACTTCAAGAACTCTCGTCTGGATATTTTCAATTTAAACTATCTCCTTGTTGAATGACCAATTTGAATACGCCTAATCCAGATTATTTCAATCTTTCAATAATGCTTAAGATGCAACAATGCTCACGCAATGAGCTGAAGCATACTATTTTAAGGCTGTGAACTTTAATAAAAGCAATTAGGTCACAAATTTAGAAGCAATTACCATGCCATTGCAAATTGGATTTGTAGGGGTAACGCACTGTCATCAATCAGTTTTCAAGCAAACAAAGACTATACTCTTATTTCTTAAAGCAGAAACAGCTATCTTCGTGGTAAGAGAAGATCGCTGATGTTAATAAATTATATGCACTCAGCATGCATAACGTCTTAATAATCGGCTTGATTATTGGGGAAATTCCCTCAGAAATGTTTGAAAATACTCACGTCCGAACAAATAATTTGCAATTCGTAATTGCCTTCAATCAAGCTCACCATTTAGAATTTCTCTAACAGCCTCCTCGTACTTACTAATGCTTTTTGCTTTTTTAATCTTCTTAAATCCCTTTCTGGAATTTGGTAATGAGGTCATAAAGTATTCCCAGAAATTTAACATCTTCATCTTAATATGGCTTGTACCAGATAACACTTGAGAGTACTCATGGAATATCGTGTCATGAAACTTACTGAATATATCAATTCTGTTTTCAGGATATTCTGTTGTATTGCTCTTTATCATTCCAGGCAGAAAAGGATCAGCAATCATTCCTCTGCCGATCATCCAGTGGTCAATCATTGGAAAACGTTCCGCCATTTCATTAAATTTACCGACCGATGTGATGTCTCCGTTGTAATATATTTTATGGTCTGTATTGTCTACACATCGCTGGAAAGAATCTAAATCTACTTCTCCCTTATATAGTTGCCTTCCAATACGGGCATGTATTGCAATGCTCTTAATAGGATAGTGCTCCAGTATTGGTAAAACCTTAAGGATTTCCTCACTGCTTTCGTGGCCCATGCGCATTTTCATCGACACAATTATGTCCGATTCTGCATGAACCTTGTTAAGGATGCTCTCTATTTTAATTGGATCTTTTATCAGGCCTGAACCCATACCCCGCTTTGTTACCATAGGATAAGGACATCCCAGATTCCAGTTCAATTCCTTATATCCAAGCTCCTGAATGTATTTAGCTGCAAATATAAATTCATCAGCATCGTTTGTCATTACTTGAGGAATCAACTCGATATCAGTATTGTTTTCAGGAAGAATGTCGCGTTTATATGCCGGCTTTATTTCAAGCCTTCCATTTAATCGCATATAAGGAGAGTAAAATGTATCTATCCCTCCGAAGTATTTGTTAAAGGCATTGCGAAATCGAAAGTCAGTAAATCCCTGTAAAGGAGATGAAAGAAGTTTGAAGCTCATTTTACTATTATATTCTCTCAGGGGTCTGGTTTGCACGTTTCACAGATTATAAACGGAAAATGACGAGTGACAAATACCGATTGACGAATGACGAACTTTATTTACTACGCAATCTATAATTGCTTCAAAATTTGGATTGACATTTATGTATTTGAGATGAAAACTATTACTGTTCTGTAATTAAATACTTTGTCAAAGAAGAGAAGAGATATGTGATGCTAAAACCTCAAGAGATGCTTATTTGTGATGTACTGGTCATCGGCAGCGGTGGTGCAGGCCTGAGGGCAGCCATTGTCGCTGGATTGAAGAACGCTGATACACTTCTGGTCTCTAAATCCAAAATCGGCCATCCCACAAATACATATATGTCAAAGTCAATCATAGCCGCTTCGGGATGGGGTGTGCCTGATGACAATAAAGACGTTCATACGGTCGACACCATTAAGGGGGGACGTTATTTAAACGATCAGGGAAAAGTTGCGATGCTTGCGGAACGTGCGGGTAAAGAGGTCGCATTCTTAAAAGATTGCGGCGTAAAATTCGAAATGGAAGAGGGAAAGCCTGCGGTAGTGAAAATACCGGGTCATCATTATGCCCGTCATGTTCACGGGGAAAACTGGACTGGAAGTGATCTCGTCAATCCACTAAGGCGCCGGGCCGAAGAAGAGGGTGTTCGTTTTGAAGAGAACATATTTATTACCCGGCTTTTAAAATCTGGCGGTAAAATTTCGGGCGCAACCGGTGTGACATCAGAAGGTAATTTCATCACCATACAGGCAAAAACTGTTATTTTGGCAACCGGTGGTTATGCCCAGATTTATTTAAATACCAACAATGCGGCCGGTATCACCGGAGACGGCCTGGCACTGGCCTTTGATGCAGGCGTTGCATTGAAAGATATGGAATTCGTTCAATTCTATCCAACAGCCAGGGGCAAACAAGGGAGCCGGCTTCTTCTTTATGAGAAGATGTTAGTGCAAAAAGGGGTTGTTTTAAAAAATAGTGCAGGCGAAGACATTCTCAAGAAAAATGATAAAGACCCTGCCACTATAACACGTGATCAGTTGGCACAGCTTATCATAAAAGAGATAAAAGAGAGCCCGGAAGGGAAACAGGAAATATTCATGGATCTTGAGTCTCTATCAGAAGAGATCGCAAAAGAACTGACGCAGCTTTTACCATCGTCATGGTGGAAGGGAGAAAAAACTTATGCTGTTGTTCCCACCACGCATTTTTGTATGGGTGGTATTGAGACTGATAGATGGGGAGCAACGTCCGTAAGTGGTCTTTTTGCTGTTGGAGAAGCAACTGCCGGGGCACATGGGGCGAATCGCTTAGCAGGAAATGCATTGGCTGAAATATTTTCCATGGGGTCATTGGTGGGAGAGAAGGCAGCTGATCTGTCAATGAATATTGATTTTTCTTCCTCGATTAAAGATGCAGCAGATGATGAAGAAAATCGGCTGGAAAAAGAATTTTCTGATGAGGGAGAAAATCCCAGACAATTGATTCAGGAATTGAAGGAAAAGATGTGGAACAATGTTGGGGTTTCCCGCGAGAAGAAAGAACTTGAAGAAGCCCTGGAGTACATTCAAGCGCCCTGCCCTCGCGCTGCTGTTGGAAACCCTGCGGAATTGATACGGCTGCTAGAGCTCCGGAATATGAGGATTGTGGCTGAGATGGTATGCAAGGCCGCGCTTAAACGGACGGAAAGCCGTGGGGCACATTTCCGTGTTGATTATCCTGATGAAGATAATAGCCAGTGGTTAAAAAACATTGCATTTCGGAAGGGAGATGCGGGGATGGAAGTTGAGACTGCTGTGGTGTGTCAGGATTTGGTGAAACCGTAGAACGGAAAATTACGAATTACGAATTGCGGAAGAAAAGATTAATGGAAAGTGGCGAGTGGCGTGTTTTTTTCACTTCGTAATTCATAATTTTCTTTTACTCATCCAAATAAGGACAACCATTTTTCATCATTTGCAAAGCTCTTTTCAAAATTCTTTGCCATACTATGAAAACGTTGGGCGGGTACTGAAAATAGTAATATATTTTTTTGGATATGTTGTCTCATTGCGGGGTCGAGTGCTCCCAGTACTGCTTTTGGATTGTCTTTATTCTGTTCTTTGTACGGGATTGTCCACATGCTTTGGCATCCTGAAGCAAAGGGGATGATAACGTTATCGTTTTCCGGACTGTCAAAGTTAGCCAGTGTTACCAGGCCTGATAAAATCATAGGGTTTACCCAGAGATTAACTACTTCGATTTCTATATTATCTTCAATCTTCTCTATAGTGTTTAATACCAGGTATTTATCCAGTGGTTCCCTGGCTTCGATATCTTGATAGAATTTATTGGCATCGTTTATATTTTCTTTGAATTTTTCTTTTGCTGATAAAAAGTCTCCGGCTGTTTCAGATGGTTTTTTAAAACCAAAATAGCAGGAGGCTCCGCTGCATCCGGGTGATTCTTTTGAGAAGCAAAGGCTTTTTCCTCTTGCTACATCGTTTAAATGGCTGAACATGCATGTCCATTTGTCTGAAGATAATTGCATTGAACCTTCTGGTGGAGCTGATGAGAAATGCCAGCACATTGGGTTCAGGGCGTTTGGGAAATGCTGGAGGAATTTCCTGTTGTCTTTTTTTATTTGTGTTGAGTTCATTTGATTTCCTATTGATAATGATTTGGTTATCTATAATACATAAGAATTACACTTACTGCATAGGCATAAATCTGAGCATTCGCATTTCAGCGGTAACAACATCCTATTGTAGATAATCACCCATTCCTGTTAGAATTTACTTGTTGGAAAGCAGTATCTTTATAAATACTTCAAAACATATCAATCAGTGGCTTAAGAAAATGATATTGGGAACCAGCATATCAAGGTGTCCTGATATTAATTTCTGGTGCCGCCGTATCAGAGGCAAGTATAGAGTTGAGTGCATCAGATGAAAGAAATCTGAAGATATTTACATTGCTTAGTTCAATATGGGGCACTATCATGGGGCTTATAGGTCCGTTCTATGTTGTCTATGTTTCTAAATTAAGCGGCGGCATGGAAAAAATGGGATTGGCATTCGCCATAACTATAATCATCAAATCCACAACCTCATATATTGCAGGAAAATACTCCGACAAACTGGGTAGAAAAGGGTTCCTTTTTGCATCAGCATACATGGATGCAACTATACTTTTACTATATACAGTAATCAACGATATATACATGTTGTATATTGTTCAGGCCGCGCTGGGGATATCAGGCGGCATAATGGAGACTATTGAAGTTTCACTACTGGGAGACTTCACAAAAAAGGCAAAGAGAGGCCAGGATGTCGGGAAGTTCAGTGCCATAGTCGGCCTCTCAACGGGTGTAGGGCTGTTTATCGGCGGCTATCTGGCAAAACTATATGGAATAAAATCCCTCTTTTATTTTGCCTCTGCCGTTATTGCACTATCCACAATACTTCTTGTTTTTATTAAGGAAGAAAACCCCATCAACAGCCGCAGGGAAGTATAATAATCTATTTCGCAAACCTTAGTTTTCAATTTTCCATTGACAAGTTTTTTCGTTTATGTATAATAAGTTAACTTAGCGTTTTATTGTGAACCAGTTAGCACATAATGGAGGGGAATGGACTTATTAATCATAATTACAAACCTATGCGTAACCGTCGCAATCATGGCCCTCTCCATCAAAAAATCATTACAGCTTAGAAGTATAGTCGTTCATGTGTATTGAAGAACCGTTAATAATGGATCCTGCTTATCAAGAGGAAATTCAATAAAGGAGGGAAACATGAAAAAAGACGAACTCGTAGTTCTCGACAATGGTATCAGCGTTGAAGAAATGGCAAGTATGCCAGCCTGTTGTTCCGGCAGCCAAGCACCTGTTAGATAATTAAGTAACACAGTATAGGGGAGGACCTCCTCCCCTATATGAAAGTTGACAGCCTGCGGGGATAATACTTTAACCAGTCCCGTTAAATCATAATCCATTTTTCGCAAAACAAGGCAATTCATGCAAATATCGAACTACATCAAGGTATATCCATACGATCAGAAGCCCGGATATTTACTGTTATACTCTACTAAACAGGCATCCATGACCCTTATAAGCGAGGCATCATACGACTCTTTAATAAATGGTACCCTCTCTCCTGAATACTCAGAAGTACTCGAGAAACTAGGCATGGTCGTGCATCACAGAGATATCGAGAAAAAAGAAATGCTCGGTTTTCTCGATTTGATCAATCAGAAGAACAAGTCTCTGAATGTCTCCGTAATCATCAACCTTGACTGCAATTTCAACTGCATCTATTGTTATGAAGGAGACTTAAAGGGTAAGAGTTATATGGACGATGAAACCGCGCATCTACTGGTTGAGTTCATAAAGGACAAATGCACATCCGGCATAACATCGGTCAACATAGATTTCTATGGCGGAGAACCGCTCCTGAGTACCGAACTTATTAAATCAATATCCAGACAGCTAAAATCATTTACTGAGAGTAGAGACCTCAAATATACATTCACACTCGTTACCAATGCATCTCTATTTAAGAGAAAGATTGCGGAAGAACTGGCTGCATTGGGCCTTACCGGAATAAAGACGACACTTGACGGGCCCCCTGAGGTCCATAACGCATGCAGGCCTTTTAAATCAGGCGCCGCCAGCTTTGATTCAATCATCAAGAACATAAAGGAAACTCATGATGTCGTAAAAATCGCAATTGGAGGCAATTTCAAAAAAGACAATTATAATAAGTTTCCGATATTGATGAATCACCTGGAAAAGGAAGGACTGGGTCCTGACAAAATTCACCAACTGAAACTCGATCCTGCAATGAACAGTCCGAAAAACGGCACTTCACCCGCGGATTTCTCGGACGGATTGATGTCCATAAACGAGCCATGGGTAGTCGAGGCGGGATCGATGTTGAGAAGAGAGGTCCTGAAAAGAGGCTATAGTACACCAAAGATTACACCCTCTCCTTGCCAGATAGAGCTGAAGAATGCCTACGTAGTCAACTACGACGGCGGGATCTATAAGTGCCCAACATGGATCGGCAATAAAGAATATGAGATCGGCAGCCTAAGAGACGGAATAGTGGATTACTCTGCATCGCATAAACTAGGCATTTGGAAAAATGATAAATGCGGAGAGTGCGAGTACCTGCCTCTATGCTTCGGGGGATGCAGATACATGTCCTATGTGAGAGATGGAAACATTGATAATATAGACTGCAAGAAACCCCACCTCGACGCGGTTCTGGAGACAATGCTAAAACAGGACATTAAGTACAGAAGCAATAACAAGGACAGCAAATAATCCAATAGCCGATATTGTTTTTACTATTACTCAGTCTGGTCTTAAACAGTTATCATAAGATTATGATCATGACTGTAACTTTTTTAGCAGGTGTATTGTACGGGCAAAAGTCGAAGAAAGAATTAAATCAAAAGGAGTCGATGGTTTCATCTTCTCTTCCTCAATAAGTATTTTTGTAATATCGCTATCTAAACCTGATAAAATGCCGTCTTTCTGAGCCTGCGCAAAACAGGCGAGAAATTCATGTCTGCATATAGAAATCAGATATTCCATGAATTTGTGCGGATTCAGTCCATTGTCCCGGATATGCTTATATATATTAAAATCCGTGTCTGATGCTATCGACTCTTGAGAAAAGTTCTGTAAATATTCAACGAATGCAATTCTGTTGAGTTTTTCCGATTCCGCGGCCGTTATCTGTCTTCCAAGCATTTTTTCATAATAATAATAAAGATCGTATGATTTGTACTTAAATAATTTCTCAAAATTACCGTCAAAATTATCCTGGGTAGGATTGAGTGCTAAATAGAGTTCAGTTTTAGGCAGCATAGTTAATTCTTCAGTTACATCCGGATCAAACAGCCTTAAGGTTTCTAATAATTCAAGTAAAAATTTATCAAAGCGGCCCGGCAACAAAGATGGATCGAAATTCGCAAGAGCAGGCCAGAGAGCTTCGTCAATGAAATTATCAATATACCGCACTGCGGACACAGTAAAGAAAGCTGCAGGAATTATCGGCGGATCTTTGCTTTTATCATCATTCTGTTTGTCATATAAACAAGTATGGATAGCATGATATGCATTTCTGTAGCATATAATCATATCTTCCAGTTCAGGCCTATTATATAGCAATAGCTGGTTGGGGAAGAAACGCTCAATTGTTCTATCGAGCCTTTCGCATAATGCTTCGAAGTCCATATTGGTATTATCCGGGGCTTTTAATTGCAGATACTGGCCGGTTTTTATTCTAAGCTGATTATCCTGCATTAGCAAGATTTCAAGATGTTTTTCAAAATACTCCTTGCGACAGTCCTTTGTATTAATAGGCTTGTTTTCCAGATATGATTTAAATCTGCATCCACCCAGACAGATCGGCAAGTAAATACAATCCAGGCACTCACTATTCTTCCAGAATCCGACTCTGTAGATCTGGCTATAATCAGTAACGGTATCAGCAATGTTTCCAATAACAAATGCAGGTTTACCGGCAAATGCAGGACATTTGTAAAGTCCGCCGTCATAATCAACAGCGTAAGAACCTGATGACTCTATCATGCATGTCTCCGGTCCTGTTTCCGGAATATAGTAACCATGCTTCATGATTTTTTCTCTGAGAACAATATCGTCATTCAGATTCCAGGATTGAGAAGGGATCATGCATTCTTTGTTGTAATCAACGATTATTTTGTTATCAGAATTCAGTTTCGGCACAAATATTACCCGGCTGACTTTTGATGGACCAAGACCGTTCGTTTTCATATAATCGACTAAAGGCGCACGCTTTTCCAGGTCCTCTCGGGCATATTTCACTACAATGCAGGTTGTGACCATCTCACACATTTCATATATGTTTTTTAATGTATTTAATTCAGTCGGACTGTTTTGCTCATAGAACGCTGCAGGACTTTCGAAGGTGACAGAAATATTGTCAAGACCAAGGGCGACAAGTTCGTGGACATTACTACCTGAGAGAAGCAGAACCGAAGTGGAAACTGAAAACCTGTAGCAGGCATCCCTTTTTTCAGCAAAGTCGCTCATATGTGTTGATATTTGTTTTATAAGCGCAATGTTGGAATAATTCTCCACCCCATAATATTTGATATAAATATATTTCTTGTGAATGCTGAAATTATTCTTCAAATAATTTATTAAATCATCAGCTGTTCTTTCAGACATGCTAGTAAAACTGCCATTAGATGAGGAGTCAGATTCAGTCTTTTTATTTGAATTCATAAGAACGGACAGTTCCAGTGTTCTGTTTTCCTTAGTACTATTCAGCTCGATGAATTCAACTATTTCTTTCATCTCTGCTTTTCTGTCAGTGGTAATAATATTCTTTCTGAGCAGCATCTTCTTTTCTGATTCGGAAAGATTGCCATCTTCAATAGATTTAAGAATATTACTTTTAAGCAGCATAACGGTGGCTGTTTTTGTTGAGAAAAATACGAGTTTGTTTAAATCTTCTTCCCAGGGGTAGATTTTAACGTAATGTGAAAGCTGCATGGTTTTTTAAGTACTCACAGCATCCAATGGCTTAATGCAATAATAAGTACCAATAACTCCGCTCTCAATATCCCTGCACTTGATCACGAACCCGGCGCGTGTCAGGAGCCCGTCCATAATCCAGTCAAAGGTCGAATACTCTTTCTTGAAATGGTCTTCAGCGTCCTCCTGAAGAAAATCACCGCCGCTTGATGCGAGTTCTTTTATCTTGGCCGATATATTCTCAATTGCATTTTCATGCTCAAGGATCGCGTCATAGATATAGAGCTGCCCTCCGGGCTTAAGCATTTTGTACATGCTTTCTAATGCTTTCGCCTTCCAGAAGTCAGGCAAATGATGGAATGCGAATGTTGTAACAATACAATCTGCAACAGAGTCATCAAGTTCAAAGGTAAGAAACCCTGCATGACAGAAATTAATATTTGTGACACCGGCCTTTTCAGCTTTATTTTTTGCGTAAGTGATCATTGCCTCAGAAACATCAACTGCATATACTGTGGTACCACGTAGCGCTGCCTGAATAGCAAATATGCCGGTCCCTGAGCCAAAGTCTATCAATACATCATTTTCATCAATTCCAAGAGTATCAATAACACTATTGCTTTCTTTTTCTATGTCCCGAAAGGATGAATGTCTTTTGTCATACTGCTCTACTTCATCCTGATTGCTATAGTCTTTGCCTACCTGTTCGAATTCATTGTACAGCCATGTTATACGGTCTTTAATATTCATCTTTTTTCTCTCTCTTAGTGTTAGTCTATGGGGTTGCTTATCTATGATACATGATGGAAAGAAAATTATGAATTAAGAATTACGAATTACGAAGTGAATAAAGTTCCTCACTCGCCACTTTCCATTAATCTTTTCCTCCGCAATTCATAATTCGTAATTCTTAATTCGTAATTATATTAATGCTTATGCTGTTGATGCATCATTTCCGCTTCAGTTTCTTTGATCAAAGGTAAATTCTTTTGTTGTGGTTCGTGTAGCAGCGACTTGATATGCGCGGAAGCTGGATAGTCGTTCTGCCAGCCCGACATGCCTAATTGCAACGCGTATGCATCATATCCGATCAGCCTGAGAGGCACAACGCTGTAGTTTTCATGAGTTCCCATATGTCCAACGAGAATTATCTTTTTGTCTTTTGGAAGTTTCTTTAGATTCTCGGGTTTAAATAGTTCTGTATAGGGTATAAAAATCGAGTCAGGAATACGGCCATATTGCGGTTGCCCCCAGGAACCTTCTTCAGGCTTAAATCTGATATCGACTACCAGAAAATCCTCTTTACCCTCTGTCATCCAGTTGTTGAGCTTCCATGCAGGCAGGTGATAATGATCATTCTCAGAACAGTTGTTCATGATTTCATTAATTTTCAGAGCAAGGTCTGAGTCTGCGGCAAAAACAGGTATTGTCGTAATTAATAAGAGTACGGTTACTATTAGAATTATTGATTTCCTTTTCAATGTATCTTTCTCCTTTTTATTTGCTTCCTTAAGTGATAAGCAATAATGAAGTATAATCCATTGGCGTGGTCGGAGGCATATGATTTCGATCATATGGTTGAAGTACGAGGTATTTTAAAGGAAAGTGACGATTGACGATTGACGATTGACGATTGACGATTAACGAGTGACAAATGACAAACTTATTTCACCTCTTTTAATTTGCATAGCTGATATTTGGAAAACATAATCAGAAAATATTACGCTTGCATGGTAAAATATTCCTGTTCCAATAACATTTCTCATTGTTATTAAAAGCTGGTTGATATCTGTTTTCCCTGAATATTCAAAGTGTTATTGCTTGAAATATATATTTCTGTTTTGGTATGTAAATTGCTTATGTATTTACTGGTTCTATTTTGTAATCTCGCGAAATATTGAGGAGAGAAGATGAATATTTTTTTGGGCGCTTCATTCATAATTATTTTAATATCATTTATCTTTACTGTCTTTAGAGATATCGGTATAACAATGATTATTAATCCTGACGCATTGTCAATTGTTCTTGGAGGAACATTTCTGGCCCTCCTTGTCGGTTTCCCTGTTGAAAGACTCCGAAGTACATATATTGATGTAATAAATACTTTTGCGAAACAACGGGACAAAGAAACAGTTATTAAGGACATTGTCGAAGTTTCGAGGATATACAGGAAGGATACTATAAAAACCCTTGAGAAGAGAATGGAAAGTGTTAATGATAGTTTCTTGAAACTGGGTGTAAATCTCCTTATTAACAATCATGATAAAAAAGAAATAAAAGACATCATGGAAAGAGAAATGATGCTCAGATTAATGAACTATAATTTCAGCCAGAATGTGCTTAAGACTGTTGCGCGTCTTACTCCGTCATTTGGTTTGGCCGGTACGGTCATAAGCCTTGTAAAGATGTTCAGGAATTTTGAATCTTTTGACACCATCGCCCCATATATGGCTGTTGCCCTTATGTCAACATTATACGGAGTAATAATAGCCAACCTAATCATGCTCCCCCTATGTGCAAAAGTCAAAGAGCAGACAATCTTATCCGAAACAGTCATGAGAATAACAATAGACGGCATGCTTGCAATAAACAATAGAGAAAATCCCATGAAGGTTGAGGACAAGATTAGCGGATACCAGGCAATGAATGAAAACAGTCAAAAGCAAAACGACAGCACTCTGGTAGTTCCCAAGCGTACAGGCACGGCCTGATACAAGAAACAAAACAGGGACCATAAGCATGAAAGAGCATCCTGATAAATCAACAAAGATGCAGGAAAAGGAATCATCAATATCTCATTACGCAACACTTTTGAGAGAATCAGACATGGCCTTTGACCTTGACAGTAATTGGCTTATTACGCTGAGTGATATATTATTACTGCTGCTCATTTTTTTTCTTGTCTTCCTTGTTGTGACAAATAAGACGGAGAGCTATGAAAAACCACCTGTCAGCAATATTCAGAAACCTCTGCTAAATGATAGGGAATTGGTCCAGAGAATTGTTCCCATAGAAGAAATAATAAGAAGCACACTAGCAACTGAAATAAACAATCTTAATCTAGAAGACGATATTGTTGTTATTGCAGAAAACAGGGAAATCGTTATTACCATGAAGGAAAAGGTCACGTTCACTACAGGCGAAGTAGATGTGCTGAAGAGCCTTAAACCTATGCTGGATAATATTGCCGACATCATCCGGAAATATCCCGGGTTTGTAATTGAGATTAACGGTCACACGGATAACGTACCCATAAAAACAGATCGTTATCCTTCCAATTGGGAGTTGTCGGTTGCAAGGGCCACAAATGTCCTTAAATATATTATCGATAATAACGACATTGATCCATCACGGTTTTCCGTTAAAGGAAATGGAGACAAGAAACCTCTTGTCCCCAACGATACACCTCAAAACAGGGCATTGAACAGGAGAGTCGAAATCAGGCTAAAAGAGATTGATTTGCGTGATTAAAGGGACTTTTCTTTTAGGAACTCCTGGACGATTTCTTTGATTTCGCGTTTATTCTGGTCTGCTTCAAAATTAAGTCCCTGCATGGTCTTTTCATCGATGAGGCCGGAAAGGAGGAGGAGTGCATTTTGGACTTCAGGATATTTTTCGATGAGTTCCTTGCGGACAACCGGTGCTGCATTGTATGGTGGGAAAAAAGATTTATCATCTTCCAATACAAACAGGTTATATCCGGGAATGCGGCTGTCTGTTGAAAAGGCGGTAATAATGTCCACCTGTCCATTCTTCACAGCATCGTACATGAGTGCAGGGTCAAGACTTATTACTTTACCGAAGGATAGATTATATGCCTTTTTGACTCCAGGATATCCGTCTGGCCTCTCTGCGAACTCGGCAGTAAAACCTGCCTTTAATGAACCGGCCGCGGATATTAAATCAGATACTTTTTCCCATCCGTTTTTTACCGCGTGATCATTTCTCATGGCAAAGGCATATGTATTGTTAAACCCAAAAGGCGGAAGCCATTTAAGATTAAACTGCTTTTCATATTCAGCGGAAACAAAGTCATATACTTCACCGGGCGTGAAAGATCCCTCACTCTTCAGGACAGCAAGCAGGCCGGTTCCGGTGTATTCAGGATACATATCTATTTCAGCCTTTAAAAGCGCTTCATGGCAGATCATGGTACCGCCGAGGTTAAGCTTCCTTTCAACATGATGTCCTGTTTTTATTTCTATGATCTGTGCCATCATTTCAGCAATGATCAATTGCTCGGTAAAATTCTTGCTGCCTATCGTTATAGTGGTCTTCTCTGATTGTGATGTACCGGCCTGGGGCATATACCCGGTTATTCCGATCAGAAATAAAAAGATAAGCGGTATAAAAGAGATATATTTTCCGGAGTTACCTGCAAGCAGTTTTACCTTTTTCCTCTTTCGTTCATTAAGCCCCCACGCAATAGCCGATATCGCCAGACTGACATACAGCGCCAGTAAAGCGGAAGGCATGGCACCGAGCAGTATAAGGCGTGTATCTGACAGAGAAAGGCCGCGGTTTATGAACTCACCCAGCCCACCGGCCCCTATGAATGCCGACAAAGTTGCAATTCCAACGCTTATCACTGCTGCGGTTTTAATACCGGCTACAATAACAGGCAGTGCAAGCGGCAGCCTCACCATCTTTATCTGCTGTCCTTTTGTCATCCCCATTCCCCGGGATGCCTCTATTAAATGGGGCGGGACACCTTCAAGACCGGTTACGGTATTCTGTATGATTGGAAGAAAGGCATAAAGCGTAAGGGCAATTATCGCGGGTACAATACCTATCTTGCCGATTAGTATTAACAGGAACGCAAGCATAGCAAGACTCGGGACAGTTTGTACAATACCGGCCATGCCAAAGATAATTGAGCGCAGCCAGGGTTTCTTTATTATGTAAATACCGAGCGGCACCCCAATGAGCGCAGCTGCTCCTGTTGAAATGCCGGACAAAACCAGGTGCTCTCTTGTACGCAGGAGTAATTCCGGTAAACGCTCTGCAATAAATTCCATGGCCATATTACATTAATCCCTGAAAGGCTAATAATTGTTTTTTTGGTTTCATGAGCAGTTCTTCAACGAATTTCGTTTCAGGAGATGAAATGATCTCCTCTTTTGTCCCGACCTGCTGCAGCCGGCCTTCGTGCATTATTGCTATCCGGTCGGCAAGGGTAAA
>PJEL010002362.1_pt1 | contig 17500 bp, 9 predicted proteins | sample 1853271 | NCBI WGS metagenome assembly PJEL01 (sample SAMN08108733, study PRJNA415343) | Invertebrate metagenome, whole genome shotgun sequencing project. | host: Globobulimina | place: Sweden: Gullmar Fjord | collected 2015-08
GAAAAGCATTGGTACGGCACATCATTCGTCAAACCAGACAGGCTTATGGCAGCAGGGCTTGTCAAAGGGGTGGCAGGCTGCAGAGCGCCAGTCCCGGTTGCCTGAGGATCACAGACAGTCGCAGATGAATCCAAACACTGTACCTGATATGTTGTATTCGAAGCACCACTTGGAGCAGTGAATGTGGGCGGGTTGATGGAGATGCTCTGATTCAAGGCAATGACACGACTAGACTCCAGATCCGGCGCGGTCGTGATTGACGTTTTATTCGAACAGGTCTCTCCAGCTGTATTCGCTGCCTTGACCCAGCATGCATATTCTGTACCGGCAGTCATCCCAGTCACGTTGCCCTGCTGGGTTCCTCTAGCAATGCCCGTCTCCTCCACAACTGTTCCTCCCGGTGACACACAACTAGATGCTGCCGTGTTTGTGCTGCAAATAATCGTATACGTCTCCTCTGGATTTCCTACTGCACCATCGACCCACGTGAACGGTATTGATGTGCTGCCAGCAATGCCAGACGAGACTGACGTTGGAGCCCCTGCCGCAATCAACGTTGTGAATACTGTTGGAGCAGACGAGCACACGTCTCCAACTTCATTCGACGCCTTCGCCCAGCAACTATACGTTGTATTGGAGGTAAGACCAGGAACATTCGCAATGCTCACGCCACGAGCAATACCAGTCACGTTCACACCTGCATCCGTGCAAGTAGTAGAACTAGAGCCCTCGACACAGTTCACTGTGTATGTTTCTTCTGGATTTCCCTTGGCTCCATCATCCCATGTCACATTGGCAGACTGAGTCTGCACTGAGGAGCTTCCAACATTACTTGGAGCACCGGGCTCAATCCATGTCGTGAGTTCTGCTGGGCCTGTACTGTTACAAGAAGTCCCCGCAGAGTTGATCGCTTTAACATAGCACGTGTATGTGCTGTTGGGAGCCAAACCCTCCACGGTTCCTGTCTGGGTTCCTCTAGTTATGTTGACAGCCCCGGTCGTAATACCCTGGTCGTTGCAATTGCCGAATGTACCAGGCCCAAGTACACAGTCAACAGTGTACGTCTCCACAGGGTTCCCTTCTGCCCCATCCTCCCAATCAATGGTGGCGGTGGTATTGCTGACGGCAGTAGCATTCACATTCTGTGGTGTGCCAGCTTCGATCCACGTCCTCACCTCTGCAGGAGCGGCACTGCACAAAGATCCAGGAGCATTCTCAGCAATAACCCAGCACTGATACGTGGTATTTGGAGTGAGACCATTGACAGTTCCTTGACCAACTCCTCGTGCAATGCCAGTGGTCTCAATGCCACTTGAGCCACACGTACTGCTGGTGCCATTGACACAATTGATGCTGTATGTTTCTGTAGGATTACCCTCGAAACCATCTGTCCACGATATGGTCGCCGATGTTTTACTCACAGAAACTTGTTGAACATTCGATGGAGCTTCAGGAATGATCAAGGTTCGAAACACCGTGGGCTGGGTTGAGCATACTCTTGCTGATGGATTCACAGCAATAGCCCAACAGCTGTAGGTGGTGTTTGGCAAAAGTCCCACCACAGAAGCACTCTCAACCCCACGTGCAATATCTGTTACATTCACCCCAAAATCGCTGCAGGTAGCAGATATGTCAGATGATGCAACGCAGTTCACATTATACGTCTCCTCTGGCGTTCCAGGTTTGCCATCCAGCCATGTGATGGTGGCATTTGTCTGTCCAAATGATGGAGCCAGCACAAACCCTGGGGGGCCAGCACTATCGCCTTTGGGGACAAATTCAAAAGAGACACTCAATACAGCCATATCATCAGTGTCGTTCACAATACCGGTAATGAGCGCATCCAATGTCACGTTTGATGGATTGGTTAGATCTTCAAACAGCTGTTGGGCCTGAAGGTAGCTGTTGTATTCCACAGAGCCTGATATCTCAGATGAATTGACTGTCCTCGAAGATCCTGGAGCAACTGTATCAACCACACAAGTACCGTTCGGGGAGATTTCCAAAAGATTTTCACACACCTGCTTCTGTTTCTCTAGTGTGAAGAAAGAAGGGGCAACCCTATACCACAATGTGTAAGGCACTAGGCCGCCCTGAGGAAGTGATGTGGTCGCCACGAGAGGACCTTGGCATTTAGTCACCTTTTTGGAAGATGCCAACGCATAGCACCAGTAGGTCGTGTTGAAAAGAAGATTCTCCACCGTCCCAGTGATGTAGGAAGGCTCAGATGGCAAGATACCACTCACAGGAGACCCTTCACTGGGAGCATCGCAACTAGACGACTCGTTGACGCATTTGATCTCATATTCCAAAGTCAATAAATTTGGTCCGGTGTAAAACCCTACAGATATGAAGATAATGTCACATTCAAAGTCATGCAGGACCATGCACAACAGGGCAGTCAACGCACCTATGGTCAAACTGTCAAATGTTGAATTGACCACCGCTGGCTTACGAACACTGAGCAGAAGACGATCGTCTATCTCTGCAAATATACATGTATGGATAATGCAGTATCAATATATGCATGTACATGGACTCGGACAAGCAGATCAACCTAATGTACGTATCAATGCCAGAAAGAAACCCCTTCATTTTGACTGAGACAGCAATTTGAATTTGCCTCGATGATCACGAACCCAAAAGTCAACAACGAGTCCCGTGAAGGTCACAGCACTATTACAAGCGTATGCATATTGCATACTTAGACATTATATTCATTTTTGATCACGAACACACACGACGCACCTTCAGATGACGAGTCCTGGGCCATACAGGTGCCAAGAACGAGGACGACCAGAGTGCACTGAAACAGTGCCCTCGCCGATCGAAGCATCGCGTATGTGCTATAACGTATGATAACAGGGCGTATTTGGTATAATATACTTTAAAAACACAAAGTATCGAGTATATTTAATGAGTTGCCACTGTTGATTGGGATCTTGATCAACTTCAAATCATTGATCCCTTGACTCGAGGGAATCTGAGACTGTCAGAAATCTACCATCTCCTCCAAGGATACTCTTGCAGATATTAACAGTCATGTCACAGAGCTATCAGACAACAACAATGAGACAATGCAGCCATAGATTTTTATCTCCACCACTCTATCAGAAACCATGCATCATGTGATCAATCATCATGAGGACGAACCAGGGAGTCTACCAGACTGCCGAGACTAGGTTCAGAATTGACAGGGTCCATCAGGCAGGGCATTTGGGGTGTCTCGAGGGCTACAGCTTGTCTTCATATCCCGACAACTGTTCAGTGCTCAATGGATGAATGAATATGTATGCTATGAACACGCAGGTGTGCGAACACACCCATGTATCTCCGGATGCCATCAGCACCCAGCCAAGTTCATGAACCAAGATCATTTCCTCCCTTGTTTGTTGGGGAGATGTTGTTCGTAGTAGGGGAATAAAGAACACTTTTAACATCCCCATTAAAAAAAAAAACTTTTGCCTATTTCAGAAAGACTGTTATAGTTATCATATCCGTCTTTGAATCGTCTTCACCCAGGCACTTTGCCTGAGGCGCATGTTGTTTGTTTTTTCTGTGCCTTTTCTTTTCTACATGACAGAAGATACCTCCTCATTTTGAACTGATACCTACTAGTGCTATAATAATTTACTATTATAATGATGGTATTGGGGTGATAGAGAGTGTTGGCGAGCACCTTGTTGGTTGTGAATTTGTCAACTGGCCTTGTGTCTACTCATTCAAGTCATCGAGTGACATCATGTGGATGTATACAAATGTATTGAACCAAGACTTGCAGATTCTCATTGAGATCTCGGTTGCTCTGGTGTCGACGCTGTATGGTCCTTTTGACTTTGCAAGGAATATTCTCACGTTGAAGCTGCTTGTGTTTAATGTCTTGTTGCCGTGTGCTGGAATCACAAACCTAGGGTTTATATCAAATTTTAGAGATGGATCTTTTTGGAGATACTGTGGTGCATTTTTGATGATGCGTGCAATCATGCTCATCGCACACCTGCTCTGGGCTGCAGTTCGAGGAAGAAGGTATAAGAAGGTATATAGGTATGAACACGTGGCAACAAATTGGTTGGTGACATGCTGGGTGAGCAGTTCCATTCTTGGACCTCCGCTGATGGAGTCAGTCTTTGGAAAAGAATACGAATTGTTGGCATTTTGGTCGGATGTGAGCTCTTTCATATTTCAACTGCCTGTGGTATTGTTGTTTTTCGAGATTGATGCAGTGGCTCGATGCTGGGTAGGAGATCGTGGCAAAGCCATGGCTCAAGTCGACTCATCGAAAGGCACATGTGCACGGTTGGAAAACTGTGCATCTGAACAAAGCATGGAGTATACGACGAATGACGTTGTTTGGTATAGAAAGAGAGTCTCACGGGGGGAATGGAAGATGATTGCTTGGAATCTAGCAAAAGCACCACTGATATGGGCTGTTGTTGCAGGTGTGCTTCTATCAGTCACAACGCTTGGGCCGAGATATTTATTTCCTGGGTTTACATACGACCCAAACTGTGATTACGTAGAGTACACGGGATTCATATACTTATTTTTCAGTTCCCTGGCCAAGTGTCTAGAGCCACTTGCTCTCTTCTCTGTCGGCATTGTGCTCTCAAAGAATAATCCATTCACGTGTGGTCTGTGGAGAATTGCTGGGTACATGGCAGTCAAGCTCATTTTTGTACCGTTTCTAATGGTTGGATGTGCATTTGCTGTTGGATTGTCTGACTCAGAAGCAAGAGCAGCAGTGCTGATTGCTCTACTCCCTGTGTCTCCCCCTGCATTTGCCCTGACTGGACACTACGGTGTCGGTCTCGCTGAAGCAGTCTCGACCATTTTGGTGGGGAAGATTCTCGTCATTCCAACAATCCTTGCATGGCAGGGTATCATGGATTCTATCGACCTATTTCCATACAATGCCCCACCAGATGTACCAGTATGCACCTCGTAGTTTTGTTGTTTTTTCTTTTTGAAAAAGAAAAAATAGATTTTAATAAAAGATTATTACATGATGATTGTGATTTGTACGATGGAAAACAGGTCATCACACACCATATCCAAACACTTGCTTCATTCTATTCAAGACTTGCTGTTTCCAACCACTCTTTGTCATATTGACAACATCATGGTTTCCAAACCTGTCTGTATCGGGGATACCCTCTTGGCGCAACGTCAGTGTCACTGCCCCCCTTTCCTTCTCTTCTAACATCACAGTCACCTTGCTCAAGGAACCATCAGGCCAGGAGCTAAACCTCCAGTCCATCTCTATACACGAGTACGGCTCTAACTTTGCAAAAGACCCTTCAATTGATCCACCAAACATCGAGATGGTACCTCCTGGTTCAGCTTTTATGGTTGCCGAGCTTCCAGTATACGCCTTGACCTTTGCCTCATTTGTAAAGCACTCGTAAATATCTTGTGATGATGCATAATAATGTTCCACCATTTCCAAATTCCTTTTTTCTATCCTACTCGAACTCTTCTCCAAAGCTTTCTTTTTCGAATCCTCCACCGCCATTGCACCAGCATCCATCTTGGCGGTCCCATATCCTTCTGCCTCTCCATCCCCAGACTGTCCGCCTGCTCGAAGCTCCTTCACAAACACCCCAAGCAGCTCATACACCACCTTGCGTCCATGCTTTACAATAGCACTTCGAACACGCTCCGCGTCAGCCCCTTTTTCCTTCACACTAATCTGCACCTCTGGATCTTCATCATGATTCTCTTCAGAAATATACGGAGCCTTGACATTCCCACTCCATTCTTCCCCATCATCGGCAGTTGTGCCCTTCCAATCAAATGACACATCCAGTTCATATGCAGGAATCACCTTGCCCTTCCTCCTGTTAATAATGGCGTCCCCTTCCACCTTGACGTTCCCAGCACTCTTGACACACAGGTTCCCATCATCCACCAGAGTCACCCCCTTCAACAACTCTTCAAGCCTCGTACGGCACCAAGGCAGCACATTACTTTCTTCCCAATGCCAACTGTTTACGTTTCTTCCAGATTCACCAAGATCGGTTACTTTCCAACGTTCGTCGCCTTCTCCCCACTTTGCCATGGTCAATGCGATGCCACCGCCTGAATATATAAATACAGGAGCGATGGCAACAATGTATCAAATCAATTAAATACGTAAAAAAGAAAATAGTCCCTCTCTATTCCTGGTGTTTGAATCCAAGTAAACTTTACCTGTAGCTTTTTTTTAAAGGTTCTTCTAGAAGAACTTTACTAAAGGTTAATTAACTTGTTAAAGTTTGGAAAAAGTCCATGGGACTCATATCGATTCCTCTCCACGGCACAACGTCTACAGAAAGAAAGAAAATTACAAGGATCATTAACAATGGTAGTCTTACGACGACTCGGACCACAGAGGGTCTCTGCTGCTGTTGGACATGTTGGACAGTCCAGACGTGTCTCTAGACCACGCGTGGTATGTGGTGCAACACCTGAAGGAAAGGAGTCTTCATCATCTTTTGTTGAAAATATGATCAATGGTCTTACTGTTGCGATCCAATCCTCTCCACTGGCAGATGGTAAGAAACGTATGGCTATTGCTCAAGCTGGAGTATATGATGGACAGGCTGTCAAAGCTCGTATGGAACAGTACATTGCAGAGAACAAGGTGATGATCTTTAGCTTTAGTACATGTCCGTTTTGTAAGAATGCGAAAAAGCTGCTGGATGACATGGGTGTTGGGTATGAAGCTGTGGAACTCAATGAGATGGATGGAGGCATGGCGTTGAGGGCAGAGCTTGCAAAATTGACAGGTCGAACGTCGATGCCAAACATCTGGATTGGAGGGAAAGGTATTGGAGGATGTAATGATGGGCCAGGATTGATGACACTGTATAAGAATGGAGAGCTCGAGGGAATGCTGAAGCAGGCTGGAGCATTGTGAATGAATTTGTTTGTTGGCTATTTCATATGTAAAACATCTACATTACGATATACTATGTGTATTGCTTCTTAGAGTGTCACGTACACTCATGAGGAGCCTTCCAAGGTGGTTGCTGCCTGTGCCATCAATTCCACATCCCCAGAAAAAATCATGGGGAGATGATTCAACCAGTATTTCCTCAGAGACATCGTGCAAAAGACGAGTTTGCAGGGTTTTGTGGCATGAAAATTTTCTAAGAAGAGCTGCATGCATGACTGTGCACTTGACGTCTGCCCAGTCTGGACGGACAAGGTCTGGTGTGGCACGTTCTGCTGCTCTGCCACACCTGGCTGCCTCCTCGGGACTTGCTGCCTTTTGTATCTGTTCAATCAGGTGTTCAGCGCCATATACACCTGAAAATTTCTGTGCCTGATAGTAATGCTCTACAGAGGGCCATACATGGCTGTCTGGTATGGTTCCATGTGTGGAGGATAGTAACACATCTTCAACTTTTTGGAATGTCTCTTTTGTCATTGTCCCACTAGGCATGCTGATTGGATGGGGACTGAAATTACTCAGAAATCCCATTGAGTCCCAGCACTTGTAAAATTCTTTTTGGCTTTTTTTGTCCCCATGTACCGGAGTGGACGAGGGAGTGTGCCATGTGGGATGTCCATCTCTCCCCATGGAGGAAGAGACTGGGCTATGAAGACGTGGACTGCCATCCTGTATGAGACCAAGGGATTTCGCTAGTGCTTTAGGACCACCTGATGTAGGAAGATATCCATGCATCATGAGATCTGGGCCTACGGGTGCCCAGCGAGGTTCTACTACATTGATGGCCTGAGTCATTTCGACAAATCCCAGCTCTCCCATTGGAGTGGGTGCCCTATCTCCACCTATTATTTTCGGGGCAATAAATGCCATCACTTTATGTATTGCATTATCTGCAACTGCTGGGGCTGCCAAAGCACCACCACATTCCCAAAGACATGCCAGGAATCCTCGTTGATAACAATACTCAGAGACGACACCTGGTGTTAAAAAGTCAAATTCAATGACTTCCACGCCCTTTTTCACTAGTTCTTTTTGCATGCTCGTGCGAACTCCTTTTTGAGTCGCAACTATTGTTGGAGCAACAGATATATCCCACATGGCAGCTTCTATCGGAAGGTCTAGTTTTCTGGACATGACAATTCGTACTGGCTGATGACCACTGTCTCGACGAGTTGTGAGCTTTGGATTATCTCGACGAACAGTCTGCCCACCTACAATGACTGCATCACACGACGCTCGTGTTTCAAATACTATACTGCGAGAGTCTTTACTGCTTACCCATGCACTATGCCCTGTGGACGCTGCTATTTTACCATCCAGGGTCATGGCATATTTCAGCACCCCCATGGGCTTACCAAGAGCTGCTCTATGTAGCAACGCCTCATTAGCCGTATACAATATATCAAGTCTATCATCTTCTATGGTATCAACAACGTCTACCTTGATGCCCGCTGACAAGAGAGCATCTATAGCAACACCTCTTGAATGCACAAGTGGGTGCCGCAGACCAACAACACATCTCTGGATACCAGAGGTAATAAGTGCCCGTATTGCAGCGTCGTCCCCATGGCAATCTCCACATTCTATATTCAAGTATGCTGTACCACCTCGAGCCCTTCCCTGTGCTTCCAGGGCAGCAGATACTTCAGGAGACTCTGCCCCTTGTGCCCAGAGGGAACCACGTCCAACGACGTCGCCGCTTTCAGTTGTCAAAAGACATCCAGCGTTTGGGTGAGGTTGTGTTTTTGTCACTGATTGTAAAGATAGCTCAGTAGTTTCTATCAATCTCTCGATATCTCTGTCACTCAACGCACGTCGTGTGAAAAGCCGTTGAGCATGGGGACCATGCACTCGAGTCCTGCCAGCGCTCGGAAGACGAGATACACGCATGTGACATACGCTCATTCTATATGTAATACGATATATTATCCCGATGTACCTCTAGAATATATCCACCTTCATCTATCGACTGTATGGAGTCCTGTAAAGATGGAACAAACCTCTTTAGTTGTCTTTCAGTTCCAAGGACACGAACATTGTCCTTCATACTATGTCTATACTACTTAAATGAATAATGTATAAGGATATCTAGGAATCCTTTCAACATTTAACACGATTGCAATGCTTTCTGGAGATATTGAGTTTGGACAGGAGAACACATGTGGCAAAATTGATTGAAGATTTCTGGAGACGTCTGGAATCCTTTCAAAACCGAAGGAACATATTTGAACACAGAGATCTGACTTACGTGATCAGTATCACGCCTGGCTCGCTCTAAATAATCTACACCTGCCAGGTGAGAGTCAAAGTCGTCTTCATCTCCCAGAAATTCCCCATACATTGAGTATGCTGGGTATTCTTCTTCTTCTTCGTCATCATAGTCATCATAGTCATCATCGTCTTCATCTTCAATCCATTCTTCTTCCTCGTCCAAGTCTGCTGCCCCCTGCGTCTCTGCTTCAATGTACGAGTCTAGCAATATCAAAGCAATTTTTGACCTCAAGGGAACCATACTCCATTCCTCCTTCATTGTCACAGATTTTGAACGTGTTCTGATTGACGATGATGTATCAGTACGACATCCTTTGACGAAGATATTGTCAATAAGAGGGTTTGGGCATGCGAGGATACTTGCAAGCCCAACAATGGAGCGTTTGATATCATACGGTGTTCTAATTTCAATATGCCGCTCAATCCATTTCTCCATGGCGTTCTGAATTGCCGTCTGATTGCTGTCTAAACTTGCAATTATTGATATGAATGCAGAGCAATCAATGTGGAACAATGTCGCCAAGACACCAATGAGAGATTGCACCAACATGGGTTCCTCTGCCATGCAAAGCTTTGCAGTTAGCATTCGCAGAATTGTTACTATAGTATCCTGGCCCTGCAAAAGTATAAAGAATATCCAATGATTCATCAGTAACGATGCAAAGTAACAAGAAATAGTCTTTTGAGCAACTATCATACCAGATTTTCTAATGACATTGCATCAACAAGTGCAAGGATAATCCCACCAACATATCGAGCACCTCGATCAGGAGTGTTTGGTTGTAGCAAGAATTGAATCAATTGAATGAATGTACCAATACTTGTTTCAGGACAAGATGAAAACCAAGAGAATGCATCAGCCTTTCCTATTTGCAAACTTGTTCTCAGAAATGCTGAAACAGATGCCATAACGTCTTCATCCTGTGTTGACTGCAGCAGCTGTAGTGCGCCTGGTGCAAATTCTACAAACACTGCCTTTGCATCTTGTGGAGAAGCAGGGGACGTGATTTCTACCAGGAGATCAAAACAACTACTCACAAGTAATGTTGGGCAGGGGTCTGATTGCAAGACTGCTTGAATAGTTGGAACGGCAGTTGTTGCCATGTGAGCAAGCCCACCAGGACATCTAGAAAGATTTTGAAGTAAATCAAAAGCATCCTCGCCGAGTAAAGGATCATTATAGTTATCTATCCAAGCTCTCATAACCACAGGTATAATTGTACCAGCCCACGAGGCTATACATGAGGGCTCTTTGCGAACAATTTCTTGAATATTCTCCAAAACCAAGTGCATGGTATCATCTGTTGAAGTTCTCAAAATATCCGACAAGTATCCCATAAAATGATTGCTCATAGGCAGGATCTCTTCAGTGGTACTGTACTTTATGAGTGGAGCTAGTGCCTGGAAAATTCCCCCATACAAAGCAGGGCTGATGCCTTCAGATGCAATACATGTTCCAAGACATTGCAATACCATACCTCTTGTCTCTGGTACAAGTACTTTTGCATATTTACCTGCATACATAAATATCCTTGCAAGCAGCAAGGGGTGGGCAATCGAGTTGTAGGTGGCATTGTTCAACAACCAATGCAGCAAATAGTTGGGATTCATGCAAGAACCATCTTTCTTTAAGAACTCATCTCCTTTAGTCTTCCCGATGAAATATTCTGGGACATTGCAAAGCGCTAAAAGTGCCGCCTCCATAAATCTCCAAAAGATCACATTCTGAGCTTGTAGAGCATTCTCTGCTGTTTCGATGGCTTTTGAGATACCGTCTTGCAATGCACAAGCACCAGCATGCCCATATGATTCAACGATTGATTCAATCAGCAAACCACCTGAGCTTCTACATCCCCAAAATTCTTCTCCACTGCTCAGGAATGAGTTGCAGTCATCCAACCATTCCTCTGCATCATCTGGTGTTATCATCATGTAATGCTGGATAGTATCTCTCACAACACTATTCAAAGATGCCTCGCATACTTTCTTTAGTCTTTTATACGTTAATATTGTTGTGAATGCTTCTAAAAGTTGACAAGATACATCAGCGAGACTCGTTTCTGTTCCATCATCAGATCTGTGCTGAGGCATGGCACCATCACTCCTCACATATTCACCATACATACCACATAAAATCTGATTGCATGCCCATACAGACCCCAGAAGCCCGTGGCATGGGGTCATCTCCGATAGCCTACTACTCAAAGGAATCAGGCGTGCAACACACTGCAAACCCATGTGCAGACATGGCCATGACTGTGTGTCACGTATAGCTTTGCTGGTTTGCTCCAACACAGCACGGGTAACATCAAACCACGATGCAAGACTATCTTTCAGCAGCTGCTGAGCTTCGTCAGAGGATTTATACATCATCTCAGAGGCATCAATCGTCGCATGTAGGATGGTCAGAGCCTGGTGCTGTGCTTTCCAATATTCTCCTAGGGACTTTTGCACATCTGTAATGCACGATGACAGTATGTGCGGCAGCACCATCCGCCCTAGCTCGATCACGTGAATTTGATCAAGATCTTCAACCATCAAACACAACAATCGAAGAGCCCCACGGATGAACACATCATCGGATTGTGCCTGAATCACACTGACCAGGCCAGGCAAGAGCTCTGGCCAATCAGTCACAACATTCTCCGACTTACATATCTCTGCAATCACCAGCCCCGTTGCCGTTTGCATTTGCGAATTATCTTCTCTCAGTCCATCAGGTAACATGCGCCGAATTTGCGCCGTATCCATCCCTTCAGAAGACCAGGATGACCTCACCAACCGTCGTAGAAACACCAGGGCCAACTGACGTTGCCCAACATCCGAGGCAACATCCAGGCCAATCCCAGCCAGACACACCCCAAAGCCTGGCAAAATGCTACATGAATCTAAATATTCTTCCCCTTGCTGACGAGATCCCGCATCCGGAGAGAGAGTCAGGTTCAGAGACGTGATAATTTTTGATTTGAAAAACTCCTTATCGGCATGATCACCGACAGCCACACGGCCCTGTTCAACGGGAACCGTCATAGTATCATATAAATATATATCAAGTGAATGAACAAGAATGGCAACCGCTATGTTGCGATTTGAAAATTCGAAATCGCAAAAATTAACTTTTTAAAAATCTCCATCAGATTAAAAAAAATTAAAATTGAAGTTTTGCCTGTAATAATAAGCTCAAATGGGTCTTTATATGTCGTATAAGAATACATCCGTTATTATTGTCATGTTTAATTTCAGTTAGAAGGCCACATTGTCTCAGAAGAAGGCCCTCGCTTGTTTCCGAAGGAGATCGAGGCACCCACACAGTCTCCCGCATATCATGAGTGGCGACAAGAGCAGAGTCTCATATGACACTCATACTATTGACTTTAATGGAAATGAAATCCCAATACCGTCTGAAGAGATTGGAATCAGTAGCCAGATCGTTGGTCAACAAGAGGAGGAAAAGAAAGTTCCTCTGGTTGGTGTTGAACTGATTGAACAAGAGCCCACTGATGTGCATACTATGAAACAGAATCACTCTTCCTTGATCTGGATGTATCCAGTTGCGGCTGTTGTAGGAACAGGACTCGTGTGGAAAACTGTGAGGAGGTTGCTGAGAAGGAACAACTCAAAGCACCTCAATGAGTCCAGGATTTGCAAGCAGGTGTTGTACATAGATCAGCCAAGTGTTCCAGAGAATGTTATATTGTCTAAAGATTATGCGAACATGAATGGGTTCTCCCGTGAGTATAGATTTGTTGCATCGGAAAAGATGCATGTGTGTGGATTTGCAGATTGTTCTGTCTCTGCCCCAGTAATAGACATATTGGTACAGCGAGGTTCTATATGTGTTGGGGTTGCTCCTTTTTCTCTCGATATTGAATGGATTCGTCGATATCTGAAGCAGGCAAACACGAATGGCTGGCATGGTCTTGGTGATGTTGGGATTGGAGTTGCTGTGAGTACTGGCATGTGTGATTTCGGGATTGGAGTCGATGAAGTTGGGACAACTATGAGCTCCGTGATAGCTAGTGGATTATTTGGATACCGTTCAACCTCTGGATTAGTCATTTCGGAAGGCTTTAGTCATTCCAGCCCGACCTTGAGTTCAGTGTGCATTGCTGCAAGGGATGGAGATGTACTGCAGCAGTGCTCAAAGGCTGTGAATATTCCTAAAACACAGTTTCAAGATACAGTTGAACGATATTTGGTGGCGGATGACTTGTTTGCAATTTGTAGCGAAGATGTAAAGGGAATGCTTCCATCAGTAATAGAAGCAATGAAGAGATGGGCAGGGCCAGACCAGGCACAGGCACTTTCCTTGTGTCAATGGATGTACCACAGGATTCCATCGATAAAGCAATTTATGAAAAAAGACTCCACGGACGACTCGGTACCATCCACATCTGAAATAGTAGATGCATTGGCATGTGCTGCAATGACTATTTGGCAGAAAGAAAAGAAAGAGGAGGGTCGATTTGCTGAAGACTTTTCCTCATGTACGTATTCTGAAGCCATCAAAGTTGCAGAAGATATATCTGTGGCATGTAGAAAGGCAATGGAAGAGGGCCTCGTATTTGTTATTCCAGCATGTTCTTCCGCAGCACCTAGTCTGAATGCTTCTGCAGAGGTCATTACGTCATGGGAAAGGGACTGCATGAGGTTTGCCTGTATTTCTTCCCTATCTGGAATACCTTCTGTAGTTATACCAATCAAAGAAGTGGAGAAAGGTCGCCCCAAAAATATGGCTGTCTCCATTTTAGCAAGGCACCGCAAGGATTACACAATTCTTCGTTCTGCAGGCAAGATTTGCTCATTTATCGCAGAACACAAAAAGAATGCAGCAAAACCCACCAATATTGCTTCAAACGGGAAAGAAAAAGATATAACTCGAGGGGAAAAGGAGAAATCGCTAGGGAATAAGTGTTTCATGGCGAAGAAGTTTGATCAGGCAGTGCAGCATTATAGCAATGCTCTTCAGTTTGATCCACACAATCCAATTTATTTATCCAATAGGGCGATGTCGTACTTGAAGCTTGGGGCATATCAAGAAGCTGAACAAGATTGTACAAGAGCTCTCGAGTTGGACTCGTGCCTTGTCAAAGCTTTGTTGCGTCGCGGTGCTGCAAGAGTTGCTCTTGCTCACTTTGAGGCAGCCAGGGGTGACTTTGAACGGGTTCTCTTACTAGAACCCCAAAATAAGCAGGCTCGAGAGGAGTTGAAAAATGTTGTATCTTTATGTTGAATCCATTACATACATTTACAGTAATAAATACATTTAATGGCCACCCAGCACAGCAAAGCCAGATGAAAAACTCTTTGCTGATTCCCTGGCAGAAACATCAGACTTGTTCCTTCTCCTAGTAGTTTCTACAGTTTCCCAAGAAGAATCATCAGGTTGGTTCTGATGAAGATCTGTGGTTGCTTTCGAGGTTTCTGCAGTAGATGCTGCTCTAGCTTTTGCTTTTGCTCTCGCCTTTCTTGACTTTTTTCCAGTGGCTAGCTCAACAAGCTTCCTCTTGATATATTCTGCTGAAAATGTTGCCACAGCTGGTGTTGTGCCCAGATATGCCCCAATATAGTCTGCAACTTCAGAATTTGATTCTACAGTCATGAGGAACTCACATAAAGTGACATCATCAGATCCAGTGAGTGCTTTCATCTGCCCTGCACACCATGTTCTAAATTCACCAGCAAGAGGACGACCTTGATCAGTGGGATCAGCCTCAGCAAGTTGCAATGCTGGAGCAGCTGGAGACTGAAAAACTACTTCTGGATGAGATGGACGAGGTGGAGGAGGTGGTGGTGATGGCTTTGGCTGCATCACCGGTGCTGGCTTGCTTATTGTAGGCACACCTCTATTTGCATCCTCTTGCCTTGTCCCTGCTGCTGCAGCAGCAATCCATACACTGGTGTTAGATTCAACAGCTGTTGGCGTGCGCACTGGAGTATTTTTCTCCTCATAGTCCCAAAATGCATTCTGGGCTTCTTGTTTTGACTGCAACTCTTCATTTTGAATGTCCTTCAAAGAGTACGAATCAGTCGACTTTGCCACAGATGCCCATCCGCTCTTCTGCATGCTCGTCTTCTGTGCCTCTATCTTAGCTTCGGTTTGTAACTTAGATCTTCTTTCATCCTCTTCCTGTTGAATATCTTTCAATGATATCATGGCATCAGATGTCCTTGAAGCAAGCCAAGGTGCTGGCTTTGTTTCTGGGCGCATACGTGCATCCTCAACATGTTCTTCAACCTCTTGTGGTGATTCGAACGGATCTACGGCAGTATTGTGAGGTGCAAGCGGGCTCTCAAACGTTTCTTGTCCTTCATCTTTTTGAACTACATGATCAGCAATATAGATGCCACCTGGCTCCTGAATGACTGTGTGTTTGTGCTGAGGTTCAAACACATGGTCTTGAACATACGGGGTGGGGGCATTCGTAACATACATGCCTCCTGACCAGGTCATAAGAAGATCTTGGAGTGTCGTCAGTCGACCACTGGTATCAGAACTACTCTTCATAACTAAATCAGGAGGAAAGAATCCTGCAGCATGCCACTCTAAAATTTCAGCACGTCTAAAAGGACCTTGCCACATCCCTTGTGGATCCACATACATGTACATATCATCAACCAATTGCGTTGGCTGTGGTTGTAGATGTGGTTCCTCTAGATATTGTTCAGTTGGTGGAGATGTAGGAATGATTGCTTCTCCGGGCAAGACATGCGGAAGCGAGTTCACTGGAGAAATGCTCGACTTTGGTGCCTCTGAGGAATGACCCATGCTGATATAAGCATTCACTGGCCTCCTAGCCATCCCTTGCAGCTGTTCAACAACGTCTACAAATTCCCCAGCTGTTGTGAAGAGCATTGGATCATCTCGAGACACCACAGATGGAAGAAGAAGTCGGCCAGTATACAGCAATTTTCTATATATTTTCGCCAATTCATCAGTAGAATATCGATATGTGGCACTCGAAGGACCAAATGGAATTGAACCTCTTATTCCACCACCAGTTCCAAATGACTGTTGATGAGAATCAAGTGACACATTCTGCATGGATTCAGCAAGATCATCTTGTGCTGACCAGGAGGAATCGTGAGATTTATTCGACCTCCAACTATCATTTTTCCAGTTGCTACGATTCTGAGATCTCCATGAAGGCTCTTGCCATTTCGAATTCCCAAATGCAGGTGTCCGCCAAGAATCACTCGAGCCCGCAATACTATTCGGCTGTTTTGGTCTATGCCCGCCTCCGACTTTGACACCATATCCACCTCCATAGTGACTAGAACCATTTGACATTCCATGAAAGTGGCTATTACCCCATTCATCATGGCTCTCATGATGGAAAGGACCAGTTGAAAGTCCTTGCTGAAATGTATTCTGCAAGGGAGGTGCATTCTGCAATCATATACATTGGCAAATGGAATGCAGGCACAAATATTGATGGATCAATAAAGCCAAGACAATATCTCCATACAACATACCATCAGCAAACTCGACGAGTTTGTACTAGCAGAATATTTCATCCAGTCCAGGCCCTCATCTACAGCATGGCAAGGTTCACATTGTGACAATCAGATACGATGAATACGTCAGTCATACACAGAAACATAATATCAACGGCGTTTCCACCGTTGACCACACGAATAGCAGAATGTGTCCAGCGAATGAGCCGATTCAAAGGTGCGAGTTGAACAAAACGTGATCACAGAACCAAAAACTGCAGACTCTTCCACAGCCAGTGACATAAACATCAATGTCACTATTAAAATATCTAATATGCACCGGGGTATGAGTACCAGAATCTCCTATCACGTACCTTTACGTTGCCCGCTCGGCATCATGGATTCGCGTCCTCCAGAGGTAGGCGTGTAGAATGTACCATCAGACATGTTGTATGAATTCGTTTGCAGTATTTACAATAAGATTTTTGATTTGTTTTCATCATTCGACAGAGAGGACGTCGCTTTGAACCTCATTTTTGAAAACGATACGATTTTTTTGAATCGCCAGGTTTTCTATAGAAAATTATACAATATAATAATCAATCAAAAATTGCAGAATATGCATACCCACTCGCCTTTTTATCATAGCACTCATCGTCCTCCCAATCACACCCAGCCAGCCAGTTCCCAAACCCTCCCTCTATGGCCTCGTCAATACCCTCCATGGCCATGCCCTCGTCAAACTCGCTGCGACTGATCGACCCATCGCCGTCCACATCCAGCAAAGCGATCAACTCAGCTTTCTGCGCCTCCGTCAGCGACGTCACGTTGCCACCAGACGGTCTGAAGGACGATATC
>PJEL010002363.1_pt1 | contig 17500 bp, 12 predicted proteins | sample 1853271 | NCBI WGS metagenome assembly PJEL01 (sample SAMN08108733, study PRJNA415343) | Invertebrate metagenome, whole genome shotgun sequencing project. | host: Globobulimina | place: Sweden: Gullmar Fjord | collected 2015-08
TACGATAACGCCGTATAAATTTCAAACAAGTGCTGCCCTTTAGGGTTCATTTAAAACGAATTGACTCATTGTTGCTCGCTTTTTTAATAGAATGACTATGATACAAAGCTCGCGCCGCGATTAAATCCGTTTTAAATTGAATAAATTTTAACCCTGAAAGATCAACAGTCCCTAGTATATTGTTAAATGGTACTACTCAGTACCGTAATAGTTTGGTACTATGCAGTACCAAAGTCAACAACATATTAACGTTAACGTACCTATTGATGATAAAAGCTATAACAGAACAAGCAATTGCCGAAGAAACAATAACCTTAACAGCTCGAGGTTTATTAATATTAGATGCTGCTCAGCAATTATTTTTTAAACATGGCTTTGATGAGACCTCATTAGAAATGATCATTAATGAAGCGGGTGGCTCAAGGCGATCCATCTACAATGAGTTTGGTAATAAGCAAGGGCTATTATTAGCGGTAGTTAATAGACAAGTGAGTAAACAAGCACAAACATTAACCGCTATTAATCGTAACTTATCAGCTAAAGATGCACTAAATGATGTTTGCCATAAATTCGTTCAAGGTATGTTATCACCGACAATCATGTCGTTATTTCGTTTAGTGATACAACAGGTGGTAAAGTTTCCTGAACTGGGTGAAGTGATAAATCAGAAAGGTCGATTGACGGGAATTTTACCGCTTGCTGATTACCTTGATTACTTAGCAGAGCAAGAGATCATTCAAATTGAAGATGCTCACTTTGGGGCGCAAATGCTAATAGAAATGGCGAAAGGACCATTGCATACTAGGGCGCTGTTAATACCCAATATAGCTGTTACGGAAGATGAAATATCACTGCAAGTAAATAAAGCCGTCAATATTTTCTTAAAAGGCCATCAAGTATAGGCCTATCTTTTAAGGAGTAATACCAGTTTGATTAAGTTTGTGACCTTGTTGTGTATAGGAAAAATAATTCAGGGCAAGGCGCTCGATTGACTAATAGCTGGCTATTAGGATTGAGAGCAACGCCGCTTTGGAGTATTTTAACCAACACAAGTGGGCAATAATTTAATGAAATTGGTATCATATGTTAATGAAGGAAGGATTAAATCTAGCATCTGCTAAGCGTATTGCCGAAGCAATTAGCCAGGTGCACCCTGATTTTGCCGTTGAGGATTTTTTACAGCAAATTGACTCAGGTTTGTCATCACTCGAATTAAAGCAAAGGGTTGATCACTTTATTGAGGTTTTGGCTAGCTATTTACCGAAAGACTTTACAGCGTGTCATGATATTTTTACTCAGTTAAAGCCCCATTGGAACTATGGTGATCCTGAGGATCCTTTACGTTCATTTGCGGCTTGGCCAGTAACAGACTTTGTTGCAAAATATGGTATAGACAGCCCCGATTTAGCATTTGAATGTTTGCACTATCTGACCAGCTTATTTTCAGCAGAATTTGCTATCAGGCCCTTTATCCAAAAATACCCTGAGCTATCAAATAACTATTTAAAGCAATGGGTAACAGATGAAGACTATCATGTCAGGCGATTAACATCTGAGGGCACAAGACCACGGTTACCCTGGGGAATAAGACTGCAAGAGTTTTGCCAAGACCCAACACCTAATTTACTCCTATTAGAGCAACTTAAAGATGACGACAGTGAATATGTACGTCGCTCTGTCGCTAATCACCTCAATGATATTGCTAAAGATAATGCCGATATTGTCATTGCAGTGTGCAAAAGTTGGCAAACTAATGCCACAGCTAAGGTATCAGCTAATACGCAGTGGATTATAAAGCATGCTTGTCGTAGTCTAATTAAATCAGGTAAGCCGGAAGTATTTCCATTACTTGGTTTTACCAAGTCACCAGCGATTAAGGTATCAGCATTATCGATTAGCAATTCACAGTTAACATTGGGTGATAGTTTAAATTTTAATGTGCAGCTTACTTCAACATCAATGAGCAAACAAAAATTAGTTATCGATTTTGTTATTTACCATATGAAAGCTAATGGACAGTTATCCCCTAAAGTCTTTAAATTGAAAGAGCTGACACTGAAAGGCAAGGAAAGTATTAAACTAACCAAGCTACATAAGATGAAAGCTATCTCTACGCGTAAGTATTATTCAGGTAAACACCAAATAGCAATACAGGTAAATGGCAAAGAATACATAATTAAAGACTTTGACTTTACTGTGGTTGCTTAACCCTCCGCTTGTTTAGTTGTTAAGAAAACTTGCTGGGTGACTAAATCGCAATGCAAGCATGAAGCTGTACTTAAATAGCATAAATAAACATCAGTCAGTAGGGTTGTGAATAAATACTTGTTGCTTACTGAACAAAGTTTCGTATAATGCCCATCTCTTTAGCTTATAGCTAAAGTCATTGTGTTGCCGGAGTGGTGGAATTGGTAGACACGTCGGATTCAAAATCCGATGCTTTCGAGCGTGACGGTTCAAGTCCGTCTTCCGGTACCAATTCAAGCTTATTAATAGCTTGAAGACAATAAACCAGCTTAGGCTGGTTTTTTTGTGTCTGAAAGATAATATTAAGATAGATTAGACGGTATTAAAAAGGTTTTATATGGCAGCTACAGCATACGCACTTCATATATTAGTTAAGCACAAAGAAATTGCAGAAGATATTATTAAGCAGTTAGCTAAAGGTGCTAAGTTTCAAACGTTAGCTAAAAAATATTCAACCTGTCCGTCGGGAAAAAAAGGCGGTGATTTAGGTGAATTTAAACGCGGTCAAATGGTACCTCAGTTTGATAAAGTAGCCTTTAAAGGCGCACTATTAGAGCCTCACCTTGTTAAAACTAAATTTGGTTGGCATGTAATTAAAGTGCTTTACAGGACTTAATTTACCGCTAGTTTTTATTGGATGCAGGTTCTTTTCAAAACTCCTGTCGAAAGACATGTAGGTTCAAGTCCGGCTGCCGGTACTAACTGAAGAGTAATAAAACTTAAGGATAGAGTTTGAAAAAAAATTTATTATTTACAATGTTAACCATTGTAGCTTTTGTTGGTAGTTTCCTACTGGCTAACCATTTTTCTGATAAAAAAATTGATTTACCCTCTCAAGTGTCTCAAAGCATAAGGTGGTTCGAGTCGTTATTTTTATATGATCCAGAATTAGAATTACGCACTACACAAAACCTAAAAAATCAAACTGCAGGATCAGAGCCAAACAAAAAATTAGGCGAAGATGCTGAGCAGAATTATTCACATGCGGAAGTCGGCAGACGGTCTACTTGTGTAGATACATCATTAGGCGAATTGAAATATAAAAAGGTCGGTGATATATACACTTGGACTGACAAAAATGATGTATATCACGTAAGCGATAAAGCTCCTAGCGAGGGAAAGTTTGAAATATTGAATTACGCAGGTGAAAAGGTTTTCGATTACTTAACTTTAGATTTTAATACCGAAAGTCTACCTTATGATTTCAATCAAAAACTTACCGTAAAACTGAATAAGCTATTTGAACTCTATGGGAAATTACTTGATAGCTCATCGTTAAAGAAAGTTGATATCAAGCTGCAAATATATCAATCGAAAATAGCTTTTGAGCAAATTAAGAAACAACATAATATGTCTAGTGGCGACAACATTAATGGTTTTTATAGTCACGGTAATAATCAGGCATATCTACTATTTCGTAATAATGAACGAACAATGAGAACGGCTGCGCATGAGGCAACACATGCAATTAACCGCGCAATTATTGGATATACACCAAGATGGTTAAATGAGGGGCTTGCTGAATATAGTGAATACATTCAAGTTGCAGGTAACTCCGCTACAGTTTTTCCCAATAAAGATTGGACGAAGAAATACTTTATATCAAAACCTCTATTGCCTTTATCTAGCTTATTTTCTGCTAACAGAAGCCAGTGGAATTCAGATTTAAGACAACAGTTATACAGAACTAGTTGGGCATTTGTTTATTTTATGATGGAGCACCCAGATCGTAAAACAATACTAGCTAAGCTGATTAAGATCGAACAAAAAAATCTTTGCAATATTATCGATAGAAATAAAGTTGAACAGCAATTGGAAGTACCATTAAACGTGCTACAAAGACAGTTTTCAAGTTGGTCTAAGTCAAAGCTTAGAAGGCAATCAATATAGTCTATACAGAATGATGTAATAGGAAGGCACGACGGACTCAAAATTCGTTGCCTTCGGGCGTGACGGTTCAAGAAGCACTAAACAGGAGTGGTCGATTTTTTTTTCAAAATATAATCTCTATTAAATTAGCCAATCTATTGAACCATTACGGTTTTGGCTTAACCCACCTTCGATAATACCTATCTTCTCTCTTAGGCGGTAATTTAAAATCTGGCCTGTTGAAAAATGATAAAGCTAACCCACTACAGGTTAGCTTTTTAGCCTCTGCTTAACGATTAACAACCGGTCCAAACATCAGCATCCCAAGCTTTACATTCTTTACTATAAGTACCATCAGCATTAAAGCGTGTGGTTTCATAGTTCCAACCATCCAAACCTGACATTAATTTTTTATATACAACACGTAAACCATTTTCTTCGACCATTTTAGTTAAAACAATGAGGCTAAAGGTTTCGTATAAAGTAGTAGTATCACTAATGTCATCGTCATAGTGATAATTTAAACCATCAATTTCTGCGTTGATTGCTGCATAATCTAATTGATTCTTGTTTTGATGAAAGCGGTTCATATCGTTAAACATCATAAACTGCTCTGCTTCTTCATCGAAACGTATGATATATTGCCCGATAGTGCCAAGTCTTTTGTCGTGATCACTCCAGTCCATATTAAAAATGTACTTTTGATTGTCTTCACCAGCACAGGTTGAAGTGATATTAGTCATTTCACGTTCATGAATAGCACTTCCACCCTTAGCTTCAAAGTAATTTAAATACTCGTTGGTATTACAAGCTTCTTCAGAAGTAGCTAGTTCAATTTTATCATCACCTACATTCTTAGCTGATCCTCTACGGTTATAGAAATCAACTTGAGTACCAATAGTGTCTAAATCATCACTAACACTGTGGGTGGTAGATTCAACTTTTGCGTGTGACGACCAGCCATTACTACTGTCATTTCCGGTAGCAGTATAGATATACTCTTTACGTACCCAACCATCGCTAGTTTTTAAATACTTAACATCAACATAGCTATTAGGGTGATTTTTTTGAAGCTCACTTGCCTCAGCAAAACCTTTCTTCAAGCCTTTAACAATTAGTACCGCTAATTCATGTGTAGTGCTATCACCATTGGCAATGTAATCAGCAAAGATCGCATCTTGGCTGATATTATAATGAGTGACAATATCTGTAAGGGTCTGCTCAATATGTCGAGCTAATTCATCAATTTTTTCATGATTATCACGAATAACATCGCAGGCTAGATTAGGGTTATCTAAATCTTCATCTTTTAATAAAAATTCTGATTTAATTGATTCCCAAATAACGGTTGTCAGTGGGGTAATGTCAGTATTATCGCCTGTATCAATAGCACTTCCCATTAATGGAGGAAAAACTAATTGGTAGGCTTCTTCTACTACGCCTGAATCACTATCAGTTGAACCTACAGGGACATCAACAACTAAAGGTACGTATGCTTGACAGTCATATTGTGCGGTATCTAAATCTAAAGAATACTCACCGTTAACTCCAGTTATCGCTGATGGCTCATTATTATCAAGTACAGTATTGCCGTTTAAATCCAAAAATACCGTAGCGCCTGTGACATAACCATCTATGACTTTACCTGATATAGTTGCTGCTGGTGCTATTGGTTGAATTTCTACAGGTGTTTCACTGTCATTACTGCCACCACCACATGCGGTTAAAGTTAATAAACTTATGGCAATTAAATAATATTTCATTTCCATTTTTATTACTCCATTAAAGTTGAAAAATAATTAGCTGAAGCTCTATAGATAACATAACAAATTCAGCATAAACGGTATAGCTATCAATCACTTTAACCTCAGGTCGTGGGCTCCAAGGTGATAGTACTCGGGCGTAGCGGCTCAAGTCCGTCTTCCGGCAGTAATTCAAGTTGTTCAACAACTTTTGCAGATAGTTTATAAATAGCCTGAGGTTGATTTCTTATTAATAATCAGTGTCCCTTATTTTCATGAGTTTCATGAGTTTCTTTCTTTTTTATTTTGCATTGTTGCCAAGCTTGCAATGGACATTCTTTACAACTTAAAGGCTCATCGGGGTTAGGTATCATACAAGCCCCTCCACATATCATTAATATTTCACCATCGATATTATTGAAGTAATAGATCGGTCCATCTAAAGCCGAGTTACAATCCATTTTTACTAGCTCGCCACAAACCTCAATATATTTACAGCTAGGGCTTTTTTTCGCCAGGATATTGGAGTGAAGCTTAAAAAGTACATCGTCATCTGCATAAAGGAGAGGGAAGGGAGTGAGCATTAATACTGCTACAAGAAGTGTTAGTTTTTTCACTGTAATATCACTTTGTTTTTGAGTTATGGAAAAAGGTTTATTTTATTAAAGGTAATCCCTTTCCTTGTTTAATTCAATTTCTTAAGGCTCTATTCATTATTTGTCACATCAAATTAGCCTGTAATAAATTCTTTACACTGTTGCGTTGGCTGTTTTTCAGTAGGTCCTTCCCCAAAAAAAAGGAAAACCACTTATTGCTTTAGGTGTTTTTAATTTTCATTTTTAGCTATTGGAATTCGATGGCTTAGTTTTTAAGTTTATGTTAAGTAAGCGTGTTGTAGGTTTGTGTGACATTCGTTCCTCTTAAGTTTTCTGTTCGTTTCCCTCGAGTTATTATCGATCTTTAATTGTTTCTCTGTTCAATAAATGAACTGGTCAGTCCGCTATTTTCTAGACATAATTCTGTAACAAATGTTAACGTATTGATAATGACGCGCTGCATTGGTGTTAATGTAACGTAATCATTACAGTGAATTATAATTATTATTACAATATTGTTCGATGAACATAAAGGATTATGCATTATGCGTAAAAGTGTTAAAAAGCCAGTTAATAAGGCTTATTCAAAGGTGGCTTTATTGGCCACTTCATTGCTCTGCTTAGGCGGAGCCAATCAGGTTTATGCTGCTGAATGTTCAGCATTAACTCAGCCTGTCAATTTATCAGTTGTTGGCAAGACGGGGACGTCAGTAACGCTAAAGTGGGACCCTGTTGCTGGCGTTAGTAACTACAATTTAATGAGTTACATTAACGGAGCATACCAAAAAGTAAGCTCAACTACGCCTCAAGCTACATTTTCTAATTTAGCCCCAGATTATTATTACTTTGCAGTAACAGCGCATAATAGCTGTGATGAGCAAAGCACACCTAGTGACTGGTTTGCTGTAGATGTTAATGGCCAATGTAGTACACCTAAAATACCTCAACAATTAACCGCAACAAACATTACCGGTAGTGGCTTTACTGCTAACTGGAATGATGTTTCGAATGCTGATAGTTACCAAGTACAGCGCTATACCAACACAGGTTGGCAAGATAGCGGCTCTTCAGCAACTAGTTATTATGACTTAACAGGTTTAAATGCTGGTCATCAATATGTGAGAGTTAACGCAAGTAACAGCTGTGGCACAAGTGATTTTAGTCCTTATATTGCCGTTGAAGTTAAAGGGCAAACGTGCGCGAGCTATTTAGATGGCGCAACAAACCTAGTTGCTACAGGTATTACGTCTGATGCATTTACTATGAACTGGACTGCTGTTGCAGATGCAGAGCAATACCGAGTAGAAGTATGGAAAGGTTATTGGGCTGATGCTGGTACCACAGCAGGAACATCACTTGAACTGAATAATTTACCAGCTAATTCAATGCAATATGTGCGTGTTGTTGCGATAGGTTGTGATACTAGTGTAACCAGTGAAAGTGGCTGGGTTTCAGTACAATTAAGCCAAGGAGATCCTTGCCCTGTAGATATCCCTCAAGCGACAGGCCTTGTTTCATCAAATGTTACCGCAAGTGGATTTACCTTAAATTGGAATAAAGTATCTGAGGCTGAAAGTTATATTGTTGAGCGTTTAGTTAATGGTACATGGACTAGGGTTACTACAACTACGGCTAGTACCTACACTTTCAGTGGCTTAACAGACGATTTACGTCATGAAGTACGCATCGTTGCTGTTGCTAAATGTGGTACTACAAGTACGAGTCAGGGAATAACTGTAGATTTAATTAAAAGCTGCCCAAGTGCTTTAGCTACGCCGACTAACTTACGTTTATCGGACTTAACAAATAGCGGCTTTAATGCAAGTTGGGGCTCTGTTACTGGTGCTAAAAAATACCAAGTACAGTTGGAAGAAAAAGGTACTTGGCAAAACTTTGGCTCGCAAGAACAGTTGTCTAAAACCTTTAGCAATTTAACAGCGGGTACTTACCAAGTTAAAGTTGCTGCTGTTTGTGATAGTACTTTTAGTGCTGAAACTATGCCACAGCAAATTACTATTGAAGACGTTATTACCAAACCAATCTGTAATTTACCTGATGTTCAAGGTACTGCTACGCTAAGTAAAATGAGAGAAAGTGATGCCATCACAACTTCGTCTGTAGAAAGTTACATTTCTGTTCGTAACCTTGGCAGTAATTACAGTATGCGAGTTTCTTGTCCAGGTAAATACGGTGCTTTTGAACGTGGTAGAGATGATGCTCCTTATTATTTAGGTTTTACGTATAACTATAGTCACTTTAATGCTCGTCCTGATAATGTTGAACAAGTTCAGTTTGAAATAACAAGTAATGGCAGTGTTACTCGTAAAACATTAAGCTTCCCTATTAGTGTGCCAACGGTAATGCATCCGGTACAACCTTCATGTGCCGATGTGAATATCGATAATGACAAAGATGGTATTCCAGATTGTGCTGAAGAAGCGGGAAAAACCTTCTTTGGTATGCCTGTGTATGAGTGGGGCGCGCGTAAAAACATCCCAGATATCTTTATCGAAGTTGATTACATGGCTAAAGAAGTATCAAATGACTTAGCGACTGAACCACGTAGAGAAGCCTTTGAGAAAGTGAAAGGCATATTTGCAGAGCATGGTTATGCCGTTCATTTTGATTCAGGTGATTTATATGGTCAAGGTCCTGAAAACTACAACTTAGGTGGTGGCCAAGCTGTTCAATATTCTCCTTGGATCGGTCTTGCGGCTTGGAAAAATGAGTACGATGGTAATCACGATGTACCAGGTATGGTGCCTAACAGCTTATACCCAAATGTATTTAGTTATATGCCGGTATACTTTGATAATAAACCTGAGCGTTCACGTTTATTCTACTACTCATTATTTGCTAGCTCACAAGCTGCCAGTGGTCAAGGTTCATCTGGTCAAGCACCAGATTACTTCGATAGATACTTCTATGTATCACTAGGCAGAAATAACTGGAACTTCAGCACTGATACTGTGGCAGAAACTAACCGTTTAATTAACTCACAAGCATCATTAATTATGCATGAGTTTGGTCATATCTTAGGTTTAAGTCATGGCGGCTGGCCAGATACTTACCCTAACTATGAACCTAACTACAAGCCTAACTACACCAGTATTATGAATTATGCTTACGCTTTAAGTGGTGTACCACATAATGACAATGCTAATGAAGGTGAGATGATCTCTGATCGTCATAAAACAGGTGTTCGTTGGAACCAAAATGCTAACTGCCAACAATTACTCGATGCTAAATATGGCAATGGCGCTGGTCGACGTAATATTCCTGGTGGTTTAAGTGAAGATTGGAGAACCTTCCCATTAGATTACTCCAATGGCTCACATGCGAATATTTCTGAAAATGGTTATAGCGAAGCAAATGTATTAGGTGGTCAGGATTTCAACTGTAATGGAAATTCTGAATACACCAGTGGTGCTTTTGATTTGAACTATGATAATAGCTACAGCAATATGCGTGATTATGATGATTGGGGAAATATCCATAACTTCTTCCGTTCATTAAATTACACTACTAATGGGACTTTCTTAGCACTGCCTAACATACAGGCTGAGTACGCTATAGAGCCTGCTGATGTAGTACCTGGCGCCATTGCTGCACCTGCCGCTGCATTTGCTCCATCAATGCAATCAGCAACTAAGGATAGCCGACCAATTGGTGTTCCTGAAACGCCTATGTCTCCTGGACATTAGTCGACAATAAATAGTTACAGGTAAGGGCTGCAATTGCAGCCCTTTTTATCGTCACCGTCCATATTTTTTACACCATAAAAAACATAATTGTAATTCTTGGTTTAATCTCTTTAAATACAGTTGGTTAACCGTTTGTTCTATTGTGGGGCGGTTTTTGCATGTAGGACGTAACGTTATATAAAAATCTACACATATTAAGGAAAATAATGAAAAATTTACTCATACTGTTGATTGGTTTTATCCTATCTTCAACGGCACAAGCAACGTTAATATTCTCTGATGTAAGCTATACAGAGAATACTGTTTCATTTCGCACCACAGGTGATTTGTCAGGATATGTTCTTCCAGAAAGACAAAATTTCTTTAGCCTTGGCTTTGAAGGAGATCTTTTTACTTCAGGACTAAACCCTAATATATCGTGGTCAAATGGCATATTTGAAAATTCAACGGTGAATAATTCAGGTTATGCAGGTGGCTTTTCAAACTGGAATACTGATGGCGCATGGCTTCAGTTCTCTTCTGGTTTAAGTAATGAAACGATAGCTTTGGGGGAGATTACTACGCTAACTTTAGGTGCTGATGTTTTGAACCTATCTTCATTGATCGGAGAGATTGTATTTTACTGGGATATAAACTCGAGTTTTACAACACATACAGAGCTAGGTCGCGTAAGTGTTAATGCTACAGCTACAGCGGTTCCTGTACCGGGTGTTTTATTCCTAATGTTACTAGGATTTGCAGGTATTGCAGTTTCTAGAAGGAATGTTATTTAATTTTGTAGTCTTATCTACAAGCTAACATCAAGAACCAGCATTTTGCTGGTTTTTTTATGCCAGAATTTTACAGATTCAATTTATATGTTTTTTACTGGTGTTGTTAATAACTGATATGATTGCGATAAGAAAAAAACCGTTTAAATCCACTTAATAAACTCATAAGTTGTAACCCCCTATGAACGCTAACTCACTCATTATTCTCGATTTTGAAACCACAGGCCTTTCTCCTGATAATGGCGATAGAGCTATTGAGATAGGGGCGGTCAAACTTGAAAACGGTGTGGTCACTGAACACTTTCAAGAGCTGATGAACCCTGGGCGACGGCTCAGCTCTTTTATTGAAGATTACACTGGTATTACTAATGCGATGTTAAGTACAGCAGCACCCTGTGATGAGGTTATGGCACGTTTTGCTGATTTTATTCAAGGACAAAACCTTGTTGCGCATAATGCTTCATTTGATAAACGTTTTTTAGATAGTGAACTTAATCGCATATCATCAGGTTATGATGGCCAGTTTACTTGCTCCTTATTGCTGTCTCGTAGGCTGAACCAAGATGCGCCGAACCATAAATTAGGCACGCTGGTTAACTACAAAGGCATAGCCTCAAATGGCAATTTCCATAGAGCGTTATACGATTCACAAATGACAGCAAAACTCTGGTTAGCCATGTTGGATGATATTCAAGGGCGAACCAATATTGATGATGTGCCATTCTCTTTAATACAGAAATTAACTAAAACGTCGAAAGCTAATGTGGGTAAATTTTTGGCAAATTACTGATAACTTCAGTAATCGAGATATAATCGATAAAGAAGCGATAAAGAAATGATGCAATATTGAAGTTGCGAGGATCCTTTTATTAATTAGGTATGCTTAAATAATTCCTTTATAAATTTAGGGATGAAGTTGTAAATGAAGAAAATCATTATACTTATTATTGTTTTTTTTATTGTGGCTCAATGTGTTTTTATCAATAACCGAGCACTTGCTGAAGGCAAGTTGTTAATAAACAATGAAACCACATGGAAATACTTTGCTAAACCCGAAGAGGTAGCTAAAGGTTGGAATACACGCACTTTCAACGATGGCAAATGGAAATTGGGCAAGTCAGGGTTTGGTTATGGAGACGGAGATGACAATACCCACTTAGACGACATGTATGGAAATTTTGATAAAGTCTATATTCGAACCTCATTTAGTTTTGAAAAAGGTAGTCGCTCATTACATTTATATATGTATTTTGATGATGCTTTTATTGCTTATATTAATGGTAAAGAGATCGCGCGTTCATCTGTTGATTATTCAGGTAACGTAAGACCCACAAGTGCTCCTAAAATAAAACGCTATACAATTGAGTTACCCTTTTCTAAAGACAATCAATACACTTTAGCAATTGAAGGTTTTAATCATCACAAAAAAAGTAGTGACTTCTCGCTTATACCTTGGCTTGGCACTAAATATTTAGATGCAAGTCAGAGAGAATGGATGGCGATACCAGAGTTTCTTACTAAAGCACAAGCGTCAAGTGATATCGAAGAATTACAATACTATCTAAAAGACAGAGCCAGTTATTTAACGCGGAACAATGTTGATACTGTTACAGAGCTAAGTCATCTCATTTCAGTACTGCCTGAAACTGTAAATACCCGGAAGTTTGCAGGTTTACTTCATGGAAAAGTATTAGGCATGGGGGATTGCCATTATAAAATGACTCCTTCTCCTTTGTTTAGTCAACAAGGTGGTAACCTCCCATTTAAACTTGCTAGAACCAATATTGGTTGGGTTGCTATAGAGGCTAGAGGAGGTGACTTACTTCATGATGACTACCCTTTAATCAAAGAAGTTAATGGCATACCTATCACTACATTAAAAAAACAACCGAGCCGGTATGTGAACGCTTGCTCAATGCAAATGATAGATAAATCGAGTTTATCTGTTATGCAGTATTATTTTCCGACAGTTATGGCTAACTTAACCGCTAAAATTGAAGATGAAGTGAAAGTTACACTAGGCAGAAATAGTGATGAGTCAACATTCACCATAACTTTACCCTTTAGTAAGAAGCTGGTTAGGCGTAGTAAAATAAAGTACCCCGAAAGTCATGTATTATCTGAAAATATAGGGTATTTACGTATAAATCGAATGAACGGGAATGTTGATGGTGTTCATCAAGCTATGCGTGAGTTTAAGGATACTGACGGATTAATTATTGATATACGTAATAATGGTGGCGGTACTTATGACATTTTAGATGCTATTTATGGTTACTTTTTACCCGCAGGTGACATGGGTAAAATTATTAACATTGCCGCTGTAAAAAAGTCAAAAGCATTTAAAGGCAATCATCTAGATTATCGAAAAACCTATGCTCTTGATAGTGAGCATTGGAATGATAAACAAAGAGAGATGATAAAAGCATTTAGCCATTCATTTTCACCCCAGTGGTCTTTCCCAAGACAAAATTATCGTGAATGGCTTTATAGAATAGTAGAGCCGCAAGCGCAACAATATCATTATACTAAACCTGTCATAGTGTTAACTAATGCAGGCTCTGCAAGTGCTTCTGATGGCTTTTCTAATGCCTTTAAGTTATTGCCACAAGTAACATTAATGGGCGAAGCTACTGCAGGAATGAGTGGTTCAAATCGCCCAGTTACTCTAGGTTACTCTAAGTTAACGCTAAACTTATCATCAATGATCTCTTTTAGGCCTAATGGTCAATTGTTTGAAGGCAATGGTGTAGAGGTTGATATAGAGCAATTACCAACAATAGGTGACTACATTAATAATGAAGATTCGGTATTAAAGAGTGCCCATCATCTTTTAAGTGAATAGCTAATGTTTAATTAGCATTTAATCTGAGTTTTCTTCGATAAACCTTGCTGCATCGACAAATATAGTGATAATCGAGCCAGTTATTTTTTGTTGGTTAAGTTGAGTTAAATAAGTGCAATTATTAGAAATAGACTGTTTAGGTAAAACACTTCGATTAGAAGGTTCAATGGCAGGTTGGCAACAGCTTTTTTGGGATGGACAATGTGTCTCACAAATTAACGCCAATGCAGATGGTGATACTTTCAGCCATCAGTTTAGCCTAAGAACCGAGCCGAAAGAGCATACTCAGCTTTCAGATCAGGAAGATCTAGTTGAGTTACACGTTGAACTCAATGGCTCACTAGAGTGGCAACCGTTTGATTTGCAATTTAAGCTTTTGGTTAATGGCGAGCTTATAAATGAAAATAGCCTTGATGAAAAAGCCATTGAGCAGCGAGTAATAGGTGAACACGAGAGGCAGCCTATTAAGTTTAGCTTTGTTGGTATGGCGGGTCTTGGCTTAAAGTTATTAAAAAGTGCCAAGGTAATAAAGGTATTATTTGCCGCAGGCAGTTTAGCGGCTTATAGCTGGCTATTCTCTGCGCAGTTTGCCATTGCGCTTATTCTCTGTTTAGTTTTTCATGAATATGGTCATATTAAAGCAATGAAGTATTTTGGCTTAAAAACTAAAGGCATTTACCTGATTCCTTTTGTTGGTGGTCTAGCGCTAAGTGATGACAAGATTAACACCCGTTGGCAAGATATTGTTATTTCTATCATGGGACCATTCTTTGGCTTAATACTTTCCTTAGCTTGTTTGCTTGGTTATTGGCTTACCGATATAGAAATATTAGCAGGACTGGCGGTCTTTAATGCCTTACTTAACTTATTTAACATGTTACCGGTATTGCCATTAGATGGTGGTCATGTGCTGAAAAGTATTGCTTTTTCAATAAATTCAAAAATAGGCTTAGTGGTCTGTATTTTAGGCGCTGTGCTTGGTGTTTATATTAGTTATCACTTTGGCTTAGCACTGCTAGGATTTCTATTAGCAATTGGTAGCATTGAGATTTTCTTTGAATACAAACGTCGTCATTTAAGTGATTTATTGCCACTTAATCGCTATGCACAAATAGTTTCAGCGCTGTGGTATGTCATTACCTTAGGTGGTTTAAGTGCGGTGATCTGGTTTGTTGGTCAAACCGACAATGGCGCTTTGTCATTACCACTTAAAATACTCAACAGCTAATAAACTCGTTTAGTTAGCTTATATCTATAGCTAGAAAAAAGGGCTTACTTTAAAGAAATAACTTGATGTAGTTACCTCTTTAAAAATAAGCCCTTTTTCCTCTGGAGACGTCTTAAAAATTTATATACAAAATCAGTTATTACTCACCTTGTAAATCTTCCATATCAATTTGTAGCCATTGCAGCGTTAAGTTTGCCACTGCGCTATAAAAGCTATCATTGTCGTACTTATTTACTTGTTCAGTAAAATCACTAAACCAAGACATCAAATAGCTATCAATGAAAGTAAGTTGTTCTTTAGTGTTTACTGTTACACATAAGTGAGCAATATAGGCCAATATTACCGCGATATGATCGCCTGGCTCTGGAAAGTCACTGTGAATTTGTAGCTTGTTGTCAGTTAAAAATGCAGTCATTTTCTGATGTAGCTCACCAAATACTTGTGGCCTATCTGACTTCTTTTTACTGCTTTTATCGGCACCAAGATACTGACCTGCATAAGGCGAAACACTGGTTCTGCCATCTACTAAGAATAAGCCACAAAAATCCGCGGCAAGCTCAAGTAACGACTCTTCATTGTTAAGCTTAGCGAGTGTCGCTAACTTAGTATTAATCTCATTAACTGGCGCAGATAAACTTGGCTCAAGAGCAAGGGAGTTTAAAAAACTCTGTCCTTGCGTCGATGTAAGTTGTGTTACTAAATCTGCCGTTACTTCTTTAGCAAAAAGTGACGAAAGAAAGTTATACACTATGGCTCTTGCTTGGTTCTCTTGGCTCATGCGCCTATCTCCAATGGTCCTTGAAATGAAGTGACTTGTGGTAATTTACCACGGAACTTCTCATAATCCACTAAACAAGTATAAGCAGAACAAGCTTGTGCTAGTTTTGAAGAGCCAATATCTTGCGTTAAGGTATTTGGATCGCCATAGCTACAAAGTGCACCTACTTTAGCGCCACCTGTAATGCTACCATCATCACCCACTGGACCATACCAAGCACCTTCGTGGATACGAATAACGCCTTTAGGGAAGTTGTTGCTAACCACTGCGCCAGCAAGTAATTGGCCTCGGTCGTTAAATACTCTTACTACATCACCATTTTTAATGCCGCGTTTTTTGGCATCTTCTGGGTTTAGGTAAACTGGCTCTCTGTCTTGTACTGCATACGTTTGACGGTATTCTTTAGACTCACACATTTGTGAATGTAAACGTTTATCTGGATGACAAGATTGCATCCAAATAGGGTGTTTGTCTGAGCCAGGACCGCCATGGCTACGCTCAGTTTTTTCCATCCACATTGGGTGACCTTTACAGTCATCGTACTGGTAACGATCAATTTTACGACTAAAGATCTCAATTAAACCTGATGGTGTACCAAGCGGGTTGATCTCAGGATCGTCTCTAAAGTCAGCATGGCGAGTCCAAGGTTTTCCTTCACCAAAATGCACATAGCCATCTTGCCAAAATTGTTCAAATTCAGGCATTACAAACTTACCATCGTTAGCCGTTTTACATTCGCTGTAAAGTTTTTTAAGCCAATCTAGTTCAGTCATACCGCGGGTATATTCTTTTTCTTTGCCTAAAATACGAGCAAAGCGGGTGAATATTTCATAATCGGACAAGCTATCAAATAATGGCTCAACCATTTTCTGCATCGCTAGCAAACCGCGGTTTGCATAACTACCGTAAATGTCGATGTCATTTCGTTCCATAGTGGTACACGCTGGCAGCACGATATCAGAGAAACGACAGGTTGCTGTCCAGTTGATATCAATGCTTACTACGCATTCAAGCTTATGAAAGGCTTCTTTCATGCGGTTTCTGTCTTGATGATGATTCCATGGATTATTGCCAGAGAAAATCATCATTTTAATATCAGGGTAAGTCACTTTTGCGCCATTGGCATCGATTACTTTGCCCGGCTCTAAAATCGCGTCAATCCAACGCGCTACCGGAATGGTACTACTTGCACCTTTAAAATCACTGTTATCAAAAATTGGTTTTTGACCTTCATCTAAGTTTCTTGGGAAAGCGCCCGGAGCCGCAGCACCTGAAGAGGGCACACCAATACTTGAATAATGATGACCATAACTAATGCCACCGCCAGGTAATCCTATTTGACCCACCATAGTGGCTAATACTGCTGCCATCCAATAAGGCTGTTCACCATGTTGTTGACGTTGAATACACCAGCCCATTAACATTTGTGTACGGCCAGCAACCATGGTTTTTGCTAAGTCTTTGATAACATCAACAGGCACAGAAGTTAGTTTTTCTGCCCACTCAGGGGTTTTAGCAATGCCGTCACTTTCGCCTGTTAAGTAAGGTACAAAGCGATCAAAGCCTAAGCTGTAACCATCAATGAACTTTTGGTCATGCAAATTATTGGTATAAAGCTCATAAGCGATTGCCAGCATTAAGGCGACATCAGTTTGTGGATTTACATAGATTTTTTCACAACCTAAGTAGTCTTGGGTTTTTGATGCCACGGGATCTATGCT